>OGQV01002149.1_pt1 | contig 12430 bp, 11 predicted proteins | sample 1553311 | NCBI WGS metagenome assembly OGQV01 (sample SAMEA2579976, study PRJEB22360) | human gut metagenome
TGGGAAATCGGAAGCTGCCGTTTGGCTATCAGATGCGCATGGGCGAGATCGTCCGGAACGAGCCGGAAGCCAAAGCCGTGCAAGACATTTTCCTGCAATATACGCTCGGCGCATCGCTGAAGGAGATCGCAGCGCAGATGAACAAAACCGGCCCCACCTATGACGAGGGCAAGAGCTGGAACAAGAACATGGTCGCACGGATCTTAGAGAATGACAAATACACCGGCGCAGACGATTATCCAAAGCTGGTCGATACTGCATTATTTGAAGCGGCATCCACAAAACGTCAGACCAAGCAGCGCCTGCCGGAGCGAACGCCTGCGCAGAAAGCGCTTAAGCGGGTCTGCTCCAAGCCGCCTACGTCGGAAATCGAGCAGCAGGTCACGCGCCTGCTTGGCAGGCTGACAGAACAGCCGGAGCGCATCACGCAGCCAGAGCGAACACCCAAACCGACGCATACAAATACGCAAGCTGAGTTGGATGACATCCTGAACACCCAGCCACTCGACGAGGACGCTGCCAGAAGCCTGATCTGCAAGCTGGCACAGGAGCAGTACGATGCCATCGGCAACGAAGAATACGAAACCGAGCGCCTGCGGCGGCTGTTCGCAGAGTTCGAGTGTACAGCAGAGCTCAATGCGGAACTGCTGCAAAGCACGGTTTCCGCCGTGCTGGTGACGCGACAGGTGGTGCGCTTGCAGCTCAAGAATGGGCAAATCATTGGAAAGGATGACTTGGTATGACAGACGAGAAACCGCGCGTCATTATAATCCCACCAAAGCCAGAACTACAGCAAACGACCACGGTCACAAAGCAGCTCCGCGTAGCGGCGTACTGCCGTGTCTCGACCAAGGAAGAAGAACAGGCCAGCAGCTACGAGGCTCAGTGCGAATACTACACAGACAAGATCATGTCCAACAAAGAATGGACGATGGCTGGGATTTTTGCAGACGAAGGCATCACCGGCACGTCCACAAAGAAACGCACAGAATTTCTGCGAATGATCCGTCAGTGTAAGCAGAAAAAGATTGACCTCATTCTTACAAAGTCCATCCAACGCTTCGCCAGAAACACACTCGACTGCATCAACTATACGCGCATCCTCCGGCAGCTTGGCATCGGCGTCCTCTTTGAAAAAGAAAATATCAACTCCCTGCCGCCCGACAGCGAATTTATGATTACGATGTACGGCGCGATGGCGCAGTCCGAAAGTGAATCCATCTCCGGCAACATTCGACGCGGGCGGCAGATGCACGCAAAGGTCGGAACGCTCAAGATTCCCTGCCACTGGCTTTACGGTTACAAAAAAGATGCAGACGGAAAGTTCTGTATCATACCGGAGCAGGCCGAGGTGGTGCGCGAGATCTATGAGCGATACAAGGACGGCGCAAGCCTGCGCAATCTGAAGGACTGGCTGGAAGGAAATCAGATCAAAACCGTCCTTGGCACAGCCGACTGGTCGATCTCCGTTATAAAAGGCATCCTGACCAATGAAAAGTACTGCGGCGACGTGCTGCTGCAAAAGACCTTCTGCACGGATGTGATCAGCAAGAAGATCGTCAAAAATGTCGGCCAGATGGCGCAGTACTATATGCCAGATCACCACGAAGCCATCGTCAGCAGGGAGCAGTACAATGCGGTGAAGGCTGAAATGGCAAGACGGAGCGCCCTGCGCAGCCCGTCCAAGGAGGCGGTCACCGGGCGCTCCTGCTACACCAGCAAGTATGCCTTATCCGACAGGCTGTTCTGCGGCGAATGCGGCACACTCTATCGCCGCAAAACGCGAAATGTAAAGGGAAATATCTATCACGAATGGCGCTGCATCAGCCGCTTGGAATACGGCAAGAAATACTGTCACGAGTCCCCCACTCTGCGGGAGATCCCGCTGCAAAATGCGATTCTGGCGGCAATCAACTCCGCCATGAGCAACAAACCGGCCCTGCTCGACCTTATCAAGAATGCAGTTTCCTTAGAGCTTCTGCCGGTGCAGGGTCAGACCATGAGCCTTTCCGATATCGAACAACGGCTGGCGCAGCTCGACGAGCAGTTCCAGTGCCTGCTGGCGGAAGCCATTGATGCCGAGGATAAAGAAGCCTGCAACGCACAGTTCGCTGAAATCCTGGCTGAGCAGACAGCACTCAAAAAGCAGAAAGAAGCGATCCTGCAAGGCAGTGCCGACGCAGACCGCGTCAGCACCCGCATGAAGCAGGCAGAGCAAGCTATAGAGAACACCGCATCCACGATCACAGAATGGAACGAAAACGCCGTCCGGCAGATCGTAGAGCGCGTGACAGTCCTCTCCGCCGACGAGATTCTGGTACGGATCAAGGGAGGCGCGGAGATCAAGCAAGCGATAAATAGGTAAAAGGAGATCGTATATGGACGAAAAGGCCGTGCAAAGCAGCCGTTATCTGTGGGCTGAAGGCACAGTGCAGCGGCACTATGCGGACCTGCTGAATCAGATCGTGCCGGAGCCTGATGCCCAGGCAACCGCAGAGTGGATACGCTTTGCGGAGGAACTTGCAGAAGCCGCGGAAACGTCACTTGAAAAAGAAGCAGATGACCTGATTGCAGCATTTCACAATTTGAAAGAGCATTTCCCGCCAGAGATCGTGTCCTGCATCTACCAGATCACCGACACGCAGCATTCTGCGCTGCTGCCTAATGAGTTCGTAGCGGCAGCGAAAGCCCTGCAAAATGGTGTGTCCGCAGAAGAAGTCATAAAGATGGCGGACAGCGGTCAGTTTGAGGGTGGCATGATGCCGACGATGGCATTATAATTATCACAGGGAGATGAAACGATGATTTACGCAACCGGCGATCTTCACGGAAATCCACTTCGGTTTCAACCACAGTACTTTCCGGAGCAATCGGAGCTGACCAAGGACGATTACATGGTCGTCTGCGGCGATTTCGGCTGTGTCTGGAACGGTGACAAGAGTGACGATCCGCAGCTCGACCGTCTGGAAACCTTGCCGTTTACGGTTCTGTTCGTAGACGGTAATCATGAAAACTTTGATGCTCTGGATGAATATCCCGTGGAGCAATGGCACGGCGGAAAGGTGCATAAAATCCGCCCGCACGTCATTCAACTAATACGAGGACAGGCGTTCGAGCTGCAAGGCCGCACCTTCTTCACGATGGGCGGCGCACAGAGCCACGATATTGTAGATGGCGTTCTGGATATGGATAGTTCGGATTTTTACGAACGATACGATTCCCTGCGCCGCAATCACGGTCAGTTCCGCATCAACCACATTTCATGGTGGCAGGAGGAACTGCCGTCCGACGAGGAATACGCCGAAGCCCGGCAGATGTTGGAACGACTGGACTGGAAGGTCGACTACATCATCACACACTGCGCACCGACAGCGATTCAGCAGAAGATCAACGACGATTTCAAGCCGGACAAGCTGACGGACTTTCTGGAAGAAATCCGATGCCGCAGCCAGTTCCACTACTGGCTGTTTGGGCACTACCACGACAACCGGATCATTGATGAAAAGTACGTCCTGCTCTATGAGCAAATGGTGCGGATATTATAAAAACAGGGCAAAGAGAACCACGGTCATAGGACCGTGTTTTTCTTTGCCCTGCAAAATGGTGAGATTATCAGTGTGATGTATTTAGCAGCGCTGTTGTCCGCGCATTGACACCCATAAGCTCCCGCTGTGTCTGTCGGTTCGCTTGGCACAGGGGCATCAGAAAATTCACAGCCTTTCGGATCTGCTGAAGGTCAGAGGGAGTGAGAGCATTCTGGTGCAGATGCTCCAAGACACGGCTATAGGTGTCTTTCAAAGGCGCGGACACGGCAGGCTGAAAGAAATAAGTTGAGATCAGGCCGCCGATCAGGGCGACTTCGTTATCAGTATACTGCATGATTGCTCTCCCTTCGCAAGAATCAAACGAATGAAGTAATCATACCACAAAATATTGTAGCAGGCTATTCGCAAAACGACGAAATATATGATGCGCACCAGCGCGGAAAGGAGAAGTCATGAACGTCAGAAAACCTGTGGATTACGGCACAATGTACCGGGAATTGACTGCAATTCTCGCGCAGAATCTTACGCAGATGGACGAAATCCATGCCATCGGCAAGGTCATCAGCCAGCGTCCGGAGAAGGGTGCAGCGGTCGCAGCTGCAGAGTTTTTGCAGGCGAATTTCCCTGACCGCACAGGCTTTTCTCCGCGCAACGTGCGTAGGATGCGCGATTTTTATCGGACTTATGAAAATGACCAAACACTCCTCCGGCTGGCAATGAAAATCGGCTGGACGCTGAACGTGGTGATCATGGAAGCGGAGTTGGCAAGAGTTGCGCGCAAGTGGTATCTGGAACAGGCGCGAGTGCAGCAATGGTCGAAGGCTGTTCTGCTGGAAAAGCTGGCATCTGAGGTGCATTTGGAAAAAACACTCGACGCGGAAGGAGATACCTGTTATACTGTTATTGGAATAATCAAAGGCGCAGCAATCAGAATAGATGGTGTGGTTACATTCGATTGGGGGGTGTTTCCAAGTAATATGGACAACAGTCTTTTGGGGGATATTATCGGTGGCGCGGCTACAATAGTTTCTGCGATTATTAGTGTTGGTTATCTTGGAAAGATTATACACAAAGAGATTGCGCCGAGTTTTTTCAGCTATTCGGAACCGAATCATAACCTTTGGCGGTTGCTCAGAGCTGCGGAAAACGACATCACCATCGTAGTTGCATATGGTGACCGGCTATTAAGAACGCAGAAATTATCTTTGTTATTCTTGCTCAAAAAGGGAATTAAAATCAGATTCCTGATGCTTACTCCGGAAAAAGCTCTGGACATGGGCACGTCCTTTATGCAACCAATATTGCCGCCTGATAAGATCCAAGCAACATGCTCAGATAAACGACTGAAAACGAAAATGGAAATTGAGAGTGCGCTTGATAATCTAGCACAACTCCAAAAGAACGCACCCCGTAAGAATAATATAGATATAAAAATGATAAGTCACTCATTGACGGCATCTTATATTGCGATCGACCTGTCAACTAGGTTTACACACCCACGTCAGTGCAGTTCAATCATTCAAATGATGGTATATCAGTTTGGGGTCATGTCAAAGAATTCACCGACTACATATTTGACATTTAAAAATGATAAAAAGCAATTTGAAAATACTGCTGATTCAATTGATAATATGTGGCGTAGTGCAAAGCCAGTGGATATTGAAAAATACCGGAAAGAACTGCTCGCGGTCTATATGAAGTATTGGACATATACAATAGAAGAAACTGTCTAGAAATTTTGCTGAAGCACATAAAAGCATTTATGGAGAGCTCAGTGACAAGGGAAAATGCTTACGATAAAAGAAGGCGGAGATGAGAATATGGCGCAGAATGATCAGATTCAGCTTTTCGAAGACAAACGCATCCGTACTGCATGGGATGCGGAAAAGGAAGAATGGTATTTTTCTATCGTCGATGTCGTTGCCGTTCTGACCGACCAGCCGGACGCCCGACACGCCAGCACCTATTGGGCGGTATTAAAAAAACGCCTGAAAGATGAAGGCGCAGGGCAACTGCTTACAAATTGTAAGCAGTTGAAAATGACTGCAACAGACGGCAAAAAGCGCTTGACTGACGTAGCCGACACCGAGCAGCTCCTGCGCATCATCCAGTCCATTCCCTCGCCGAAAGCCGAACCGTTCAAGCTCTGGCTGGCGCAGGTCGGTCGGGAGCGGATCGAGGAAACAATCGACCCGGAGCTGACGATCGACCGTGCGTTGGAAACCTATCTCAAGAAAGGCTACAGCCGCGAATGGATCAATCAGCGCCTGCAAGCCATTCAGGTGCGCAAGGAGTTGACCGACGAATGGGATGCGCGTGGGGTGCAGCAAGGCAGGGAATACGCGATTCTGACCGACGAGATCACAAAAGCGTGGTCCGGGATGAACACGCGGCAGTATAAGAGCCTCAAGGGCTTGAAGAAAGAGAACCTGCGGGATAATATGACGACGCTGGAACTGGTTCTCAACATGCTGGCCGAAGCCACGACTACAGAGATCTCCAAGCAGAAAGCACCGGAAGGTTTGCGTGAAAATGTCGAGGTTGCGCGCTCCGGTGGCAAGGTCGCGGGCGACGCGCGAAAAGCCATCGAGCAGCAGACCGGCGTGCCGGTCATCACGTCAAAAAACGCCGCGCAGCTCAATCAGGTCGTGACCAATCTGATTGAAAGTGCCAAAAGCTTTGCAGATGGCGATAAGAAGTCTGAAAAATAAACCGTTGATCCATAGTGTTCTGAAAACACATCAAGCTGCACCAAAAAAGATGCCGCTGCGAAAAGCCTAGAAGTTTCAACTGTTTCACCCTATAGGTACACAATGTGTCATAGGGGTACAGCTGGTACGGGCAAAAGCAAGACGCAAGCTCATGCATTTGAGTTTGCGTCTTGCTTTTTACATAAGGATAGAGCTTGACAGGAGCAATGTCGACGCTCGGAGTCTTCAGGTGCATCCGGATAAAGTGCTGTATTTTCAAGGGTTATACGGTTTTTTGCGAGAATGTTCGTCTTTTCTGAATGATTGCAAAACCATTGAAAACACTGGGCAAAACGGCTTTTTGGGATTTGCGGACAATAGTAGTCAAATAGTAGTCACGCCCCGCCGTTGACGGCGGGGGCAATTCAGGGTATAATAAAACAAAAAATGGAGGCGAGCATATGTGTACCAGAAATCAGGCAGAAGAAATTCTGCACAGCGTCTATCATGCGTGCAGTCCGATTTTCGGGCGCATTCATGACGCCTATCTGTACGGCTCCTATGCGCGCGGCGATTTCAATCCGGAGTCGGACATTGATATTCTGCTGACTGTGGATTTGGAACAAGCGGAGATTGCGAAGCACCGCAACGATGTTGCAAAGGTGACCAGCCGATTGAGTCTGGAGCACGATATCACTGTTTCCGTGACCGTCAAGCCGCTGGAGCAGTTCAGACGCTATCAGACAGCGCTGCCGTATTACCGGAACGTCGTTCGGGAGGGTATCCGCTATGCAGGAGCATGAACGAAAGGCTCTGTCGCAGGCGCGGCTGGAACACGCAGTTGAATGCCTTTCCGCGGCGAGGAACTTACTTGAAACAGGGAATTATAAGAGTGCAGCGAACCGTTCCTATTACGCGGTTTTCCACGCGATGCGCGCGGTGCTGGCCTTTGACGAAATCGACATGAAGCGCCACAGCGGCGTTATTTCCGAGTTTCGTCGTCGGTATATCAAAACGGAAATTTTTGAAACACGAATGTCGGAGATTATCTCCGTCCTGTTTGACGTTCGGACGGACAGCGACTACGACGATTTCTTTGTGATCTCCAAAGCGGATACCGCAGTACAAATTGAGAACGCGGTGTCTTTTGTTGACCGTGTTGCGGCATATCTAAACAAGAAGTAAAGATTATATGAAACAGCCCAGAGGTATGACGTTGTGTGCCTCTGGGCTGCTTTTTGACTATAACTGGATTTTCCCGTGCTCTTTCTCATACTCCGCAATGAACTTCAGCATGAGCTGAATAATCTGCGCATTGGCTGAACGCCCTTCGAAGCCACAGACATAGCGGAATTTTGCCAGAATATCGCCGTCTACGCGCAGACCAAAGTGCTTTTCGTTTGTTTTATCCATGCTATCATCTCCAATTAAAGCTATTATGGACTCATAATAACTTTTTACCTTGTCAAAAATTCGAAACAGAGTTATTATAGAGTTATATTAACTTCGATAATTTAAGTGAGGTGAACACGGAAACGCATTCTTAAAACGGCATGGTTAACAACTGACTTACAATCTATCGTATCCGAACTAGATTGGAGGTCTGAAAATGGAATATGGGTATGCACGTGTATCGACAAAGGAACAACATGAAGAACGTCAACTGATTGCACTGGCTGCGTTTGGAATTGCGGCAAATGCAACCTTCGTGGACAAGCAGTCCGGAAAGGACTTCGAGCGGACGCAGTACCGACGGCTGATGCGCAAACTGAAAGACGGCGATACGCTTGTTATCAAGAGTATCGACCGTCTTGGAAGAAATTATGAAGAAATTCTGGAGCAATGGCGCGTCATTACAAAGGAAAAACGCGCGGCCATCGTGGTGCTGGACATGCCGCTTCTGGACACGCGGCAGAACCGCGACCTGACTGGCACGCTGATTGCAGATATTGTTTTGCAGCTTCTGAGTTACGTCGCGCAGACCGAGCGCGAATTCATCCGGCAGCGACAGGCAGAGGGCATTGCGGCAGCAAAAGCACGCGGTGTGCGTTTTGGGCGGCAGCCCAAGCCACGACCTGAAAACTTCCTGTTGCTGCAACAGCAATGGTTGCGCGGCGAAATCTCTGCAAGGCAGGCTGCGGAGCAATTAAAAATTACCCACAAGACTTTTCTCCTGTGGGTAAAAGAAAAAACGGATACATAAGTACAACATTTTCTCCGCAAAATATTGGAAGGTACGCTTGAAATGTTCTGACATAAATGCTAATATATTCTTGTATAATAACATGTATTTTGTCAAAAAGATCTTGGTTAATAAACTGTGGTTTAATATCCAACGTCAAAAACAATCAAGGAACTCACACACAAGAAAGGAAGACGAGAAATGAAAACACGTATCATCAGCATTTTACTCGCAGTTTGCATAGTCTTTGGTCTGTTGCCTGTCGGTGTTCTTGCAGCAGATCCGGTATCTGGCTCCTGCGGCAAAAATGCAACATGGCGCTATGACACTGCGACAAAAACGCTGTCCATCAGCGGCAGCGGCGACATGGCAGATTATCACTGCGATCCAGTTATGGGGGAATATAACAGACCTCCTTGGGATACATACCGGAAAGAGATCGAGCATGTGATCATCAACGAGGGGATCACTTCGATTGGACAGCAGGCATTTGGAAGCACATGGGTGGAAGGAAATTATCCGAATCTGTGCAGCGTATCAATTGCACCTACTGTTACAAAAATTGGCGCAGAAGCATTCGCGTGGGCGCAGAAGCTCGAATCCATCGAACTTCCGAATGTGACGAGCATTGGATATGCGGCATTCACCGGAACGGGGATTCGCTCGATTTATATACCGCCAACTATGGAGGATGGCGAAGGAGATGTTGATTCTGGTCTTGGCTGGTTTATAAACTGCACTAACCTGCAATCAATTACTGTCGACCCTGGAAACCAGACATACCGCTCCGTGGACGGTGTTCTGTTCTCCGGTGATATCCTCCTGCGCTATCCAGCGGGAAAAGCAGGCAGCAGCTATACTGTACCGAATGGAACAGCGCGGATTGCACTCAGCGCATTTGAGGGCAACGAAAACATTACCTCTGTTTCTGTTCCTGCCAGTGTGAGCAGGATTGATGCATTTACATTTAACGGATGCACAAAGCTCAAGAATATCACCATCGCAGAAGGCGTCACGCGCGTTTGCTCAAACGCATTTTGCGAAACCGCGTTGACCTCGATCGAACTGCCTGCATCCGTTAGAGCCTTCACGTCGGATTGGACGCGCGAGTCCAGTCTGGACATGCTGAACCGCACGTTCTTCTTTACCGGGACGAGAGCGCCCGAATTTGATACCTATTGCTGCAACGTTGGCAATGGGTATAAAACGACCATTTGCTACCCCGAAAACGCAACCGGCTGGGACGCCGTCCAGCAGCAGGACAACGTAAAATATCAGGTTGAAGCAGGCGTTTTGGAATTCAAAACCGGCACCCCGCCGACCGAGCCGACGGACGAGCTGAAGCCTCCGGTTTTACAGGTGTCAAGCGACAGCGTCTATGAAGGGGAAAGTGTGATTCTTTCCTGGAATCAAATTTCCAACGCCAGCGCATATATTTTAAAAACTGTCGATCCTGAAGGAAACGAAAGCGAAAAAACACTATTACCCGAAAAAACTACTACATCTATCGGAAATCTGTCTCTCGGTACATATAGATTCTCAGTTGCACTGAGAACGAGGGATAGAGAAACCAGCGATTTTAGTGATGTTGTAACCGTAACAGTAAAGAAGCGCACCAACAGGTATGCTTTCTATAATAACTACAAGTATTCCTTTAATAACGATGATGCCAGCATCGGAACATACGACATGACGAAACGTGATTTAACCTCGCTACTTATTGGTTCCGATCCGGTATCCAGGGCACTTATTCTTGCGGAGTATGGCTTGTTCACAGGCAAATTGAAAATAGAATGGGGTGGTTCCTGCGCGGGAATCGCTGCAACGTCATTATTGTTTTATAAAGATAGACTTTCTGTATCCAACTATACGAATGATCCGATGATTCGAACTGTTCTCCAATTACCAAACAGCGAAGAAGTCATATCGTTGATTAACTATTACTTTTTCACGCAGGTATCGACTAGCAGAATCCTTAAGAAACTTGAACGAATGCTGAAAAGTGACGCGCTTAATTTGAACGACTTAATTCAAAGACTTGGGGACAATAAGGCAGTGTTTCTAAGTTATGTTCCACGCGGAAAACTGGGTGGACATTCTGTTGTTGCATATGGACCAGTCGAGTATAGCGAAGAAGGTTACACACCCAGCGGATTGCCGAATACTGTTTTTCATAATCGAATTCACTTGTATGATTCGAATGCCATGATTTATGATAATGACATTGTCTTTGATGAATATCTCTACTACGACAAAGACGGCAGTGAATATCACTATGCATTTTCCGATAATCCTAAACAAACGTATTACATGACCGAGATATTTGATGATGTTAATGAACTAGATTACAATAATATTGAAGATCTCACGCCGTGGTCAAATAAAACTGGGCTGTCACAAGATTTGCCGCTTAAAGAAGCGCTAAAGTATATGGTTATTCTTCCAATGTCGAACAGTTCAGCTCAGTTAGAACAGGGTGCGGCATCGCTCGGCGTTATTGATGAAAATAACCCAAATTTAATTCCTATACCGATGTCTAACGGTTCCGATGAATCCACTTTACAGGCGGCGTATGCAATTCAGAAAAATGGAGAAATCAAATTATCAGACTTGAGCAAAAATGAGAGCTTTTCACTTTTTAATGTTGAAGACGGCGAAACAATCGGCACATCGGTGAATGTTTCGAATGGCAAAGAAATTGCATACGATCCATCGGGGCACGTAAACATCTCTGGTAATAACATGGAATACTCAGTTTCATTTGCCGACAATTCAATGGCATCCGGTTGGCCGATTATTCAGATCGATGGAACTAAAGCTGATAATGTAGAGCTTTCCAGAGCTGAAAATGGTATGATCATCAGCGGCGATCTGACGAATGCGAAGGTGACGGGAACAGATGGAATCACTGATGTTTGCGGGCAAATGCCGCGCGGCTATGACGAGGTTCTGGTAAAAGGTTCGGTGGAAACTGAAAAACTGTATATCTATGCTGATAAGGATGGCGACTCTAAATTTGAAACACTGGTAGCAGTATATACTGGCGACCATGGTAATACCAGCGGCACCGGAGATCGGCCGCAAACCGGTACGCTCCCGACAAATTCGATCAGCTTCACCGACGTTTCCAAAACCGACTACTTCTACGACGCTGTTCTCTGGGCGGTCGAGAATGGGATCACGACCGGCACGAGCAGAACGAGATTCTCTCCGTATGCGACCTGCACCCGTGCGCAGGCGGTCACATTCCTTTGGCGTGCCTCCGGTTCGCCCGCGCCCAAAAACAGCCGTATGCCGTTTACAGATGTCTCTCACAGCGCGTATTACTATGACGCGGTTCTGTGGGCGCTGGAAGAAGGCATTACGACCGGTACAAGCAGCACAACGTTCAGTCCCGACGCAGTCATTGACCGCGCACAGGCTGTGACACTCCTGTACCGCGCAAATGGCGCGCCTTCCGTTACAGGACGCACCGTGTTTACGGACGTGCCGCAGACGACTTATTACGCAGATGCTGTAAAATGGGCGGTCGACCACGAAATTACAACCGGCACGAGCGCTGCCGCGTTCAGTCCCAATGCATCCTGCACCCGCGCGCAGATTGTGACATTCCTTTATAGAGCCTATCGAGGCTAAGGTCAATGCCATTCTTGCAAAGCAGTCTGCGCTGGAGAAAAACTGCAGGAGCAGGAAGAAACAAAATCGTAATCAGCCGAAACACGAAGTCCCGGTAAACCATCGTCCGATGGCTTGCCGGGACTTTTTCTGTGCAGAATTTACTTGTATTTTATGCGGTGTTGGAAGAAATACTCAAGTAGGAGCAAAAGCGATGCGTCACAGCCTGTTGAGTTTTTCCTCCAGTTCAGCCGCGATGCGCTGTCGTTCTTCCTCGCTTTCTGCGCGTGCATACGGTTCCAGCGCGGCGTCCCGCTTTTGCTCCGCGTCGCGCGTCCATGCCTCAAACTCGGCCTTGGTCATATCCTTCCGCATCGTGCGCGCGTAGTATTTCTTGT
>OGQV01002153.1_pt1 | contig 12409 bp, 15 predicted proteins | sample 1553311 | NCBI WGS metagenome assembly OGQV01 (sample SAMEA2579976, study PRJEB22360) | human gut metagenome
CACGATGGCTCTTACCCCTGCAGTATGCGATGCCGTTTCTATTCCCGTTGTTGCTGCGGGAGGCATTGCGGATGGACGTGGCTTTGCTGCTGCCGTTGCTTTGGGTGCAGAGGGTGTTCAGGTCGGTACACGCTTCCTTACCGCTACCGAATGCGGTGTTCACGATGCCTACAAGCAGAAGGTTTTGGGGGCAAAAGACTCCGATACCATCGTTACGGGGCGCGCTGGCGGGCATCCTGTGCGTGGTATCAAGAACAAGTTTGCACGCAACGTCCGCAAACTTGAGGCCGACCCTGCCAACGTTGCCATTTTGGAATCAGAGTTGGCAGGCTCCCTCCATCGTGCCGTTGCGGGCGATGTGGACAATGGCTCGCTGATGGCGGGTCAGATTGCTTGTCTGGTTAACGACGAGAAGAGCGCTGCTCAAATTGTCGACGATTTGGTAGCTGAAGCTCAATCGTGGGCAGGCGGGGGTCTTCAGCGCATGCTGGACGCAAATGCCCATCGTGCATGGAATGCCGAGGTGCGTTAGGCATGACGGTTTTTATGTTTCCGGGCCAAGGTGCCCAAAAGCCCGGCATGGGCGCGGATCTTCTTGGGGTTGCCGAAGTTGAGCAGACCTTTGCGATTGCAAGCGAGGTATGCGGTGTTGATGTCGCAGCGCTTGCGCGAGAGGGCAGTGCCGAACAGGTGAACGATGCCTATAACGCCCAGGTGTTGGCTGCTGCTCTTTCTGTCGGGCTGTCCCATGCGCTCGATGCCCGAGGAATTCAAGCGGAAGCTATGCTCGGGTTTTCCCTGGGTCAGATCAGCGCTCTTATGGCCAGCGGCGCTTTGAGCGATGAAGATGGTTTCGCGCTACTCGATGTGCGTGCTCGTTCCATGGCTCAAGCGTGCGAGGAACGCCCTGGTGCAATGTATGCGCTGCTGGGTGCTGCCCATGAAGAGGCCCAGGGTATCTGCGATGAATGTGCTCAAGACGAAATATTGGTATGTGCCAATTTCAATGCGCCGGGTCAGGTAGTGGTATCTGGAGATGTTGCCGCTATCGAGCGTGCCGAAAAGGCGTGGCAGAGCCTGGGAAAGCGCGGTGCTCGTCTGAACACCGCGGGGGCATTCCATAGTCCGCTTATGGCTTCGGCATCCAAGGCTGTGCGAGAGAAGTGCAGCGAGCTTTCCTGGAAGCAGCCTGCGATTCCGGTTATCTGCAATACCGATGCGCAGGTTTTCGATGTCGATCAGGCTGCTGATCGTTTGGCTTGTCAGGTTGTGAGCCCCGTCCATTTTGAGCAGAGCGTACAGGCATTGATCAGACAGGGTGCAGCTCGGTTTGTCGAGGTTGGCTATGGTGCGGTTTTGAATGGTCTTGTTCGCCGCATCGACAAACGTGCAGGGCGCGTTCGCGTTGGAACGCTTGATGAGTGGAATGCGTTTGTTTCCGAGCAAACAGGCATTGGGGAGGAGTAGACCGTGCCAAAAAACGAAAGAGCAGCGTTCCCCGTTGCCCTGGTAACGGGAGGAAGTCGTGGCATCGGTGAAGCGGTGGTGCGCACGCTTGCAGAGGCAGGTTATGCCGTAGCTATCAATTGCTCAAGCGAGAAGAGCCTCGAGACGGCAGAGAACCTGGCGGCGGAAATCGCTCAGGAGCATGGCGTTCAGACCAAGGCTGTTTGCGCCGATGTTTCCTCCTTTCAAGAGGTTGCAGCCATGGTGGCAGAGGTGCAGGCGATGTGGGGCCGTATCGATGTCCTGGTCAATAACGCTGGCATCACGCGCGACGGTTTGCTGGCGCGCATGAGCGAGGAAGCATTCGATCGCGTAATCGACGTCAATCTGAAGGGTGCTTTCAACTGCGTTCGCCATGTTGCTCCTATCATGATGAAACAGCGATACGGGAGGATCGTAAGCGTTTCCAGTGTCGTAGGTCTATTCGGCAATGCTGGACAGGTTAATTACTCGGCATCCAAGGCGGGCATCATTGGCCTTACCAAAAGCGTAGCGAAGGAGCTTGCTGCGCGTGGTATCACGGCAAACGCAGTTGCTCCTGGCTTTATCGGAACCGAGATGACAAAGGCGATGGGCGAAAAGGCCATCGAGGCAGTGCGCGGGCGCATTGCGATGAAGGAATTCGGCGAACCCCAGGATGTGGCGAATGCGGTTCGTTTCTTGGCGAGCGACGAGGCCCGCTACATTACAGGACAGGTTTTGGCGATCGATGGAGGGATGTCGCTATGAGCAACGAAGAGAAGAACAGTGGATTCAACCGTGTAGTGATTACGGGCATGGGTGCGATTTCTCCAGCAGGCTTTGGCGTTGATGCGCTGTGGAGCAAGGTTGCATCTGGCGAGTGCTGCTTTACCCTTCTTCCCGAAGAAAAACGAGAGCAGCTTAATGTGAGTGTTGTTGGAGCCATTCCCGACTATGATCCCCTGAAGGCGGGCTTTTCCAAGAAGGAATCGCGTCGTTTCGCCCCCTTCGTGCAGTATGCCATCTTGGCATCAGATGAAGCCATGACGCAGGCCGGCATCGATATGGAGCAAGAAGACGCCACTCGTTTTGCGTGTGTGTTCGGATCCGGTATTGGCGGCATGGAGGTTTTCGAGCGTGAATCCATCGTGCTGCATGAAAAAGGGGCAAAGCGCGTAAGCCCGCTGTTTATCCCAACCATGATCTCGAACATGGCGGCGGGCAATCTTGCCATTCGCTATGGCTTGAAGGGCGATTGTCTGAACATCGTAACGGCGTGCTCGACGGGCACTCATTGCGTAGGCGAGGCCTATCGCCTTATCCGCTTCGGTTTGGCCGATGCGGCACTTGCCGGTGGTACCGAAGAGGGCATCACCAATATGTCGTTGGCTGGATTTGGCAACTTGGGCGCCATCACCAAGTCCGATGATCCCATGAAGGCCGGCTTGCCTTTCGATGCTCGTCGTTCCGGCTTTGTTGCAGGCGAGGGAGCGGGTGCGTTGGTGCTGGAATCGCTTGAGCATGCTCAGGCACGTGGCGCCAACATTATTGCCGAGATCACGGGCTTTGGCTCTACTGGCGATGCTTACCACATGACTGCCCCCGAGCCGAGCGGTGAAGGCGCAGTGCGCGCTATGCGCCAGGCGTTGGCCGAAGGCGGGTTCTCTCTGGAAGAGGTGGGCCATCTGAACGCTCATGGTACGGCTACGCATGTGAACGACATGGTGGAAGCTGCTGCATGGCATGGCCTTCTTGGCGACGATCTTGCTTCCAAGATTCCCGTAACTTCGGTAAAGGGTACGGTAGGCCATATGCTGGGCGCGGCAGGAGCTATCGAGGCCATTGTGACGGCCATCTCGGTGTCTCGTGGAATCGTTCCCCCTGCGGCAGGCTATTCCGAAGCAGATCCGGAATGCCCAGTGTTCGTTCCGTCTGGCGCTTTGGTGAACCGTCCCCAGAAGGTTGCGCTTTCTAACTCGCTGGGCTTCGGTGGACATAATGCCTCTTTGGCGGTATCCCCCTTTACGGAGGTGTGTGAGTAATGGGACTCGAGATCACTTTTCCCTGTGACCGTGAGGGTGTGCTGGCATTGCTGCCCCATCGCGATCCGTTTGTGTGGGTGAGCCGCATTGCAAGCTGCGAACCCGGCAAGTTTATCGTGGCTGAGCTCGATATCGATCCTGAGCTGCCCTTGTTCGCGGGCCATTTCCCAGGGCACCCCGTTCTTCCCGGCGTCATCTTGATGGAAGCGCTTGCCCAGGCTGCCTGTTGCTGTCTGCTCTCGGAAGATGGCCAAGCCGGGCGCATTGGCTATCGATAAGGCTAAATTCCGTCGTACCGTTCTTCCCGGTGACACTGTTGCTCTCGAGGCCGCCATCACGCGCAATTCTTCTCGGATGTGCGTTGCCGATGTAGTGGCGCGCGTTGAAGGCGAGGTTTGCGCTCAGGCTACGCAGAAATATGTAATGGCGAAAGTGCAGGAAGAGGGGGAGCGATAATGGCTAAAACCAACGCTTCCGTGGCGGACAGCACGGTCGTATATCAGCTATCGCTGCTTGAGCAGGCAATCAATGCTCCTTTGTTGGTGGTTGGTTACGGCTCTCCCATGAAAGCATGCGTAAAGGCGTGCGTGAAAAACGAGTGCAGCCAAATATGGGTAACAGGTACCAAAGACAAGGAAAAGGGTTTTTCCTGCTCGGGATCTGCGCGTGTTGCCTTGTTGGGCGAGAAGTTCGATGCTCGTTTGTTCACCAACGTGTATGCGGTTATTCAGGCAGCGAAGATGTGCGGCGCAGGTGCGCTTCTTGTATGCGATACCAATTTCGTAGCCGATCCTCTTTTGCGCATGGTGGCACATCAGAATGACATCTGCGTGCTTTCTCCCATGGAAAAAGATCGCTCTCATAGCTTGTGGGTGGAATGCCATCCCGATCCTGCATTTGCCGAGCATGAGCCAAATTGGCGCCGTTGCCCCAAATGCAAGATGTACCATGACGAACAGCCCGTTCTGGCAACGGGCGGTGTGTGTCCAACGTGCGGCGAGCTATACCGCCTTACCTCAAGTGAGCGTATTGCGCTGCTGTTCGACGAAGGCTCATTTGAAGAATGGGACGCCTCTATGGACGAAAGCGATCCGCTCGAGTTTCCTCAATTCAATGAGCTTATTGAAAAGCAGCGTATGCGAAGCGGATTCGATGAGGGTGTGCGCACCGGTAAAGTGAAGCTCGATGGTCGCGAAGTGGCGCTTTGCATCATGGAGTCAACCTTCATGATGGGTTCAATGGGGTCGGTTGTTGGCGAAAAGGTAACCCGTGCCGTCGAACGGGCCACCGATGAGGGCTTGCCCCTGTTTATCTTCACCGCATCCGGTGGCGCCCGTATGCAGGAGGGCCTCGTGTCCTTGATGCAGATGGGCAAGATCAGCGCCGCAATCGAGCGTCATAGCCGTGCGGGCTTGCTGTATGTATCCGTTATCACCGATCCTACCACGGGTGGTGTAACGGCTTCGTTTGCCATGCAGGGCGACATCATCATCTCCGAGCCCCATGCGCTTATCGGTTTTGCGGGCCGTCGTGTAATCCAGGACACTATCAAGCAGACGTTGCCTGAAGGATTCCAGACAGCGGAGTTTGCGCTTGAGCATGGCCTCATCGATGCCATCGTTGAGCGCAGCGATTTGAAGGAATGCCTTTCGCGCATCCTCGCGTTGCATAGCGCTCCGAAGGACGTGGAGCTCGATCAGAATATGGCTCCCCCGGGTCCCCGGGGGGGGGGGCGGGGGGGGGATGTTGCGACGCGGCGCGGGCCGCGGGTCTTTGCGCGGCGGCGGTGCTGTGCGTGCGATGCTTCGTGCTGCGCAGGATGCCGTCGCTGTTCGCCAAGACGACAAAGAAGAGGAAGGTGCTCTTTCCAGGCTTGCTGGGGAAGTCGGGAAACGCATAAACGTCAAAGGCTCGTTTTCGCTTAAGCGCGCCCTTAAGAAGCGCGGCATGGCAGATGCCCCTTCGGTTATGCCTTTGAAGAAGGCTTCTTCGAAGGAAGACAACCCTGCCTGGGAAAGCGTTATGATCGCTCGCAACATCCATCGTCCGACTTCGCAGTACTACATCAACCATATGGTTGATGGGTTCTTCGAGCTTCATGGCGATCGCATGTTTGCCGATGACGGGGCCATCATCGGCGGCATTGGCTGGATCGATGGTATGCCTGTCACGGTGGTTGCTGAGGAAAAAGGCGCCGATTTGAAACAGCGTATTGCTCGCAATTTTGGTTGCCCTCAGCCCGAAGGCTACCGTAAGAGCCTTCGCTTAATGCAGCAAGCGGAAAAATTCGGCCGTCCTATTGTGTGCTTGGTAGATACCCAGGGTGCATTCTGCGGCATGGAGGCAGAAGAGCGCGGTCAGGGGAATGCTATCGCCGACAACCTGGTTGCCATGGCGGGTCTTACCGTTCCTGTTGTTTGCATCGTTTTAGGCGAAGGTGGCTCGGGTGGCGCATTGGCGCTTGCCATGGGTAATCGTGTTGCCATGCAGGACCATGCGGTATATTCGGTTCTTTCGCCTGAGGGCTTTGCCTCGATTCTATGGAAGGACCGTACCCGTGCTGCCGAAGCGGCTGCCGTTATGAAGATGAGCGCCCGAGAAGCGTGCGATATGGGCATTATCGAAGAAGTGGTAAGCGAAGGGGACGGGCCCGCTCACGAAAACCCCGAACAGGCTGCTGCTTATGTGGAAGAGTTCGTGACGCGTTCGTTGCGGGAGCTGTATCGCTTGAGCCCTGAAGAGCTTCGCGATCAGCGCTATGAGCGTTTCCGCGCGTTCTAAAGCCAAGCCGCTCTATAAACGAACATGTTCTAGGTACCCTAGCTGGGAAATCTTGCTAGGGTGCTTCTCTTTTATGGAGAATAAACGTAAAATACGAACCAGGGATCACAATTTAAGAGAGGGAGAAAATTATGGCTGAACCACAATACGTCGTTATTGCAGGCTTTCCAAACGCTGACTTCATGGCGGTAGCTTTGGACAAGGATGGCGCTGCAATCTCCGAGAAGACGTTCAAGCCCGTTGATTTCATGCGCGAGATGGAATCCTTCTTGGAGGCCTATCCTGCACCTGAAATCAGGATGATTGGCCCTAAGGACTATGCGGTTGAGTACAAGAAGATGCTCATCAAGGGTAAATATGTTACCGAGCATCCTGGTATTCCGATCGAGGTTCTGTATCGCGGCGGATACGCGTAAGAAATAAGGCGGCTATTCAAGCCGCCTTATTTTTTTTGCCTGTGCCTTATTTGACGGGATTTGCCTTGCCGCCGCCGCTGGACTCTGGCACGTCTTTTGTGAGATTTGCCCCTATTGCAGTGATCCGCCCGCTGCAAAAACAAAAATACTGCCGTATTTGCAACTTTTTTGCGATTGCGGATCCTTATGCTCCTTTGTGAGGTGAAAAACGACTGCTCCGTGGCTGACCACCTGGGCTTTTGTGCTTTGATTTGCGGTTTGGGCGTCATGCGGCAATCCGCAATCGCAAAAAAGTTGCAATTTGGGTGGCTATTCTGTTTTTGAGGCCTCGGGGAGCCTGTTCAGGTTGCGCCTGCGTTTCATGCGTCAACCGACATACATGGGTTGGTTTTAAGCTGACTTCTTTGAGAGCAATAATAAACGGGGTTCGGCTGTGAACTGCCTCCCATTTCTGCAGTGAACCCCTATAGTTGGACAGAGAATGTTCTGCCTCTTCTATAGGGGTCTTCTGCATTAGGGGGTTGATTTGCTGAGCAAGGATTACTCCGCTGAGTTCAAGCAGCGCTTTGCGGACAGGTACGCCGACGGGGCGACCGTCACCATGCTGCAACACGAGTTCGGCCTTACGAAGTCAACCGTGAAGCTTTGGAGGGAGAGGATCGACCAAGGCGGCGTCGGGGCCATAGACAGGCCGAAGAAGAACAACCGCTACTCCCAGGAGTTCAAGCTTCGCGTCGTCGGAGCCTATCTGCGCGGCGAGGGCGACTACAAAGCCCTTGCTCTCGAGCATGGCGTGCGCAACAGCGCGCAGATACGGGAGTGGGTGAAGCGGTACCGGGAGGGAGGCGAGGATGCCCTCGTCGTCCATCCGGCGGGGCGAAGGAGGAAGGATCCTACGAGCGAGGAGACGCTCGAGCAGCGATGCGCCCGCCTCGAGATGGAGGTGGAAATCTTAAAACGAATGGCCGCCTCGGCGACGGCCCTCTCGGCAGCAGGCGGAAGCACGAGATAGTGAAGTCGCTGAGGCGGGAATACCCACTCTCCATGCTCCTGGAGCTCATGGGGATGCCGCGGTCCACCTACTACTACCACGAGGCGAACCCTCCCTCCGACAGGCAGGCAACCGAGCGGCCGGCCATAGTGGAGATATGCGAGAAATCCCAGTTCAGATACGGATACCGACGCGTCGCCACCGCATTGCGCAAAGCGACCGGCATCCGTATCGCCGACAAGACGGTGCTAAAGGTCATGCGCGAGGAGGGGCTGCTGTGCCGGACCCGCAGGCGCAGGAAGTATCGCTCCTACATGGGTCAGGTCGGCAAGCCCTCCCTGAACCTGCTGGCCCGCGACTTCAAGGCGGAGGGCCCGATGACCAAGCTGGTGACCGACGTCACCGAATTCAAGGTGGGCGGCACGAAGCTCTACCTTTCGCCCGTGGTGGACCTCTACAACGACGAGGTCGTCGCCTACTCGATATCCAGGTCCCCGAACATGAAGATGGTCCTCGAGATGCTGGCGGGCCTCGAGGGCAGGCTCGATGGAGGAGGCGCCCCGTTGCTGCATTCGGACATGGGCTGGCAGTACCAGATGCCCGCCTACAGGCTCGCGCTTGAGCGGATGGGGATCGTCCAGTCCATGTCCCGCAAGGGAAACTGCCTCGACAACGCCAAGGCCGAGAACTTCTTCTCGATGGTCAAGACCGAGCTTTACTACGATTGGGAGGGGGACGACCCCGACGTTTTCGAAAGGGATTTGGAAAAGTACATCGACTGGTACAACAACGCGCGCATCAAGAAACGCCTAGACGGGAGCAGCCCGGTCAAGTACAGACTCGGCCGAGCTGCCTGATTCACTTCTTTTGATGTTCAGGAAACGGGGTCCTTTACAGTTTTGGGGTGCGGTTCACTCTCGCATGGGCCCCAGGAATCGCTCATTACATAGGCCCCTGAGGGTCGCCCGTCGCATACGGGAGGAAGCGCAACGTGTTCGCAGCCACGGCAGCCTCTTCGGTATAATCGATCGCGAAAACACGCGTAAAGGAGATTGGTATGAAGCGTTCTATCGATGCAATTGAACATGCTGGCGAAATCATGAAGAAGGTTAACGATGCCGTCTTGCTCACCACAAAGAAAGACGGTCAGGTCAACACTATGACCATCAGCTGGGGCGGCATGGCAATTGAGTGGGGAAAGCCCCTGTTCATCACCTACGTGCGCGAAAGCCGTTTCACCAAGGAATTCCTGGACGCCACCGGCGAGTTCACGGTGAACCTGCCTATGGGCGAGTTTGATAAGAAGATTACTGCAGTATGTGGCGCAAAATCGGGCCGCGATATGGACAAGATCGCCGAACTGGGCCTTACGCTGGAAGACCCTGAAGAGGTAAGCGTGCCAGGTATCCGTGAGCTTCCCCTTACATTGGAGTGCCGCGTTCTTTTCAAACAGGAACAAGATCTTGTCAACCTTGATGCCGAGGATGCAGAAAAGTGGTATCCAATCGACGAAGCGCTGGGTGGTCCCAACAAGCACACGGCCTATTACGCTGAAATCGTGGCGGCCTACGTCATCGAGTAGTTCTGGCTATAGTGCGCCATATGCTGGCGTCTTGCCTGCTATTCCTTGTAAGCGATATGGACAGCGGCAACGCCGAACGTCACGTTGGTGTATTCGACACGGGAAAAGCCCGCATCCTTCAGCATGTGCGTGAAGCCCTTTTGATCGGGGAAGGCTTTAATCGATTTCGCTAGGTACACAAAGCCCGAAGCATCGCCTGTGACGATCTTTCCCCAGGCGGGGATGCCCCAACGCAAATACAGGTTGTAGCCCAGGCGCATAAAAGGATTGGGCGGGGTTGAAAACTCCAGTACGCACAGTGCGCCGCCCGGCTTCAGTACGCGGTACATCTCGGAAAGCGCGCGTTCGCGTTCGGGCATGTTGCGAATGCCGTATGACATGGTGATTACGTCGAAAGACTCGTCTTCGTAGGGGATGTCCTGCCCGTCGACCACGGCAAGCTCAACGGGAACTCCGTTTGCCTCACCTGCATCAAGTCGGCTTTGGGCCACTTCGAGCATGGCGGGAGTGTAGTCGGAGAGGATGATGTGTTTGGGCTGCTTTCGCTCGCAAGCCGTAAACGTCACATCTCCTGTGCCGCCGGCAATGTCCAACATCAGCGTTTCGCTGGTGATGGGCGATTTATCGATAAGCGTGCGCAGCCAGCTGCGGTATTGGCCGAAGCTGGAGAGCTTGTTGAAGCGCTCGTACTTCCAGGCGATATCGGTGAAGATCTTCTTTACGCGAGCAGAAGAAATCTCGGCAGGGGCTTCCTGACCCGTTGCGGTATCGATGGAATGGTCTGCCTGCTTTTCAGGCGTTTGGGAGGTGTTGCTCATGCGTTATCGCGTCCTTATGTACGAGTATTGCTCTGTGCGTTAGCTGATTATAGACAAGAACGGCACGCTTGCGTATCCGGCTCGTTAGGGGTCTGTGAAAAACGGCAAGATATAAACGCCGCAATGCTATCATTGCAAAGAATTACTCTATCGGGAGGATGCGCATGCTACTGATCGCTGAATACGTTGTTCCGGTTTCATCCGAGCCCATCGAGCACGGTGCGGTTTTCATTAAAGATGGTGCTATCGCTGACATTGGCGATGCGGAAATGATGCGCTTGCGCTACCCCAACGAAGAGGTAAAAGACTTCGGCATGGCTGCGCTCACCCCGGGCTTTATCGACCTGCATGCGCGCATGGAAGACGCGGTGTTCCGCGGTTTGGTGCACGACCTGCCCTTCGTTCAGTGGCGTAAGGAAATCGCTGCGCTCCGCAAGCGTATTTCCTATGCAGAGGCATTCGACTCTGCGTTCCTGGGTGGTCTTGAGGCACTTTCTTCGGGCGTTACCACCGTGGCAGACATCACGTCTACGGGCGCTTGCGTTTCCGCTGCTCAGAAACTTGGCCTGCGCGGTATGTTCTATCGTGAGGCGGGCGCAATCGACAAGCGCTTGGTTAACTATGCCATTAAGAAGGCCGATAGCGATTTGGAAAAGTGGTCGCAGACCATCGACTCCGACCGCATCACCCTGGGCGTTGCGCCAGATCCTGTGTACGAATGCCATCCCGAGCTGTACCGCAGCGTGGTGAAGTACGCCTCCGATAACGGCGATCTGCCTATCGCAATGGATTTGGCGGGCAGCAGCGAAGAGTACCGCTTCGTAAAGTACGGTGCCCCCTCTGGCCTGGACGAGGATCTGGGAATGCAGGGCTTCATGGAGGTTCCGCCATGGCTTCCCACTTCCGCAACCCCCGTCAACTATGTGTTGAATTGGGGTCTGTTCGACGCGAAGAACGTCATGGTCGTCTACGGCGTGCGCGTAAACGACGAAGACATCAGGCATTTGAAGGAATACGACGTTGCTGTATGTGCATGCCCCAGCCTGAATGCTCAGTTGGGCATGGGCGTTGCGCCGGTTAGCGAATATCTGCGCTCCGGCATGCGTGTGGGCTTGGGTACTGGAGCCCCGGCTTCTATCGACACGATGGACATCTTTAGCGAAATGCGCATGGAGCTGCTCATTCAGCGTGCTGTAACCGGCGAATTCCTTGATTCCCGCACGCTTATGGAAATGGGTACTTTGCGTGCCGCCCAGGCGCTGCGCATCGACGACAAGGTAGGCTCGCTGGAGGTTGGCAAACGTGCCGACATCGTGGCGGTCGATCTGTCAGGATCGCACTCTACGCCCACGTCGGACCCTGTTTCTGCCCTTTTGGGATCCGTGGGCAACGGCGATGTTTCCATGACCATGGTCGATGGCAAGGTGCTTTACGAACGCGGACGCCTGCACGTCGCTGGCGAAGTGGCAAAGAACATCGCTCACGTTCTTGAGATTCGCGGTCGCCTTCGCTCTTAATGCCTATTGGCACTAGTAAGCCCCTCTTGTCGAAAAGAGGGGCTTGTTTTGCGTGCTGTGCGTTAAGGTGACCACACGCTTACGGAAAGAGATTCAATGGCTAACGGTAAAAAGCAGAAGATGACGGCAAAACAGCTGAAGGAGCGCGAGGAGCGTGCCCTCGAACGCCAGCGCCTTGCCGAGGAAAAGAAGAAGCGTGACGAGCTTCTCAAGCGCATATTCGTTATTGCGGTGTGCGTGATTTTGATTTTGGCTCTCTCTCTTCCAACCATGGGTCTTATGTTCCTTGGCGGAAACCAATAAAGGCCCCAAGCGGCAAAAACCACTAAGTGCTGCCTACTGTCGTTCGGCTCGGTAGCGCTGGAGAGATAAGGAAGTACCAGTTGTTCGGCATTGGCGGATTTGAGCTATTCATAATCCTGCTGTTCGCGTTCTTGATTTTCGGCCCCGACAAGTTGCCAGAAATGGCGAAAACGTTGGGTGCTGCGCTCAATAAATTCAAGCAGGCGCAGGAAGAAATGAAGGCGGTTATCAACGACGAGGTTTTGGACCCCGATGCAGGCAAAAAAGCCGCATCTGGTTCTGGCTCGAAGCCGGCCCCTCATGCAACTCAGGAATCGTTTGCCGAGCGCAAGGCTCGCTACGACAAAGAACGCGCCGAGCGCTTGAAGCGCCAGCAGATCGATGCCAACCGTACAGCCATGAAGGCGGAAGCGGCGAAAAAGGCTGAAGAGCTCGAAAAAGCCGCAGAAGGCAAGTCCGAAGAGGCTGCAGCGAATGCAACCGATCGGGGGG
>OGQV01002154.1_pt1 | contig 12383 bp, 10 predicted proteins | sample 1553311 | NCBI WGS metagenome assembly OGQV01 (sample SAMEA2579976, study PRJEB22360) | human gut metagenome
TGGCGGCAGCCGCAAGCCCCCGCGCGATGACGACGACGCCCCGCGCAAGGCAAAGGGCAGAAAGTCCGGCAAAAAGGGCGGCAGCGGCAAGGGCGGAAACGGGAAAAAGAAGAAAAAGATCCGCTGGTGGCAGATCCTGCTGATCACGCTGCTGGTCATCGCGCTGATCTTCGGCGGTGCGTTCGCGCTCATCATGGGGGCCATCACCCCGGCGGGCGGCAACATCAAGCTGAACCAGCTCATCAACACGCCCAAGGAATTCCAGGGCAAGGAGTTCAACATCCTTGTCACCGGCGTTGACCGTTCGTCCACCGGCGATCTGTCCGCAGGTGCGGCCAATGACTCCAACGTCAACGACGGCATGACCGATATGATTTTGTACGTCCATTTCAACAATGAGACGGGCGAGATGAAGATGCTGCAGATCCCGCGTGATACGATGGTCACGACGGACACGAGCGTCTCCGGAAACTTCCGCATCAACGGCGTGGCCAAGACCCAGGGCAGCGACGGCAACAACAACATGGCCGCCCTGTGTGAGCTGGTCGCAGACCAGTACAAGCTGCCCATCGACGGATTTATGACGATCCGCCTGGAAATGCTGACCGAGCTGGTAGACCTGTTCGGCGGCGTGGAGATCAACGTCCCCATGGATGTAGACTACGCCGCGCTGGGGCTGGGAGACAGCGTCATTCACGCCGGCTACCAGACGTTGAACGGTGCGTCGATGGAGTTCCTGCTGCGTGCGCGTAAAATTTACCCCGACGGCGACATTGGCCGCCTGAACATGCAGCGCCAGTTCTACGCGGCGCTGTTCCGCAAGCTCAAGAGCATCGGCAACATCTGGGACGTCGCCAAGCTGACCCCCGCCGTGCTGAACTATATGGAGACGAACCTCAGCGCGTCCGAACTCATCAGCTTTGCCATCAGTATGCTGAAAATTGATTCCAGCAAGATCATGATCTGCCAGATGCCGGTCATCAGCGGCCCGCAGTACAACGGCCAGTCGCTTTTGTACCCCGCGCGGCAGGCGGATGCGGACCTGCTGAACCAGTACTTCCGCGAGAACACCGGTCCCGTCGATGCCAGCCAGCTGAACCTGTGCGACAATGTCATTGACCTGTCCGGCTACACGGCCACCGACCCGAAGATCCAGCAGATGGGCGGCCTGATGGCCGAGGCGGACGACGCGCAGAAGAACGATAACCTCGACGGCTCCAACCAGGTCACCGACATCATGGCGTCCGAGTCCACGGCGGAGAGCGAGAGCACCGACACGGATTCCACCGATACCGAAAGCCAGCCGGCAGCGTAAAACGTAAATAGAAAATGCTTCGGGCAACCGCAAGGTTCTCTCCCTCCGGCCCTGCGGGGCCACCTCCCTCGCAGAGGGAGGCAAGGATTTTTCAAATCGCCCGGAAGCCCTTGCCCACGATCTCGCTGCTGTTCACAATCGTGATAAAGGCGTGGTCGTCCAGACCGCGGACGTGCAGGCGGAGCTTCTGGGCCTGGCCTCGGGTCAGGACTGTGGTCAGCACCCATTTTTCATCGTGGGTGTAGGCACCCTCGGCCTGTTCCATCGTGGCGGAACGGTGCAGGTCGTTCACGATAAAATCGCGCACCGGCTGCGGGTTGGAGGTGACCACCGTGCAGACCTTGCGCAGATTGATGCTTTCAATCGCGCTGTCCGCGACGGTGCTTTTCAAGATCATGCCCAGGATGCAGTACAGCCCTGTGGCAGGCCCGTAGAGATACGCGCCCACCAGCACAATACCAAGGTCACTGACCATCAGCGCGCGGCCAACGGGCATACTTGTGTACTTGTTCAGGATCATCGCCACAATATCTGTTCCGCCCGTGGACGCGCCGATGTTGAACACGATGGCCGCGCCGACGGCGGACAGGATTACCGCGAAGCAGAGCTCCAGAAACGCATCGCTCGTCAGCGGTGCGGAAAGGGGGCAGACCCGCTCACACAGACTGACGTAGAACGACAGCGCGAACGACGAGTAGATCGTCCACCCCATGGACCTGACGCCCAGAAAGACGAACCCCAGCACGACGAGCGCCGCGTTGATGAACCACATGAACGCGCCGACATTCCACCGCGGGAACAGCGTCGCCAGTACAATGGAGAGACCCGACGTGCCGCCGAACGCAAAGTGATTGGGCGTTTTGAAAACGGCGATGCCCACCGCCGTGGCGACCAGCCCCAGATTCAGCAGAAAGAAGAATTTCGCATCCTCCCACAGCTCGTGCGGGGTCAGGTGCTTTTTCAGCTGCGTCAGCATTGGAAACGCCTCCCCTTAGAACGTCAGGTTGCCGAACTCGGAGAGCTTGAGCGCTTCATTGTGCTGCTCGGCCCAGTTGATGCTCCACGGGCTGCCAAAGAGCAGCAGCGGGTTGCCCTTCATATCCTCGATGGCGCGGGTGTCGCTGGTCACGTCCAGATGCTTGATGTCCAGTTCTTCCGGGTCGTTCAGCACCCAGCGCAGATGCTCGTATGGCAGGGTCTGCATACGGATGTCTACATTGTACTCGTTTTTCAGGCGGTACTCCAAAACCTCCAGCTGCAAAACGCCGACGACGCCGACGATGACCTCCTCCATACCGGCGCCGAGGTCGCGGAAGATCTGGATCGCGCCCTCCTGGGCGATCTGCTCCATGCCCTTGACGAACTGCTTGCGCTTCATCGTATCGACCTGGGTCACGCGGGCGAAGTGCTCGGGGGCGAACGTCGGGATGCCCGCAAACTGCACGTGCTTTTTGCCGGTGCAGAGTGTGTCGCCGATGGAGAAGATGCCCGGGTCGAACAGGCCGATAATATCGCCCGCGTAGGCCTCGCTGACGATGGCACGGTCATCGGCCATCAGGCTCGTGCCGGTGGCAAGCTTGATGTTCTTGCCCTCCTGCACGTGGAACGCCTCCATGCCGCGCTCAAACTTGCCGGAGCAGATGCGCAGGAACGCAATGCGGTCACGGTGGTTCTTGTTCATGTTGGCCTGGATCTTGAAGATAAAGCCGCTGAACTGCTCGCTGCACGGCTCGACCAGCTCACCGCTCTGCGCGTCCTTGCGGGGCAGCGGGGTGGGGGTCAGGCGCAGGAACTCCTTTAAGAACGGCTCTACGCCGAAGTTCGTCAAGGCGGAGCCGAAGAACACGGGGGACAGCTCGCCGTGCTGCACGGCGTCGAGGTCAAACTCCTCGGCAGCGCCGTCCAGCAGCTCGATGTCCTCGGCCAGCTTTTCATGGTTGGCAGCACCGATCAGGTCGTCCAGGCGGGCGTCGCCCAGCTCGGCCTCGACCTCCTCGACCATCTTGACGCCGTTGGCGCGGCCATCGCTCTCAAAGGCCAGCACGCGCTTAGCATTGCGGTCATAGACGCCCTTGAAGTCCTTGCCGCAGCTGATGGGCCAGTTCATCGGGTAGGTCTTGATGCCGAGGATTTCTTCAATGTTCTCCATCAGCTCAAACGGGTCGCGGGCCTCGCGGTCCATCTTGTTGATGAAGGTGAAAATCGGGATGTGGCGCAGCGTACAGACCTTGAACAGCTTGATGGTCTGGGCCTCAACGCCCTTGGCGGCGTCAATGACCATGACGGCGGAGTCCGCCGCCATCAGGGTGCGGTAGGTGTCCTCACTGAAGTCCTGGTGGCCGGGCGTGTCCAGAATGTTGATGCACTTGCCCTGATAGTTGAACTGCAGAACAGACGAGGTAACGGAAATACCGCGCTGCTTTTCAATGTCCATCCAGTCGGACACCGCATGCTTGGCGCTCTGCTTGCCCTTGACCGAACCTGCGGTCTGGATGGCCCCACCGTAGAGCAGGAGCTTTTCGGTGAGTGTGGTTTTACCGGCGTCGGGGTGCGAGATGATCGCAAATGTGCGCCGGGATTCGATTTCTTCGCGCAATGATGCCATGATTACTCCTTAACCTGTATTTGTATATAGAGTCCGTAGGGGCGCATTCACTATGCGCCCGCGTCGCTGTGCCCTGCGGAAACGGGTAAGCGGATATAGAATCCGCCCCTGCATTTTGGGGATGCTCATCCTGATAACGTCACATCGGGGCACACTCCTCTATAATAATCCAATAGTATATAATACACGGTTTTGCGCAGAAATGCAACGGAAATTTTGCAGAGAAGTATCGTCGTTTTGTATTATGCTGCCATATTATACAAAACGTATTGTATTTGTCATGTATAAAGCCGCGCGGGACGTCCACACTAACGGCATACACAACACCTTCACAAGTAAAGGACGGGGGAAGATGAACCACATCAAACAGTTTTTCAGGGAAAAAGGGCTGTATCTGTTCTGTCTGGCCATGGTGTTTGCAGCCACCGCGGCGGGCATTCTGGCGCTGCGCACGGTTGTCAGCAACGTGGCCGACCTGACGCGCACCCGCAAGGAAGCGCTGCAGAATGATTCCGCCTGGACACAGCCCGACACCGCCATCGACAAGCCCGCGCAGGACGTGCCCAAGCCGACGACCACACCCGCCGCAACGGAAAAGCCCTCAGCCACCCCTGCGCCTGCTGCAGCACAGGCCCCGAAGGCCACTGCAGCGCCGCCGGCACAGACCGTCACCAAACCCGGCATCTGGGACGCGAAGCCGCTGGCGGCGTTCAGCGGCAATGAACTGGTCTACAGTGCGACCTTAGGCGACTGGCGCACCCACAACGGCGCGGACTACGCCGCCCCGGCAGGGGAGAGTGTGACCGCCGCCAAGGCAGGCAAGGTCGCCTCGGTGAGTGAGGACGCGCTGTGGGGCGGTGTGGTCGAGGTCGAGGACGCAAACGGCGTGACGTGGCGGTACTGCGGCGTCGCTGCCCCCGCCGTGAAGGCAGGGGACAGCGGGACAGCCGCCGCCCAGCCGGGCAACGCCCCCGCGGGCTTCGCGTGGACAGCGGTACCGCCCCCCGCCACGCTGGGCACCGCCGGCAGCATTCCCGCGGAGACCAGCGGTGACGCGCACATTCATTTGGAGTGCGTGAAGGACGGCGCGTATCTTGACCCGGAGGGGCTGATGTAAAGTGCCTTCCCCCGTGGGGGAAGGTGCCCGAGGCCCCGCCCGAGGGCGGATGAGGGGTGGCCTTCCGGTTGCGGCCCTTGCACGGGTCATGATGGTAAACTCTGCCCTCATCAGTCAGTGGTCTGGGCCACTGACAGCTTCCCCCGCGGGGGAAGCCATTTCAAAAAAGGCGTGTACCCACACCGGGCACACGCCTTTTCTATTGCAATTTTACTGATACTCTTTCACATTCAACATCCGGGTCGCGTTCAGCACGGCCAGAACCATGACGCCGACATCCGCAAAGACGCCCCACCACATGTTGGTGATGCCCAGCGCGGTCAGGATCAGGCAGAGCGCCTTGACCGCCAGCGCAAAGACGATGTTCTGGTAGACAATGCGCATGCACTTGCGGGAGATGCGCATGGCCAGGCTGATCTTGGCAGGGTCGTCGTCCATCAGCACGATGTCGGCGGCCTCGATTGCGGCGTCACTGCCAAGCGCGCCCATCGCAATACCGATGTCGGCACGCATCAGGACCGGCGCGTCGTTGATGCCGTCGCCCACAAAGGCAAGCTCCTTCTTCTCGGGCTTCTGGGCCAGCAGCTTTTCGACCCACGCGACCTTGTCGGCGGGCAGCAGCCCCGCGTGCACCTCGTCGATGCCCAGATCCTTTGCGACCAGCTCGGCCACAGCGGGGGCGTCACCGGTCAGCATGACGGTGCGCACGCCCTGTGCCTGCAGGCCCTGCATGGCGGTCCCGGCGGTAGGCTTTTCCTCATCGGAAATCAGGATGGAGCCAAGGAACTGCCCGTCGCGGGCGACGTAGACAATCGTGCCTGCGCCCTCTGCAGCGGTGTAGTCAATATGCTCGCTCTCCATCAGGCGGGCGTTACCGGCCAGCACGGTGCGGCCATCCACCTGCGTTTTCACGCCGTGACCCGCGATCTCCTGCGCGTCGGACGCACGCTTGGCGTTCAGACCCGGGCAGGCCTCGCGCAGGCTCTTGCTGATGGGATGGTTCGAGAAGCTCTCGGCCAGCGCCGCAGTCTCGAGCAGGTCGGCCTCGGTCACGCCGTCGGCGGGGGTGGTGTGCGTGACCTTGAAAACGCCCTTCGTCAGGGTGCCGGTCTTGTCAAACACGGCCACGCCGGTCTTGGACAGAGCCTCGAGATAGTTGCCGCCCTTGACGAGGATACCGCACTTGGACGCGCCGCCGATACCGCCGAAGAAGGTCAGCGGGATCGAGATGACCAGTGCGCAGGGGCAGCTGATGACCAGAAAGGTCAGTGCGCGCATGAGCCAGTCAAGCCAGTTGCCCAGCAACAGCGGCGGCACAACCGCCAGCACCAGTGCGCCGATGCAGACAGCGGGGGTGTAGTAGCGGGCGAACTTCGTGATGAAGTTTTCAACCGGCGCTTTCTTCAGGCTGGAATTTTCCACCAGGTCAAGGATTTTTGCAACGGTGGACTCCCCATAAATCTTCGTGGTCCGGATGCGCAGCACACCGTCGGCGTTCACACAGCCGCTGATGACCTCATCCCCGGGGCGCACGGTGCGCGGGCGGCTCTCGCCGGTCAGAGCTGCGGTATTCAGGGTGGACTCACCGGTCAGGACCACGCCGTCCAGCGGGATCTTCTCACCGGGCTTGACGACGATGGTCGCGCCAACGGGCACATCATCGGGGTCAACGACGGAGACGCTGCCGTCCCCGGCCTCCAAATTCGCGCTGTCGGGGCGGATGTCCATCAGCGCGGTGATGCTCGAACGGCTCTTGCCGACGGCGTAGGACTGGAACAGCTCGCCGATCTGGTAGAACAGCATAACGGCCACGCCCTCGGCGTACTCGCCGCAGCCGATGGCGCCGACTGTGGCGACGGCCATCAGGAAGTTTTCGTCAAAAACTTCGCCGTTCTTGATGCCCATGAACGCCTTGCGCAGGACATCATGGCCAATGACTAAGTAGGGCACAAGCCACAGCACAAGCTGAACGAACCAGGGCAGCTCCACAAAATGGAACAGCAGCGCCAGCAGCACCGTGAGCACCGCCGCAGCAATAATGCGCTTCAGCGTCTTTTTCTGTTTCTTTGTCATGAGGGTAGCCTCCGTTTGGGGTATAAAAAGCGCCCATCGGCAGGATGGGCTGCTTTATGGCAGAACTTACAGCTCGATCTCGAAATCGGGCTCGACCTTCTTGGCGGTCTTGACGGCATCCTTCAGCACGGCGTCGAACTTGTCGTCGTCGGCCTCCAGCAGCAGCTTCTGGGCCATGAAGCTGACGCTGGCATTCTTGACGCCGGGCAGTGCCTTGATGGCGGTCTCAATTTTGGCGGCGCAGTTCGCGCAGTCGACTTCGATCTTAAATTTCTTCTGCATGGTGGCGGTCTCCTTTATATATAGTAATTTTTAATATGGGGTAACGTAGTTTGAAGGCTTCTCCCCGGGGGGGAGGCTTTCAACAATTTTATTCCTCCGTATGCTCCATGCCCAGGGCGATCATGCTGCGGACGTGGTCATCGTCGAGGGAGTAGTACATGGCCTTGCCCTCGCGGCGGAACTTGACGAGCTTGCTGGTTTTCAGCAGCCGCAGCTGGTGGCTGACGGCACTCTGGGAGATGCCCACGACCTGGGCAATATCGTTGACGCAGAGTTCGCTCTCAAACAGCGCATACAAAATTTTGATGCGGGTGGAATCGCCAAAGACGCGGAACAGCTCGGCCAAATCATAAAGCACCTCGTCGTCGGGCAGGTCGTCCTGCAAACGGCGGATAGCGGCCTCGTCCAGCTGGGCGGACTCGGGGGAGCGTTCGGGCGTTTTTTCGCTCTCTGCCAATGTCATCATCCTTTCATATGTTTATTTGTTCATATGATACATCCTGAAATAGGTTTTGTCAAGCGAAAAACGCAAAAAAATCTCCCGGATGCGAAAATTCTCGCATCCGGGGGGGGATTGCTTAGTCGGTAATGGGGGTAAAGCCTGGCTCACCGGGCAAAATCATGGCGTTGTCTGCCAGCATTTTGCGGAATTCTTCTTCCGGGAAGTCGAACACGACTTCTTTGATCATGCTCGGTTCATGGACGAGGATCTTCCACGGTGCGCCGTTCGGCTGCTGCAAAAACAGGATGCCGGACACGCCGTCCAGGCTTTGGACGCCCTCGTCCGCCCAGAAGGCAGGGGAGGGGGTGACAAAATAGTGGTCGACCATTCGTCCGCCGGGGAAATCATGCTCAATGACCGCCGGGACCTCGCCCTCGGCCTGTTCGGCCTTGTATTGAAGATGCAGGTTGGAAAAGTCAGCAGCAGTCATAAGGTATTCCTTTCCGTTTCCTTGCCTCCCTCTGCGAGACAGACTCCCCCGACACGGGGGAGGTGGCGCTTGCGCCAGAAGGGGAGCGGTGGCCCCGCAGGGCCGGAGGGAGAGAACTTCGCCATTGCCCGAAATATTTCGGACTGCCGCAAGGTTCTCTCCCCCACCCGCTGCGGCGGGAGCCCCCTCGCAGAGGGGGCCAAGGAGAGCACTATTTATCAAACACGCAGGCTGGCGCTCTCCGGCTCGTTGCTGCCCTCGTCGAACTCGTAGTCGTTGCCGGGCAGGATAGCGTTCAGCAGGATACCGGCGATGGCGGCGATGGCCAGACCGGACAGGTTGATGTTAACGCCCGCAATCGCAAACGTGATGCCGCCCACCGAGTTGAAGCCCAGGGCGCAGACCAGAATGACCGCAGCAATGATCAGGTTGCGGGAGTTGGTGAAGTCGACCTTGTTCTCGACAACGTTGCGCACGCCGATGGCGGAGATCATGCCGTACAGCACAAAGCTGATGCCGCCGACGATGCCGGAGGGGATCGTGTTGATGATGGCCTCAAACTTCGGGCAGAAGCTCAGGATCATCGCAAACACAGCAGCAATGCGGATGACGAGGGGATCGTAAATCTTCGTCAGGGCCAGAACGCCGGTGTTCTCGCCGTAGGTGGTGTTGGCGGGGCCGCCCAGCAGACCGGCCATGGCGGTAGCCAGACCGTCGCCCAGCAGGGTCTTGTTCAGGCCCGGGTCACGGATGTAGTTCTTGCCGGTGGTGGCGGAGATAGCGGCGATGTCGCCGATATGCTCCATCATGGTTGCCAGCGCGATGGGCACGATGGTGAACACAGCGCTGATGAAGGTCTCGCTGCCGTCAATAGCGAACAGACCCATGGAATCCTTATGCAGGGGGATGCCGAACCAGGCCGCCGCACCGATGGTCTGGAAGTCAACAGCGCCGGTCACGAGCGCAACCGCGTAGGAGACCAGCACACCGATCAGGATGGGCAGGATCTTGACCATGCCCTTGCCCCAGATGTTGCAGACAATAACGGTGCCCAGGGCCACAAAAGCCAGCAGCCAGTTGGACTCGCAGTTGGTGATGGCGGAGGGGGCCAGGATCAGACCAATAGAGATGATGATGGGGCCTGTGACCACCGGCGGGAAGAATTTCATAATGCGGCGGATGCCAAAGGTGGAGATGAGCAGGCTGACCAGCAGGTACAGAATGCCGGACAGTGCCACGCCCGCGCAGGCGTAGGGCAGCATTTTGGTATTGGCAACGGTCAGGTTGCCGTCTGCGTCAGCCAGCATGGGGGCTACAATGGAAAAACCGCCCAGGTAAGCAAACGAGGAGCCAAGGAAGGCCGGGACCTTGCCCTTGGTGACAAGGTGGAACAGCAGGGTGCCCAGACCGGCACAGAGCAGAGTGGTGGAAACGCTCAGGCCGGTGAGCAGAGGCACCAGCACAGTTGCGCCGAACATGGCAAACATGTGCTGCAAGCCCAGGATCAGCATCCGTCCGGTGCCGAGCTGCCGGGCATCGTAAATGCCCTTGGAGTAATCGATCTTTTCACTCATAGAGAAGTTCTCCTTTCATCGCTGCTCAAAAAAAGAGGCATTGCCGCAGCAACGGCAGTGCCTCAATCCTTCTGGAGCAGATTCAAAAAACGGGACCGGAAGGCAAAACACGCGCTCCGCAAAGTCGAACGAAACATTTTGCTCTCCCCTTCCCTGTCTGACTTTATAAAGTATACCAGAAACCCTGCCCGGATGCAATCCGTTTGCCGCAGTTTCCCTCAGCTTTTTGGCCGGACATCTTGAAATATGCCCCTGTCCGCACTATAATATAACCTATTGAATTGATTTGTATTTCAAGAGGAATGTTATGATCTATCTGGATTATTCTGCAAACACCCCGGTGGATGCGCGGGTGTTGGAGCAGTTCTGTGCCGTGGAGCGCCGCTGCATCGGCAACGCCAACTCTCACCACCAGGCAGGCTCTGCCGCCAAGGCAGAGATCGATGCCGCCACCATCAAAATCGCCTCCCTGCTGGGCGTTCAGCCAGCAGAGATCATCTATACCTCCGGTGCCAGCGAAGCCAACAACTTTGCTTTAAAGGGGCTGGCCCGTCTCTCCCGCCATGCGGGCAGGCACATCATCTCCACTCCGCTGGAGCATTCTTCGGTCAGCGGCACCCTGACGGCATTACAGGAGCAGGGGTATGAGATCGACCTGCTGAACGTGAAGCAGGACGGTACCGTGGATCTTGAGCACCTGAAGGATCTGCTTCGCCCGGATACCATCTGCGTTGCCATAACGCTGGTGGACAGTGAACTGGGTGTGGTGCAGCCTGTACAGGAGATCGCCGCCATCCTGAAAGCATACTCTCACTGTCACCTGCACGTGGATGCGACCCAGGCTGTGGGCAAGATCCCCGTTTCTTTTGAGGGCGTGGACACCATGAGCCTGACGGCCCACAAATTCTACGGACTGAACGGCATCGGTCTGCTGATCAAGCGGCGGAATCTGGCGCTGGAGCCTCTCATCCATGGCGGCGAGAGTACCACCATCTACCGCAGCGGCACCCCCACTGTGGCGCTGGCCTCCTCGCTGGCCTGTGCGCTTGATCTCGCCGTCACTGACCTGCCCGGACGCGTTGGCCATGTGGCAAAACTGAATGCAGAGCTCCGCGCCGCCCTCAGCACATATCCGCTGGTGCGCATCAACAGCCCGGAACACGCCATCCCTCATGTGCTGAATCTGAGCGTCCGTAATGTCAAGGGCACCGTGTTCCAGCGGGAGCTGGATGCCAAAGGGGTCTGTGTCTCGGTCAAGTCAGCCTGCTCTTCGGATGGTCTGCCTTCGCGTGCGGTGTTTGCGGTCAGCCGCGACCGCCGCAACGCACTGTCCTCCTGGCGCATCAGCCTGAGCCATCTGACCACCGAGGACGAGATCAAAGCCTTTTTGCAGGCGTTCGATGTCTGCTACCGTGAGCTGACCGCCGTACATTAAATAAAAAGAGGAACCAACATGAAACGTGAGCTTGAACCTTATCAGATGATCGAACGCAGTATCATCAAGAAATACCGCAAGGAGCTGTGGACCCCCTTTATCGTGGCGGTAAAGCGCTACGAGCTGGTACAGGAGGGCGATAAGATCGCCGTCTGCATCTCGGGCGGCAAAGACTCCATGCTGATGGCAAAGCTGATGCAGGAACTGCAGAAGCACAGCGATGTCCCCTTTGAGCTGGTCCTTCTGGTGATGGACCCCGGCTACAATGAGATCAACCGTCAGAAGATCGAGTCCAATGCCGAGCTGCTGCACATTCCGGTGACCATCTTCGAGAGCAACATCTTTTCCGTTGCCAACAACACCGAAAAGAACCCCTGCTACCTCTGTGCCCGGATGCGGCGCGGCCACCTGTACAGCAAGGCCAAGGAGCTGGGATGCAATAAGATCGCGCTGGGCCACCACTTCAACGATGTCATTGAGACGACCGTGATGAGCATGTTCTACGGCTCCCAGATGCAGGCCATGCCGCCCAAGCTCCACAGCACCAGCTTTCCCGGCATGACCCTGATCCGCCCCATGTACTGCATCCGGGAAGAAGATATCCTGGCCTGGAAGCGCTACAATGATCTGGAGTTCATCCAGTGCGCCTGCCGCTTTACTGAGAACTGCACCATGTGCGACAACGGCGGCGGTGGTTCCAAGCGGCAGGAGATCAAGATCCTGCTCCGCCGCCTGAAGCGCGACAATCCCAATATCGAAAACAGCATCTTCCGCAGCATCCACAATGTTGCCATTGATACCATGCCGGGCTATCGATCTGAGGGTGTGGATCACAGCTTCCTGGAACGATTCAATGCTATGGAAAACCACTGAGCTGCATCCGCATTTCTGCCTGCGCCGAATCACGCTTTGTACGCGATCCAACAGTAAAAAATCCCCCTCAGCTTAGCTGGTTGCTCATAAAAAAAAAAAAAAAAGAATCCGACCTATGGCTACAATCAAAGGTCGGATTCTTTTTTTATGTTAGGGCTGGAATATCCATGGCTCCCT
>OGQV01002155.1_pt1 | contig 12380 bp, 9 predicted proteins | sample 1553311 | NCBI WGS metagenome assembly OGQV01 (sample SAMEA2579976, study PRJEB22360) | human gut metagenome
GCGTCACGGCAACGCCGTTTTCCACGCACCAGCGGACGACCTCTTCGTCAAAGCCGGGGGCAACGATGAACTTCGCGCCGCACTCGACGGCCTTGCGGCACTGGTCGAGCGTGATGACCGTGCCCGCACCGACGAGCATATCGGGGCAGCTTTCTGCGACTGCCTTGATCGAATCCGCCGCAGCCGCCGTGCGGAACGTGATTTCCATCACGTCCACGCCGCCGGCAAGCAAAGCCTTTGCCGTCGCGACCGCGTCCTTTGCATCGTCCAGCACCACAACCGGCACAACAGCCGATGCGGCCAGCCTTTTTAAACTATCCATTTTTTCCTCCTTATTACACAGCCAAAACGCCAGAACATAGGAACTGGGTACAGGGCCTGAATCAGCTCCAGCCTTCGGCAAGCTAATATGTGTATCCTCCGTGAAAAACACGAGCCGGATTTTTTACAAGCAGCGTATGGATTTCATCCTCGCTGACACCGCGTGCTTTCAGCTTCGGAAGCACGCTCTCAAAAATATGCGTAAAGCCCGTTATGTTATCAAAAGAACGGATCGCTTCGAACTTTTTGAAGCTGTTTTTCCCCCAGTCGGAATAAAAGGGGATGTCCTGCGAGATGATGAGTCTGTTGATCCAGCCGCGATCCATAAGCTCCAGCAGATTCCTTACGCGATCCTCCTCCGGCCATAGCACTTCCAACCCAAATCTGTCCAACCCGAGATAAACACCCATGCGCAGCAGCTCTTCCAAATAATCCAGATCATTCGTGTCGCCGACGTGACCGATCACAACTTTGGACAGATCCACGCCTGCCTTTTCAAGAATCAGCGCCTGTTCGAGACCAGGCCGGTCAGCCGCTATGGTATGCCGTTGTTACTGGTACGCCGGTAATTGCCGCTGCACGAGCTACTGCCTTTAACTGAAATACATTTACAGGGGTGATCCCGAATCTGTCCGTCGCAGCTTTCAGCATTCCCGCCTTAATATTGGTGCTCTCGCAGCCCTCTTCAATGTCCCAATAAACAACTCCGATATTTCCTCATACGGTTTATCGATTTGCCAGCTCTCTTCATAGAAGAATAAACCGGTAGCCGCCACAATGTTGACATCGCACGATTCCGAAACCCGCTTTATAAAGCGAATATCCCGTCCCATATTCACGGCTGTCTGATCGACATATGTGCTCAATCCGTATTTTTTTGCTTTTTGAAAGACAGGCTTGATTTTCTCCAGGAAGATATCAGCATGAAACCAATCTGCATAACACCGCTTCATTGAGTTATTCAGTTCTGCAAGGTGTTCATGCATCAGGGTTATTCCCAACTCCCTAGGGTGTATCTGAAAGCTCCCAATGTGACCGGCAGCGAGAAATTTTTGCGCTGAGCAAGACATTTTTTCGCAGGAATACTGACGTATTTCAAGGAAAAATGGTGCAGCGCAGCGTGAAAAGATCCGCTGTCCGGGTGCGTTGGGAGCTTTCAGATACACCCTAGGGCTTACAGGGCCATTGACGGTATTGACGTAACAGGACATTTCACATCTCCCTTTCTCTCGTTTCCTCTTGATTTCTCAATTGGCGTACAGGTGATAAAGGTGGGGGAGAAAGACCGGTCCGGCGACAGTTCTGATTGTGCTCGGAATCTGACAGGCTAGGTGGTGAAGGGTCCCAGCATGTGTTTGTGTTCCATCAGCACAAAGATCGTATGGCTCTTGGAAACACACTTTTTTCCTTTGAGTTCGAGTAAGATGCTTTCCAGTTCTGTAATATCCCTTGCGTACAGTCTTAACTGATAGTCATACTCTCCTGTAATCGCATAACAGTCAACGATGTTCTCTTTTGCATTTACAAACTCAAGTAGTTCGTTTACCCTTGAATACTGATCAACAACAAGCAGTACAAATGCCTGGACAGAACTGTTAATCTTTTGTGGATTCAATTGAATCGTGAATCGCTCGATTATGCCGTTTTCGCGCAACCTGGAAATCCGTTTGTTGACTGCCGGTATGGATAGATTGACCTTTTTTGAGATGTCAGTCGCAGAGCAGCGTGCGTCCTCTGCCAAAATCCGAAGCAATTGAGCATCGATGCTGTCCATAAAAAATCCTCCTTTAGTAGTCAGAAGGTCTATTATGTTCTTAAAGCAGAAAGCACTGTGTCAAAGCCTCAACGCGAACTCGGAACATTTTTTAACCATTCTACGTAGAATTCTTTGATTTTTCAAGTATTTTTAAGCATTTCGAACAATAATAAACTTTTTCTTGCATTCAACTTAATTTTACTCTATTATCCTTCCGTTTTGAAGCAGTAAGATTAAAAAAATAAACCAATTTTTATGCCGCCGCTCTTTGTGCAGGTTTTACAGTATTATGATGTGTTTTGCGCACCGACAGTGAGGCATCTTTCAGCCGCAATTGGAAATTCGCATCCTGTCCGTATTTCACCCTTACGGTTGCTCCTGCACTAGGGATGAAAGCTGTCTGACAACTTGTCTTTTTATAAAAACATCAAACTGCAAAATATTGCACATCTCCAAAATTCAACAAATAATACTGCTATTTTTGAATGCAAGATGTTCCCTCTGCAGTGCTGCAGCCTACAGAGGTCATCCCAGCTAAGCGTTTTCTTAGCGCGAAAAAATCAGTTATATGTGATGTGAGGATGGAGGAATTTACTTTGAAAAAACTTACCGCTTTATTTCTTGCCCTGCTGATGTTGGTCAGTATGTGTGCCTGCGCGTCTCCTGCTTCTACAGAGGATGCCTATCAGGCGAAAGTCGCACTTTGCCTGGTCACTCCTGTGAATGATGGAGCATGGAGTCAGCTCGCTTATGACGCTGTTATGAAAGCAAAGGATACCTACAACATCTCCGTAAAATATACGGAAAACATCAAGCCTACCGAGATGGAAGCAGTATTCACGGACTACGCATCTCAGGGATATGACCTGATCATTGGGCATAGTTTTTCTTTCGGCGATGCGGCTCTGGCCGTTGCAGAACGCTAGTTTTTCCATCACCAGTTTGTCAATCTCCTGCTCCAATCGCAGGATTTCTTTCTGCAAAAACAGTGGGCGTTGAGGACCGGCTTCCTCAACGCCCACTGTTTTTGCACCTGTGTGACCCTTTCAGTTCCGCTGCATACTGTTCCCGCAGCTTTTCTGTATGTTCCCAGACGGCTTTATTCAGAACTTCCTCGTGGCTGCGGTGAGAGCTGCAATAGTCTTTCCCGTTCCGATAGCAGCCGCGTCTGGACTTTCTACCAGATTTCTTTACAGGATTTCATTCCGTATGGTATACTTGACAGGAAGAAAACTGGAAAATCGAATTTTTGAGGAGGCAATGAAATTTCGATCCTGTCACAGCCTCGTTCGCAGCTGACGCCTCCTGTTGTAGATTACTGCCTTGATGGGACGCCGTTTATCGTCACGCAGGAGCTTCCCGGCGAACGCTTGTCTGCGATCACATTTATTTTATGAAAAGGCTTGCACGAAGAATACATTTGTAGTACGATGGTAAATAAAGGGGTGGTATTGTTTGAATGAGCTGCGTTTGGAGATTCCAGTAAAAAAGTACACCGGTGAATCTGCTGTTATTTCCATGCGATTACCTCGCGATATGCTGCAGGAAATTGATGCGATTGCAGCCGATACGGGGCGGACAAGAAATGAAGTCTTAACACTCTGCATGGAGTTTGCGTTAAATCATCTTGATAGGGGTTCCAAATAAAACCGAAAGAGGGAGAAAAGAATGGCAATTATCAAGTGCAAAATGTGCGGCGGGGATTTAAACGTTGCGGGAGACAGCCAAATCGCAGTCTGCGAATACTGCGGAACGCAGCAGACGGTTCCAAAGCAGGATAATGAGAAAAAACTGACGCTGTTCGCGCGGGCGAACCGGCTGCGCTTTTCCTGCGAATTTGACAAAGCGGCGGGCGTTTATGAATCGATCGTCGCGGAATTTCCGGAGGAACCAGAGGCCTATTGGGGACTGGTGCTCTGCAAATACGGCATTGAGTACGTCGACGATCCGGCTACGGGTAAAAAGGTTCCGACCTGCCATCGGTCGAGCTTTGACAGTGTGCTCGAAGATGCAAACTTTGAGCTGGTCATGGAATATTCTGATGTAGTCACGCGGAAGATTTACCGCGAGGAAGCCAAAGCCATTGAGGAGCTGCGGCGCGGCATTATCGAAGTTTCCAGTCGTGAAGAACCATATGATATTTTTATCTGCTACAAAGAGACAGACGAGAATGGCCAGAGGACACTCGATTCCGTTTTGGCACAGGACTTATATGATGCACTGACGGAAAAGGGCTATCGCGTGTTCTTCTCCCGCATCACGCTGGAGGATAAGCTCGGGCAGGAATACGAGCCGTATATCTTTGCAGCCCTCAATTCCGCGCGCGTCATGCTGGCTGTCGGCACGGACTACGAGTATTATAACGCCCCGTGGGTCAAGAATGAGTGGAGCCGGTATTTGCAGCTGATTGCTGCCGGACAGAAGAAGTCGCTCATTCCGTGCTATAAGAACATCGACGCCCATGACATGCCGAAGGAATTCGCAAAGCTGCAGGCACAGGATCTCGGCAAGATCGGTGCGACGCAGGATCTGCTGCGCGGGATCGACAAACTGCTGGGCAGAACCGCTGCGCCCGCACCCGCGCCGCAGCCGCAGACAGCCGACCCGAAGGCGCCGCTTTTAAAGCGCGCGGGCATGTATCTGGCGGACGGCGATTTTGCCAGCGCAAGGCAGTATGCCAACCGTGTGCTCGATCTCGACCCGGAAGAGCCGCACGCGTATATGTATCTGCTGCTGGCAGAGCTGAAGATCAAAACGGTCAACGAAGAGGCGCTGGTCAGCGCACCAAGGCCACTCGAAACATATCCCGATTACTGCAAGGCATGCCGCTTTGCGGCAGGCAGCTACAAACAGACGCTCGACGAGCTGCGGATGAAGCAGAAAAAGCTGCTGTACACACGCGCAGTCTCCGATCAGCCGATGGCCGAGTCGGAGAACGATATGATCGCACTCGCGGCGCGGTTTGACGCGCTGGGTGACTATGTCGATTCCAAGTCCCGCAGCAGCGCATTGATGCTGAAGGTAAGCTCGCTGCGGGAGGAACGTAAGAAGAAGCAGCAGGAAGAGCAGCGGCGGCAGAAAGAGGCCGCCGCGCGCAAGCAGCAGGAGCAGGCAGATCGTGAGGAGCAGGCACGCCAGCGCGCCGAGCGTGACGAAGCGGAACGGCGCAGCCGCGAAGAGGAAAAACAGCGGCGCAGGAGCCGCGGCGTGGCACTGCATATCGGGCTGTGCGCCGCGCTGGCCGCGTTTGTGGCGTTCAGCTCTGTATTCCGCGCGATCCTCGCCGCGGACAGCGGCGGAACGTATCTGTGTGTGCTGGGTATCTATCTTATTTTCACGATCCTGCAGGGCATCATCATGCGCAGCCACAAAACACCAGAGGCGTTCGCGAATCTTCCGGCGGCCGGCGGCGTAATATACGCCATTCTTGTGATCATCGTCAATCTGCTGATGCCGGGTGAGTCGCCCAGTTTCGGGGAGGTCATCGGCATGATCTTTGGGACAGCGCTGCTGGGCGCGATCTGCAGCGGCATCGGCTGCCTCTGCAAGCTTTTCCGAAAAGGTATGGGCGATTGAAGCGGATAGAAAGAGAGGGGAAAAGCCATGGCAATCATCAAATGTAAAATGTGCGGCGGGGATATTGAGATCTCTGCGGACAAGACCTTTGGAACGTGTGAATACTGCGGCAGCACGATGACGCTGCCAAAAGTGGACGACGAGCAGCGGGCAGCGGCTTTCAACCGCGGCAATCACTTTAGGCGCAGCGGTGAGTTTGACAAGGCGCTGGCCGTGTATGAGCGCATCGTGGCCGAGGACGACAACGACGCTGAGGCGCACTGGTGCTGTGCGCTGTGCAGGTTCGGTATTGAATATGTGGAAGATCCGGCGACGTATGAGTGGCTGCCGACGTGCCACCGTGCGAGCTTCGATAGCTTCCTGGAGGACGTGGACTATCTGGCCGCAGTCGAGCATTCCGACGGCATCACCCGCCGCCAGTATCAGAAGGACGCAGCCAAAATCGCCGAGGTGCAGCGCGGCATTCTCGCCACCTCGCAGAATGAGCAGCCGTTCGACGTCTTCCTCTGCTACAAGGAGACCGGTGAGGACGGTCAGCGCACGCGCGACAGCCTGATGGCGCAGGAGGTCTATTACGAGCTGACAGAGCAGGGCTACCGTGTGTTCTTCGCGCGCATCACATTGGAAGATAAGGCGGGCGCGGAATATGAGCCGTATATCTTCGCGGCGCTGAACTCTGCCAAAGTCATGGTCGTGATCGGCTCGAAGCCGGAGCATTTTAACGCCGTCTGGGTCAAAAACGAATGGAGCCGCTTCCTGTCCATGATGAAAAAGGACCGGAGCAAGCTGCTCCTGCCGTGCTACCGCGATATGGAACCGTACGACCTGCCGGAGGCGCTGTCGGTGCTGCAAAGCTATGACATGAGCAAGATCGGCTTCATGCAGGATCTGATCCGCGGAGTCAAAAAGGTCGTGGACGCGGCAAAGCCGCAGGAGGCTATGACAGAGACGGTCAAAGAAACCGTCGTGGTACATAACGAGGGCGGCAGCAACGTACAGGCGCTCTTAAAGCGCGGTAATATGGCCCTGGAGGACGGCGAGTGGAGCAAGGCCGACGAGTTTTTTGAGCAAGTCCTGAATCAGGACGCGGAGTGCGGTGCGGCGTATCTGGGGAAGTTCTTGGCCAAGGCGCGCAAGGCGAGCACACAGGCCTATGCGCAAAGCAAGTGTGAAGAGATTGCCGCTGACGCGCCGACAGAGCGGAACACGCTTGCCTGCGAGGAAGATCAGGCGTTTATCGATGCATGCATTCAAAAGTATCAGGTTGAGAGATATTATCCGGCAAGCGAGATTTGCATGGAACTCGGCTCCGACCGCTATTATTGCGCCGACCGGGCGGCATATTTCCGCGACGCGCAGAAACAGACCATGCAGCGGCTGGATGACGACCGAAATTTCGTACGCGCAGAGAAATTCGCTTCCGGCGAGACAAAAGCGCAGTGTGAGGCGCTGCGCACCGGTCTGACAAATGCCCTTCGGCAGCAGGAACAGGAAGCAGAGCGGGAGGCATCTGCGGAAAAGCAGCGCGTCACCGAGGCCTATCGCGCGTTCCTGAAGGAAACCGAGCCAAAGCTGGCCGCGCGTCAAAAGGAAGCGCTTGCAAAAAAACAGGCGGATGAGGAAGCTGCTGAGCGCGCGAGAATTGCACGTGAGAATCGTGAACGGGAGGAACAGCTTGCAAGCGAGCAAGCAGCACAAGAGAAAGCTAAGAAAAAGAAAATCACAATCATTCTTTCGTCCGTTCTAGTTGCCGTACTTGCTGTTGTGTTAATTATCACGAATGAAGCTGCAAATGCAAAAGCTTACAAAATCGCCATTGAAGCGATAAGCGCCGGAAATATTGTTGAAGCATACGACAGTTTGGTCGAATTGGGTAGCTACAAAGATAGTGCAGAAAAAGCAGCGGAAATATTCATCCAATACAAAGAAATAAAGATAAAAAGAGCCAAAGTTGGTGATGTGATATTGTTTGGAACATACGAGCAGGACAAAAATCCTTCAAACGGAAAAGAGAATATTGAATGGCGTGTCCTTGCAAAGGAAGACAACAAAATATTTGTTGTTAGTGATAGCTGTCTTACCTGTGAACAGTACAATGCTTCTCGCTTAGATGTAACATGGGAAGATTGTTCACTTCGTGAGTGGCTGAATAATGATTTCGCTCAACATGCTTTTCAACCTGAAGAGTTAGCAAAAATAGCAACCACTGAGAATGCAAGTTATAATGGTAGCCGTGAAATTGTAATACAGGACAAAGTGTTCTTGCTGAGCATAGCCGAAGTCGATGAGTATTTCACGTCGAAAGAATCAAGGAAATGCATACCAACGGAACTTGCTACTGCACTAGGCGCAGATATAGGAGAAGGCTCTTTTCGTTATACTTTAAATGGTAAATACACTTGCAGCTGGTGGCTGCGGTCGACAGACAAAGCCAATGACCTCGCACCCGCTGTTATTCGGGACGGAGAATTGCGTAGAAGCGGTATTATGGTCGACATTAGTTCCGGCGTTCGCCCTGCAATGTGGATTGATTTAGGTGAATAAACACGTTGGAATAAAAGCGAACGGAACGGTTGTATCCACAGATTGAAATAATGAGAGTCAATGCGATGCGTCCGACTGGACAAATATTAAAAACGCAAAAACAGGGCTCATATGAGGGGGGATAAGATGCTGGCAGCAACTATAGAGAAAGAAAAAATGACTGACCAAACAAGTGCGGGCGGTCTAGGTACATACTTATCACAGAAAGCAGTTCATCACAAGTACTATAAATATTATGCGCCGAAGCACTATATTGACACAATATTAAGGGAAGAAGCTGTTTTCTTGTCGGATGGAGAAAATTGGAATGACGTAAGAGACAAGGAACGACTAAACGACGACAACCGGTATAAACGTTTTGCATTGTGCTTATCTTATTCTTGCTCTGAAAACGTTGCAATGTGGATGCTGTATGCCGGTAATGACGGCTGTATGATCGATTATCCGCAAAAAGTCATTACCGCAATACTCAATTCAGATTGCGTGTATGCAGGCGCATTTAGTAGGGAGACGGGAACGTTTGAAACTCAGATTTCAATCGGACTGGATGGTTTTCGAATTGATGCCTATGATGTGGTATATTTTGCAGAAGCAAAAAAAGAACCAAACACGTTTTATTATGTGAAGCGTTCAGATGAGAGCAGCTCAGAGTTTAGAAGAGATATAATAGAAAAACTGAGCTATCAGAAAAAAACACTTCCTTGGAGTTATGAAAATGAATGCCGTATTGTTGTGTCGGTCGACAAGCAAAAATACAAAGAAATCGCCCAAATACACAGTTTGAAAATTACAATGCCTAAGGGGATTCAAAAAGAACTCATCAATCGAACATATCAATCCCCGAATTCCAATGTGTTAGAGTATCAGCCGAGTAAAATGGCTGGACTGATTAATTGGAATCTATGTGAACACTGCAAAAAAACAGACAGTAGTAGGCTGAAAAACGAGGGATAGAGCATGAGTAAATTTGTGATTGAATGTCCCAACTGTGGGAAATTTGCGGAGGCCAAGACGGGCTTCTTTGCGAGAAAGAAAATTGACTGTGCGTGCGGTTATACGATCAACGTGCGCACGGACAAGCTGGCCGGGCGGGAGTGTCCGCACTGTGGGAACATGGTCGTGTTCGACCAGTCCAAGGGCGAAAAGGCGCTTTGCCCGGTCTGCCATGAGCCGATCAACACGCTGGCGGAGCAGTCCAGCACTGTGGAGTTTTCCTGCGCGCAGTGCGGCATCCGCCTGCGCACAAGCAAGGCGGCCGCGACCTATACCTGCCCCGTCTGCGACTGCGTGAACGACGTGGCCGAGCGGGCCGTGACCGAGAAGATCAAAAAGGACGGCCTTGCCAGCATCATCAAGTATGAGGGCGACAACGAAACGCTCGTCTGGAAGCACCCGATTGAGGACTTCAACTTCGGCTCGCAGCTGATCGTCCACGAAAGTCAGGAGGCCATTTTCTTCCGCGACGGACAGGCGCTCGACCTCTTCGGCGCGGGCCGCTATACGCTGCAAACACAGCAGCTGCCGCTGCTGGAGAAGATCTACAAGCTCCCGACCGACACCGAGGGCACGTTCCATTCCGAGGTCTACTTCGTCAACCTCGCCACCCAGATGGGCGTCAAATGGGGCACGGACAGCAAAGTCCGGCTGTTTGATCCCAAATCCCGCATACATATTGAGATCGGTGCATCGGGCGAGTTCAGCATTCGCGTAACTGACTCGCGCAAGCTGCTGCTCAAAATCGTCGGCACAACGGGCGGCCTTGGGCAGTCGGATCTGCTCGGCGGACAGACGGTTTCCTACACGCATACCAGCGAGCGGGCGGAATACAGCGGCCAGAATGGCGAGAGCGTCAGCCAAAAGGAAACCACGTCGGTGAAAGCGAACAGGGGATTGTTCCGCTCAATGATTATGGCGCAGGTCAAGAGCTTCCTTGCGCAGACGATCAAAGAAAATTCCATCGACATTCTGGAGATCGACGAGCACCTGATGGCACTCTCCGGTGCGCTGCGCGAGCGGATCAACGCCGCGCTGGATGAGTACGGCCTGACGATGCCAGAGTTCTACGTCAGCCGCATTGTAACGCCGGACGACGACCCGAATTTCCGCCGCATGAAGGAGCAGTACGCCGAACAGTATCTGCTCGTTCGGCAGGAGGGGATCCGCAAGGCTGAGGCGGAAGCCGCAGCAGACCGCAAGGCGGTCGAGGCACAGACGGCGGCCAGAATGAAGATCATCGGCGCACAGGGAGAAGCCGAAGCGCTCAAAATTCAGAAGCAGGCCGAAGCAGAGGCTTACCGGATGCAGGCCGAGGCGGAAGCCGCCGAAATGCGCATGAAGGGCTATACCTATCAGCAGGAAACGTCGCGGCAGGTCGGCATGGAAGCAATGAAAAACGGACTTGGCGGCGGAGCGAACGCCGCGGGTGCGCTGGGCGACCTCGCGGGGCTTGGCGTGAGCCTCGGCGCGATGGGCAGCGTCATCGGCATGACGAAAGATGCGCTGAATCCCATGACGCAGGATGCCGCGCAGATGGGCGCGGCAGTCGGTGCAGCCGTCGCGGACGGTTGGGACTGCCTGGCGTGCGGTCACAAGAATATCACGACAAACTTCTGCCCTGACTGCGGCGGCAAAAAGCCGGAGTCGAAAACCGGCTGGGACTGCGCACAGTGCGGCACGAAGAACATCCAGAGCAGATTCTGCCCGAACTGCGGCGCAAAGAAGCCGGAGGGATCCAACGGCTGGATCTGCCCGGAATGCGGCACAAAAGATATTCTGAGCAAGTTCTGCCCCAACTGCGGCGCACGGAAACCGGAAGAAAAACACGGCTGGATCTGCCCGGAGTGCGGTACAAAGAATATTATGACGAACTTCTGCCCGAACTGCGGACGGAAGAAAGATGAATCCTGCTGATTGGAGGGATGGATGATGAAACTGAACAAAGGGAAATTTCAGACGATTCTGATCCTTGCCATCATGCTGGCCGCGTATTTGGTGCTGGCGTTTGTCATCCCGTTTGTTAAGACCGCCGTGTTCTGGCTGGCATTGGTGTTCACGCTGGCAGCGTTTGGTTTGCAGCTTTATGTGCTGAAGCTGTCGTTTGAAAAAGGGTTGGATGCGCGCAGCAAGTTCTATGGCTTTCCGATTGCGCGCGTCGCCTCTGTGTACTTGATCATACAGATCGTGCTGAGCTTTCTGTTCATGGCGCTCGCCGCATTCTGCCCGGCTTGGATCGCCGCGGTCGTTTTCGTGCTTCTGCTGGCTGCTGCGGCCGTTGGTGTTGTTGCGGCAGACGCGATGCGCGACGAAGTCGAGCGGCAGGACAGACAACTCAAAACCGATGTGGCTGCCATGCGCGCACTTCAGTCCCGTGCGGCAGCGCTGACTTCTCGCTGTGAGGATGCAGAGTTGAAGGCAGATGCGCAGAAGCTTTCCGATGCGTTCCGATACAGTGACCCCGTGACTAATGACGCAACAAAAGACGCTGAACATGAGCTTTCTGCCTGCATGGACGAGCTGGAGCGGGCTGTTCTCGACAATGACACCGAAAGTGCGAAGGTGCTGATCAAACGCGCAGCAGCGCAGCTGGCAGAGCGGAACCGCCTGTGCAAGCTGAACAAGTGACGTTTCTTGCCAGCCTTAATACCAACCAGCCGAATAAAAGCAGGAGGCGGCCCATAACTTTGGGCTGCCTCCTGCGTTTATTCGGTTGTCAGTCAGAAATACTCATTGCACAGCAGACGGTACGGCGGTTCGTCTTCTTCGATCTTCGGGAAGCGGCCGACAGGCGGGTTGAAGCGGTTGCCGGTGTTGTCGTCGCTGCACTGGCTGACCTCGCCAAGCAGGACGGGGCCGGTGCCCTCTTCCACGGCAAAGTCGTGGTACATCCCCTGCGTGACCCAGAGGCTTTCGCCCGGACGCAGACGGATCTGCGTGCCCGCGGGAACCGTGCGCTTCAGGCCGTCGCAGTGGACGGTCACGTCGGACTCATAATCAATTTCTTCATTCGGCAGGCTGTTGTACACGCGGATGAGGCAGTTACCGCCGCCGCGGTTGATAATGTCCTCGGTCTTGTACCAGTGGAAATGGTTCGCGGCCATCTGGCCCTCCTTCAGATACAGCAGCTTCTCTGCGTAGACCTTCGGATATTTTTCCGGCTGCGTGCGGCAGCCGTTGCGGATGGTGA
>OGQV01002161.1_pt1 | contig 12343 bp, 9 predicted proteins | sample 1553311 | NCBI WGS metagenome assembly OGQV01 (sample SAMEA2579976, study PRJEB22360) | human gut metagenome
TATTTAAGAAGTTTACGGGCTTAAGTCCTGCGGAATACAGAAAAGAATCCGGATTATCATAGAAAGAGGTGCTTAGTATGGGAGTTACTATAAGGCAGATCGCGGAAGCTGCCGGTGTTTCCAGAGGTACTGTTGACAGAGCGTTAAATAACAGGGGCAGGATCCGTCCGGAGGTTGCTGAGAGGATCCGTGCCATCGCTGATGAGATGGGGTATAAGCCGAATCAACTGGGCCGTGCTCTATCCATGAGCAGAAATAATATTAAGATCGGCGTGATCCTGCAGGGCGCGGAAACACCTTTTATGAAAGAAGTTCTGAAGGGAATCCAGGAGGCGTGCGCTGAGGTGGATAATCTTGGTGGTACAGTCCTGGTCCATAAGATCGAGCATCAGAATGCGGAGGATGTTATTCTCGCCATGGAGAAGATGCGGATGGAAGAGGTTAGTGGTATTGCCATGGTTCCTTTGGATGAGGAACGTGTGAAAAGGGAAATTGACCGGTTTGTGGAGGAATTTCGGATCCCGGTGGTGACGTTTACTTCGGATGTGGAGGATACGAAACGGCTTTGCTTTGTAGGGCAGAACGGTGTGCAGTGTGGCCGTGCGGCTGCGGGGCTTATGGGGGAGCTGACCGGTGGAAAAGGAAAGGTTGTTGTGATTTCCGGCTATAGTACCAATACTTCTCTGAGCAGCAGGGTGATTGGATTCCGTGAGGAAATTGCGCGGAAGTATCCTGGGATTGAGATCATTGGGCCGGAGTATTGTTTTGAGGAGAATGTGCGGGCCAGAGAGGTTGCGGAGAAGATTTTTAAAGAGGTTCCGGATCTTGCGGGGATTTATCTTACTTCTCATGGTGAGGAGGGGGTATGCCGGGCCATTGCCGAGGCTGGTAAGATGGGGCTGGTGAAGATGGTTGCCAATGATTTTATGGGGCGGAATTATGAATTGATGAGGAAAGGGTTTATTCATTTTCTGATCGGGCAGGATGCTAGGATTCAGGGGTATGAGCCGGTGATGATTTTGTTTAGACTGCTGTTTAATGGGGAGGAACCGGATAGGGAGAAGTTGTTTACGGAGATATATATAAGAAATGAGTATACGATTCCGGAGGGGAGACACTGAAGTGGGGTGTCTCCTTTTTTTGTGCGGAGGGACGCCGCGGAAGGGGATGCTGTCTGGTCTGCGGCTTCGTCGGGGGCTGGCTTCTAGGACGCCGGAAATCTGCTAAAAGCGTTTTCCAAAAGTCCGAACTCGCGGCCTGCTGCCGCTCAGACAGCGGACTTTTGAAAAACAACGCAGATTCCCGCCGTCCAAGAATCAGCTCCCCTCCTGCAGAAGCAGAGCCATCCAGCATCCCCTTCCCCGGCTGGTGCTTCCGGTGAGAAATAGTGTCGTTTGACGGTTGGTTGTGGGTCGTCAGCGCTGCGCTGGACGACTGCAATGGCTGAGTTTGTGTTTGATTGGGGGGACGGCTGAGGCGCTGCGCTGTCAGCCTGGATTGCGGATGTGCCTAGAATTGCGGATGTGATGGGAGAATAGCCTTTGATGCCAGCGCAGATGGACTGTGTGGATGTGCCTAGAATAGCCTTTGATGCCAGCGCGGATGGACTGTGTGGATATGCCTACAATTGTGGATGTGATGGGAATATGACAATTGTAATATTGTATAGAAATAAGTGGATTTTTGATAAAATTCGTGTAATAATGATGTTACTATCAGAAATGAGAGTGACGATGGCTTTGGAATATCGTAAAATTGTAAATAAGAATGAATTTTCAGAAAGGGGTTGGATTTATGGGTCTTATCAGAGCGGCTGTGGGTGCAGCGGGTGGTACGTTGGCGGATCAGTGGAAGGAGTTTTTTTACTGTGAGGCTATGGATAAAGAAGTGATGGTTGTGAAGGGGATGAAGAGGTCTTCTTCCAGGTCTTCCAATAAGCATGGGAGTGATAATATTATTTCCAGCGGCAGCGGGATCGCTGTGGCGGATGGTCAGTGTATGATGATTGTGGAGCAGGGAAAGGTTGTTGAGGTTTGTGCGGATCCGGGAGAGTATACGTATGATGCTTCTACGGAGCCGAGTATTTTTTCAGGTAGTCTGGGTGACGGAATCAGGAAGACCTTTGATACGATCGGGAAGAGGTTTGCTTTTGGCGGTGATACGGGTAAGGATCAGAGGGTGTATTATTTTAATACTAAGGAGCTTGTGGATAACAAGTTTGGTACTGCTAATCCGATCCCGTTCCGGGTTGTGGATTCCAGGATCGGGCTGGATGTGGATGTGGCTGTGAGATGTCATGGTGTTTATTCCTACAGGATCGCGGATCCCCTTCTTTTTTATACGAATGTGTGTGGAAATGTGGAGCGGGAGTATACCAGAGAGGAGCTGGACGGACAGCTGAAGGCGGAGTTTATCAGTGCGCTGCAGCCTGCTTTCGGAAGACTTTCGGAGCTGGAGATGCGTCCGAATCAGATTGTGACTCATAATACGGAGCTGGAGAATGCCATGAATGAGGTGCTTTCTGCCAAGTGGGAGGAGCTTCGTGGGCTTAAGGTGGTCAGTGTGGCACTTGGTTCTGTGACATTGCCGGATGAGGATGCCGAGATGATCAAGCAGGCTCAGCGTACGGCTATGATGCGTGATCCTGCTATGGCTGCGGCTACTCTGACCGGGGCCCAGGCGGATGCTATGAAGGCTGCGGCTTCTAATTCAGCAGGGGCTATGACTGGCTTTATGGGCATGGGTATGGCTGCTAATGCAGGTGGTCTGAATGCGCAGCAGTTGTTTGAGATGGGCCAGAAGCAGCAGAGTGTACAGCAGCAGGCAGCGCAGCCGGTTTCGCCGGTAGGGAACGGAGGAGGGGCTGCGGCTGGTTCCTGGACCTGCAGTTGTGGTGCGGTTTCTTCGGGGAAATTCTGTCCGGAGTGTGGTGCATCGCGTCCGGTGGAGGACAGCTGGACCTGTTCCTGCGGTACGGTGAATAAAGGCAAGTTCTGTATGAACTGCGGAGCGAAGAAACCGGAGAAGAAGATGCAGTATCGCTGCAGCAGGTGCGGATGGGAACCGGCAGATCCGGAGAATCCACCGAAGTTCTGCCCGGAGTGCGGGGATCCGTTCGGACCGGAGGATGCTGTATAAATCACAAAATGGAGAAGGTCAGGAGAAATTCACAGGATAACTCCTGCCGGTCGATGGATACAGAAGGATGAATTGAGGTGGATATATGGCGAAGATGCAGGAGTTTAAGTGCCCGTGCTGTGGTGGCTCCATAGAGTTTGACAGTTCTGTGCAGAAGATGAAGTGTCCGTTTTGTGATACGGAGTTTGATGTTGGTACGTTATCGGAATATGCCCAGACTGTGGAGGAAGAGCAGCCTGAGGATATGAGCTGGTCGGATGAGGCCGGCAGTGAGTGGCAGGACGGGGAGAGTGAGGGGCTGCGTACCTATGTGTGCAAGTCCTGTGGCGGTGAGATCGTGGGAGATGCCAACACGGCAGCAACGGCCTGCCCGTTTTGCGGAAGTCCGGTGGTAATGACCGGGCAGCTGTCCGGTGCACTGAAGCCGGATTATGTGATCCCGTTTAAGCTGGACAAGAAAGCGGCAAAGGAGAGGCTGAAAAAGCATCTTACCGGTAAGCGACTTTTGCCGAAAGCATTTAAGTCAGAGAATCATATCAGCGAGGTTAAGGGCATCTACGTTCCGTTTTGGCTGTATGACACAGACGCAGACGCAGATATCCGTTACCGTGCAACAAAGACCCGGTTCTGGAGCGATAGTGATTATGATTATACGGAGACCAGCTATTATGCAGTACACAGAAGTGGTTCTCTTGGTTTTGATCATGTACCGGTGGATGGCTCTGCCAGCATGGAAAATGATCTGATGGAGTCTATAGAGCCTTTTGATTTCAAAGAAGCGGTGGATTTTCAGACTGCGTATCTGGCTGGATATTTTGCAGATAAATATGATGTGACAGCCAACGAGTGTGAGGAACGTGCCAATGAGCGTATCCGCCGCAGCACAGAGGCTGCATTCCGGGATACGGTGAGAGGATACGCCAGTGTGGTACCGGAGAATACCAGTATCCGGCTTCATAACGGGACAACGAAATATGCGTTATATCCCGTATGGATCCTGCAGACGAAGTGGAAGGGTGATAATTACATATTTGCCATGAATGGTCAGACAGGGAAATTTGTGGGAAATCTGCCTACAGACAAGAACGCTTTTGCACGATGGTTCCTGGGAACAACGGGGGTCGTGGGTGTGATCACTTATATTATCCTGTATCTGATCTGGGCTTTGTAGGGAGGTGGATGCCATGAAAAAAAGAATATCTGTATTTTTGATATCGATCCTTTTGTGTCTGGCATGTGCTTTTCCGGTATGGGCAGGCACCGTAAGCCGTCTGGATGACCAGGCGGGACTTCTGGATGCAGAGCAGCAGGAGAGCCTGAGCAGTACTCTGGATGAGATCAGTGAGCGGGATCAGGTAGATGTTGTGGTTGTTACCGTTAACAGTCTTGAGGGAAAAACAGCCCAGGCGTATGCGGAGGATTATTTTATTGACCATGGATATGGGCAGGGGGAAAATGGTGACGGTATTTTATTCCTGTTGGATATGGGAGACCGTAACTGGGCCATTGCAACACACGGATATGCGATAGAAGTGTTTACGGATGCCGGACAGTCCTACATCATGGATCAGGTGAAGCCTTATTTAAGTGACGGTGATTATAACGAAGCGTTTCATAAGTTTGCCACGGAATGCGATGATTTTATCACGCAGGCAGATGAGGCAGAGCCATACGATGTGGAAAACCTTCCGGATGAGTCTTTTGCGGTTGGGATAAACCTGCTGATCGCTCTTGCTGTGGGGCTTGTGGCAGGATTACTGGTGACCGGAAATATGAGAAGAAAGCTGAAAACTGTGCGAAAACAGGATCGGGCGGCTTCTTATGTGCGGCAGGGCAGTATGAATGTGACCAGAAGTAATGATTTTTACCTCTACAGTACGGTATCAAAATCCGCAAAACCGAAAAATGAGGATAATAACGGTGGTTCCAGCACCCATACCTCATCTTCCGGTGATACCTTCGGTGGTTCCAGCGGGAAATTCTGAGAAGATCATCAGGAAAAACAGAATATGATAAAAAAAGAAAGACTGCTGTACCGGAATGGTAGGGCAGTTTTTCTTTTTTCTGTGTGCGAAAGTATGTCTCTGTGGCGGCAGAAACAGGGAATTGCCGTTTATTTTTTGCATTCCGGAAATAACTTTATCTATTTAATAGGTTGAAATCCGTCGAAAAGTGCGTTATGATAATAACAATTATCCACACCAGTGCGTTAAAATTTTACAGCACAGGGGAAATCGGAGGAGTAGATAAAATGGAGTACAAAATTGCCCTGATTCCGGGAGACGGAATCGGCCCGGAGATTGTTGCCGAGGCCAAAAAAGTTTTAGACAGAGTATGCGAGAAATACAGCCATAAATTTTCATACACAGAGGTTCTTTTAGGAGGGGCATCCATTGATGCTCACGGAGTACCTCTTACAGAGGAAGCCATTGCCCAGGCAAAAGCTTCTGATGCAGTACTGATGGGTTCCATTGGCGGTGATGCCAAGACATCCCCGTGGTACAAGCTGGAGCCGTCCAAACGCCCGGAGGCAGGTCTTCTTGCGATACGTAAGGCGTTGAACCTGTTTGCAAACCTTCGTCCGGCTTATCTTTACAATGAGCTTCGTGATGCCTGCCCGCTCCGTGATGAGATCATCGGAGATGGTTTTGACATGATCATCGTAAGAGAGCTTACAGGAGGTCTTTATTTCGGAGCAAGAAAGACTACTGAGGAGAACGGAGTCCGCACAGCGGTAGATACTCTTTCTTATAATGAGAATGAGATCCGCCGTATTGCCATTAAGGCATTTGAGATCGCACGTAAGAGAAGAAATAAGGTTACAAGTGTAGATAAAGCCAATGTTCTTGATTCTTCCAGACTCTGGAGAAGTGTAGTGGAGGATGTGGCAAAGGATTATCCGGATGTAACACTGGAGCATATGCTGGTTGATAACTGTGCAATGCAGTTGGTACGTGATCCGAAGCAGTTTGATGTTATCCTTACAGAAAACATGTTTGGAGATATCCTCTCTGATGAGGCAAGTATGGTGACCGGTTCCATCGGAATGCTTTCCTCCGCAAGCTTAAATGAGACAAAGCTTGGTCTCTATGAGCCGAGCCATGGTTCTGCACCGGATATCGCAGGCCAGAACAAGGCAAACCCCATCGCAACCATTCTTTCCGCTGCCATGATGCTGAGATATTCTCTGGATCTTGATAAAGAAGCAGATGCTGTGGAAACAGCAGTACAGAAGGTTCTCACAGAGGGTTACAGAACAGGAGATATCATGTCTGACGGATGCAAGCTTGTCGGAACCAGAGAGATGGGCGATCTGATCGCAGATGCCATTGCATAAATAAAGCGGGACAGAGAGAAGAAAACGAAACAGAACAGAAAAAACCGGTACCTGGAAGAGGAAGTCTATAAACAGATACCGGATCTTATCGTAAAGAATAAAAAGGAGAGACCTTAAAAATGAAAAGTGATACCGTAAGAAAAGGCACACAGCAGGCACCACACCGTTCCCTGTTCAATGCCCTTGGAATGACAAAAGAAGAAATGGACAAACCACTGGTAGGAATCGTAAGCTCTTACAACGAGATCGTACCGGGACATATGAACCTTGACAAGATCGTAAACGCCGTAAAACTTGGCGTTGCAATGGCTGGTGGAACACCGGTTGTATTCCCGGCGATCGCAGTATGTGACGGAATTGCAATGGGACACGTTGGAATGAAATATTCCCTGGTAACCCGTGACCTGATCGCAGATTCCACAGAGGCTATGGCAATGGCTCATCAGTTTGATGCTCTGGTTATGGTACCCAACTGTGATAAGAACGTACCTGGCCTTCTGATGGCAGCAGCAAGAATCAATGTTCCGACTGTATTTGTAAGCGGAGGCCCGATGCTTGCCGGTCATGTAAAAGGACACAAAACAAGTCTTTCCAGCATGTTTGAGGCAGTAGGTTCCTATGCAGCAGGAACGATCACAGCAGATGACCTGGCAGAATTCGAGAACAAAACCTGTCCGACCTGTGGATCATGTTCCGGTATGTACACTGCAAACAGCATGAACTGCCTGACAGAGGTTCTTGGAATGGGACTTAAGGGAAATGGTACCATCCCGGCCGTATACTCCGAGCGTATCCGTCTTGCAAAACATGCAGGAATGCAGGTAATGGAAATGTACAAAAGGAACATCCGCCCAAGAGACATCATGACAAAAGAGGCAGTTTTAAATGCTCTTACCGTAGATATGGCACTTGGATGCTCCACAAACAGTATGCTTCATCTTCCGGCTATCGCACATGAGATCGGAATGGACTTTGACATCAGTTTTGCAAATGAGATCAGTGAGAAGACTCCGAACCTCTGCCACCTTGCACCGGCAGGCCCGACTTACATGGAAGACCTCAACGAGGCCGGCGGTGTTTATGCGGTTATGAATGAGCTGAACAAGATCGGACTTCTTCATACAGAGTGTATGACAGTAACAGGAAAAACAGTTGGGGAAAATATCAAAGATTGTGTAAATCTGAATCCGGAAGTTATCCGCCCGATCGACAATCCGTATACAAAGACAGGCGGACTTGCCGTACTGAAAGGAAACCTTGCACCGGACGGCGGCGTTGTAAAACGTTCCGCAGTTGTACCGGAAATGCTGGTACATGAAGGTCCTGCACGTGTATTTGACAGCGAGGATGACGCGATTGTGGCAATCAAGAGCGGCAAGATCGTAGAGGGTGATGTAGTTGTTATCCGTTACGAGGGACCAAAAGGTGGTCCTGGAATGAGAGAGATGCTGAACCCGACATCCGCAATCGTGGGAATGGGACTTGGTTCTTCCGTAGCCCTGATCACAGACGGACGTTTCAGCGGCGCATCCAGAGGAGCTGCTATCGGACACGTATCACCGGAGGCAGCCGTAGGCGGCCCGATCGCACTGGTTGAGGAAGGCGATATCATCAGCATCAATATTCCGGAGCTGAAACTGGAGATCAAGGTTTCAGATGAAGAGATGCAGGCTAGAAGAGAAAAATGGCAGCCAAGAGAGCCGAAGGTAACAACCGGATATCTGGCAAGATATGCTTCCATGGTAACATCCGGAAACCGTGGTGCGATCCTGGAAGTACCGAAAGCAAAATAAGGAGGAACGAAAGATATGCAGCTTACAGGTGCAGAGATCATCGTAGAATGTCTGAAGGAACAGGGCGTTGATACCGTATTTGGATATCCGGGCGGCGCGATCCTGAATGTTTACGATGCCTTATATGAATACAAAGATGAGATCACACATGTACTGACCTCCCACGAGCAGGGTGCATCCCATGCTGCTGACGGTTATGCAAGAGCGACTGGAAAGGTGGGTGTCTGCCTGGCAACCTCCGGTCCAGGAGCAACTAACCTGGTAACAGGGATCGCGACTGCATACATGGATTCCGTACCGATGGTAGCCATTACTGCAAACGTAGGAAGACCACTCCTGGGAAGAGATTCTTTCCAGGAGGTTGATATCGCAGGTATCGTAATGCCTGTAACAAAATACAGCTTTATTGTAAAGAATATCGAAGATCTTGCAGATACGTTAAGAAGAGCATTTTATATTGCAAAAAGCGGAAGACCTGGCCCGGTTCTTGTGGATGTTCCGAAGGATATCACAGGAATGAAATATGAATACGAGCCATGCTATCCGGCTACCGTTAACCGTGAGATCAAAAACATCCGCAAAGAAGATATGGACCAGGCGCTGGAAATGATCAGAGAGGCAAAGAAACCTTTTATTTTTGTAGGCGGCGGCTGTGTGATCTCCGGTGCTGACCAGGAAGTCCGCGAACTGGCTCACAGGATCCAGGCTCCGGTCTGCGATACACTGATGGGTAAAGGTACTTTCCCAGGTGAGGATCCGCTTTATACCGGTATGGTAGGTATGCACGGAACCAAGACTTCCGATCTTGGTGTTACGGAATGTGATCTTCTCATTGTTCTTGGAGCACGTTTCAGTGACCGTGTAACAGGAAATACCAAGACTTTTGCACATAATGCAAAAATCCTTCAGATCGATGTAGATGCTGCGGAGATCAACAAAAATATCAAAGTGGATGCAAGCGTGATCGGAGATGTGAAAGAAGTGCTGAAACGTCTTCTGGAGGAAGTTCCGGAAAAAGAACATCCGGAGTGGATCGCACATATCCAGGAACTGAAAGCAAAATATCCGCTGAATTATGATCATACACAGCTGACAGGTCCGTATATTATAGAGAAACTTTATGAACTGACCAATGGTGATGCCATCATCTCCACAGATGTTGGACAGCATCAGATGTGGGCGGCACAGTATTATAAATACAAAGAGCCGAGAACTCTTCTTACTTCCGGCGGCCTTGGAACGATGGGCTATGGCCTTGGCGCTGCAATTGGCGCAAAGATGGGCAGACCGGAAAAAACAGTTGTTAATATAGCAGGTGACGGATGCTTCCGTATGAATATGAATGAGCTGGCAACAGCTGCACGCTGTGGCAGACAGCTGATCCAGATTGTTATGAACAATCATGTACTGGGAATGGTGCGTCAGTGGCAGACGCTTTTCTATGGAAAGAGATATTCGTCCACAGTACTGGATGATTCTGTTGATTTTGTAAAATTATCAGAGGCGCTGGGTGCAAAAGCCATTCGTGTGACAAGGATGGAGGATGTGGAACCTGCACTTAAGATGGCACTGGCAGCAGAGGGACCTGTCGTTCTGGATTGCTGGATCGATCAGGATCTGAGTGTGTTCCCGATGGTACCGGCTGGTGCGAACCTTGATGATGTATTTGACGAGGAGGATATGAAGAAACATGAGTAGAGTGTACAATTTTTCTGCCGGACCGGCAGTGCTTCCAGAGGAAGTACTCAAAGAAGTAGCGGATGAGATGATGGATTATAACGGCACAGGAATGTCCGTTATGGAAATGAGTCACAGAAGTGCAGCGTTTCAGGAGATTATTGATACAGCTGAGAAAGATCTCCGCGAGCTTATGAACATCCCAGATAACTACAAGGTACTTTTCCTTCAGGGAGGAGCATCCCAGCAGTTTGCCATGATCCCGATGAACCTTATGAAAAATAAGGTCGCAGATTATATCGTAACAGGTCAGTGGGCAAAGAAAGCTTATCAGGAAGCTCAGAAATACGGAAAAGCAAACAAGATCGCATCTTCTGAGGACAAAACTTTCAGCTATATCCCGGACTGCAGTGATCTGCCGATCAGCCCGGATGCAGACTACGTATACATCTGTGAGAACAACACCATTTACGGCACAAAATTCAAAAAACTTCCAAACACAAAAGGCAAGACTCTGGTAGCAGATGTATCCTCCTGCTTCCTGTCTGAGCCTGTAGATGTAAGCAAATATGGTATTATCTATGGCGGTGTTCAGAAGAACATCGGACCTGCAGGTATGGTTATCGTGATCATCCGTGAGGATCTGATCACAGAGGATGTTCTTCCGGGAACACCAACCATGCTTACCTATAAGACACATGCAGACGCAGGTTCTCTTTACAACACACCGAACGCTTACTGCATCTATGTATGCGGAAAAGTATTCAAATGGCTGAAGAAGATGGGCGGTCTGGAAGTGATGAAGCAGCGCAATGAGGAAAAGGCAAAGATCCTCTATGATTATCTGGATTCCAGCAAGCTGTTCAAGGGAACTGTAGTTCCAGAAGACAGATCTCTTATGAATGTTCCGTTTGTAACAGGTGACAAGGAAATGGATGCCAAGTTTGTGAAAGAGGCAACAGAGGCAGGACTTGTAAACCTGAAAGGACACCGTACTGTTGGCGGAATGCGTGCAAGTATCTACAATGCCATGCCGAAGGCTGGTGTAGAGGCTCTGGTTGCATTCATGAAGAAATTTGAGGAGGAGAATGCATAATGTTCCAGTATCATTGCCTGAACCCCATCGCAGAAAAAGGACTTAAACTTTTCGGCGATAATTACAAAAAATCAGAGACTGTAGATCAGTGTGACGCGATCCTTGTGAGAAGTGCGAAAATGCATGACATGGAGCTTCCCAAAAGTGTTTGTGCAGTTGCACGTGCAGGAGCAGGTGTCAACAATATTCCTGTTAAAGAATATGCAGAGAAGGGTGTTGTTGTATTTAACACACCTGGAGCAAATGCAAACGGCGTAAAAGAGCTAGTACTTGCAGGTATGCTTCTTGCATCCAGAGATATCGTTGGCGGTATCGAGTGGGTTGCACAGGAGAAAGATAAAGAGCACATCGGCAAGCTTGCCGAGAAGCAGAAAAAACAGTTCGCAGGATGCGAGATCAGCGGCAAAAAGCTTGGTATCATCGGACTTGGTGCCATCGGTGCCATGGTGGCAAACGCAGCATGCGGACTTGGAATGGAAGTTTATGGTTATGATCCGTATCTTTCCATTGATGCGGCATGGAATCTTTCCAGAACCATCAAGCACAGCAAGAGCCTGGATGAGATCTACAGCCAGTGCGATTACATCACCATTCATGTGCCCCTTCTTGACAGCACAAAGAAGATGATCAACAAAGAAGCTTTCGAGAAAATGAAAGATGGCGTGGTTCTTCTGAATTTTGCAAGAGATCTTCTTGTTGATGAGGAGGCACTGATCGAGGCTGTTGAGAGTGGTAAGGTTAAAAAATATGTAACAGACTTTGCCAACGAGACAGTTGCAGGACGCGAGGGCATTCTGGTAACCCCACATCTTGGTGCTTCTACAGAGGAATCTGAGGAGAACTGTGCGGAGATGGCTGTAAAAGAGATCCGTGATTACCTTGAGAATGGTAATATCAAAAATTCTGTTAATTATCCGAACTGTGATATGGGTACCTGTGTGGCTGTGGGTAGAATTTCTCTTGCACACAGTAATACACCGAATATGATCAGTCAGGTAACCAAGATCCTTGGATCTGAGGGGCTGAATATTGCGGATATGACCAATAAGAGTAAAGGGGAGTTTGCTTATACTCTTATCGATCTTGAGAGTGCGGCTTCTGCCAAGGCACTTGACGAGCTCAAGGAGATTGAGGGAATGTATAGGGTGCGTGTTGTTAAATAGAGTAACAAGATCTTAGAAAAACTCTTTGAAAAAATGCTGTGTTTCGTTCCTGGCGAACGGGGCGCAGTATTTTTTTGTAAAAGTGAAAACCGCAAAGGGGCCGCAAAGCCGCGCCCCCTCTGCACACCCCTTGGGCTTT
>OGQV01002165.1_pt1 | contig 12341 bp, 10 predicted proteins | sample 1553311 | NCBI WGS metagenome assembly OGQV01 (sample SAMEA2579976, study PRJEB22360) | human gut metagenome
GTGTTCCGCCGCGCTTGCATAAAAACTGGACGTCGTCGATCAGAAGAGCATCGAGATTTCTGTATTTATTGTCAAACTTTTGAATCTTCTCGTCAGAGTAGCGGCCGCCAGCAGACAGAGAAACGACCTCATTAATAAAGCGGTTCGCTGAGATGCACAAAAGATTGGTGTTCGGATTGTCCTCGAGGATCTTTCGGCCGACCGCGTGCATCAGGTGCGTTTTTCCTAAACCGACGCCGCCATAAATAAATAAGGGATTGCAGCGCTCGCCGGGAAATTCCGCAACTAACATTGCCGAACTTCTTGCGACACGATTAGCGTTTCCGATCACAAAAGTGTCAAAAGTCAGACCGGAGTGAAGACCGCACTTGGTCGCAATTTCGTCAATGGACTTAGGAGCTTTTTCCTCTTCCGGGAGAGTATTGGCAGGCCCGGGCAAAGGCTCGGAAATCATCGCGCCTTTGTTGGGGTCTTTCACCGTTATTTTAAGTTTTATCTCACGGCCGCAGATTTCGGAGGCTTTTTCCTCAATATCTTTTTCATACTGCGCCTTGATGAATTTACTATGGGGAACAGAGGGTACACTAATATTAATAATGTCAGGCTCGCTGTCCTCAGTGAATTCAACCTTTCCAAACCACGGAACGAAGACTTCTTCAGGAATAGTATTCTTGAGAAAGGCTAACACCGACTTCCAAACTTCACGCATTTAAGTTTCCGAGAATAACTTGTCGACTCTAAGTCTATTTTCAAACTAAACGATCATTGTACCTTATTTGGCCTTCTCTCCTATTAAGATAATAGGGGTATAGCAGGCACAGATAAAAAGGCGCTAAACACCGTCTAAAACGCCTTGAGCCCCGATTGCGTAATTTTTAAGACAGAACTGCTTACGAATAAGAAGAGCGCTCAAAAGGAAGGGCTTCATAAAAAGCCGTAACAAAATAATTTCTTTTAATTTGACAAGTTACGTTCTAATGAAGTCTAATATGTGGTTTCTCAAATTAGGGGATCGGTCCCCTAAAAGCATTAGTAATTTTAGTTTTTGCGGCCGTTCGCCTGGCCGATTTAAAAGGAATAAAAATGGCAACAAAACGTACATACCAGCCTTCTAAGGTTAAACGTGCTCGTACACACGGTTTCCTCGTTCGCAGCCGCACTCGCGGCGGCCGTAAGGTGCTTGCTGCTCGTCGTCGCAAAGGACGTCACGTTTTAGCTCTTTAATCCTTAAGGATTATTCAAATTAACGATGGCGTTAGGGGGCCGGGCTAATTCTTTTCCTCAAAAAGCAAAAATCAAGAAGTCTCAGGATTTTTTGACCGTTTTAAAAGCAAGAGGGAAAGGAGTCGTTAGACTTTCTGGACAATGGTTCGAGTTGAAGGCAGTCCTTACCCAAGGAAAAGTCTCCTCAAGATTCGGTCTTACGGTCGGAAAACATTTTTCTAAGCGTTCAGTAGACCGAAATCTGGTGAAAAGAATATTGAGGGAAGCCATTAGGCACTCGGTTCTTACTCATCCCGCTGAGTCCCCTTCCGCACTCCAAAGCCGAACATTCGTTCTCCGCTTAAAAAAGAAAGTTCCGGTGCCTGCAGAAGGCGCCTGTCTAAACTCTCTTAAAAAAGAATTATCGGAGGATGCGAACCGACTGTTGAGCCAGTTAGAGGCAAGAATTCAGGTTCTTGATCAAGGAAAAAAAGATGATTAAAAATCTCTGTCTTTTCATGATCAGGGGTTACCAGTTTCTTTTTTCGCCTTGGGTTGGCCACAACTGTCGGTTTCTTCCTACCTGTTCTCAATATTCCTATACATCCATACAGCGATTCGGTGCCCTCCGAGGAGTTTGGCTCACGTTTTTCCGAATTCTCCGCTGCAATCCCTTCGGGGGAAGCGGAATTGACGAAGTTCCTGACAAATTCAAGTGGAATTGTTGGTGCCGGGATTGTTCGGATCAGGAATCTCAGGCGTATTTTTTTCAATCTAAATTAGAGAAATCAAATCATGGGAAGTGATATTCAAAGAGCCCTCCTATGGATTCTTTTCGGTCTTTCCGCCTTTATGCTGTACGACCGTTGGGAAGTCTACAACGGCCGCCCGTCTTTCTTCGGGGCTGAAACCCAGCAGGTTGCGACGACGGAAGCACCTAAGAATGAGGCAGCCCTTCCGAGCCAGTCGCAGACAGCATCTCTGCCTGCTGAAGCTAAAACAGCAGTGAAGGCTGAGCCGATTCAGGTTGAAACAGACCTCCTCAAGCTTTCCTTTGATCCGGAAGGTGCCGTCATCATCGGTTCTGAACTTCGAAAAGAAAAACAGACCATTCCTTGGACGGATACCGGCCTTGTCGGCATGATTCTCGGAAACAAGGCTGAAACGCCTGCTGATGTGGTTCTTTTTACGGAACAAAAAGGAAGAACTTATTTAGCGCAGACCGGTTTAATCGGCGGTCCTTACCCGACTCATAAGACTCAATTTAAATTAGTCCCCGGTCCGCTCAAGATGGCTGACGGTCAGGACAATCTCACCGTTAAGTTTGAAGGCGAATCCGGCGGTGTTAAAGTCATTAAGAGCTTCACGTTCGAACGCGGTCATTACGGCATCAAAGTTTCTCATGAAGTGGTTAATAACACGGCATCCGAGATCAAGCCGTCTGTTTACTATCAGCTGACTCGCGACGGTGAAAAGCCTGAAGGCGAAAGCACCATGGTCAACGCCTATACCGGTGCCGCTGTTTACACCGATAAGGATAAGTTCCAGAAGGTCAGTTTCTCTGACATTGCCGACGGGGATAAAGATTTCCAGGCAAAAGCAGATAACGGCTGGATTGCCATGATTCAGCACTACTTCGTCTCTGCTTGGGTTCCGACACAAGGCGTAGAACGTGAAAACTACACGAATACGGTAGGCGAGAAGCTTTATGCCGTAGGAAGCATCCAGCAGATGGATACGATTGCGCCTAACTCCTCTAAGACAATCGAAGCAACGCTCTACTCCGGTCCTCAGGATCAGACCCGTCTTGATGCTATTGCTCCGGGGCTGTCCTTAGTTGTGGATTACGGCTGGCTCACTTTCTTAGCTAAACCGATTTACTGGCTTCTTTCCTTCCTTTACGGAATTGTCGGTAACTGGGGCTGGGCGATTGTTCTGCTGACCTGTATCGTTAAGGCCATTCTCTATCCGCTCTCCTTGGCCGGCTACCGCTCTATGGCTAAGATGAAAGATCTCGGTCCGCGTATGAAAGCGCTTAAAGAGAAATACGGCGACGACAAGCAGCGTCTTAACATGGCAATGATGGAGATGTACAAGACAGAGAAAAACAATCCTGTCGGCGGCTGCCTCCCGATTGCATTGCAGCTTCCCGTCTTCTTAGCCTTGTACTGGGTGCTTCTGGCTTCTGTTGAACTGAGAGATGCTCCTTGGATTTTCTGGGTTACTGACTTGGCAGCTCCCGATCCTTGGTTCATTCTTCCGATTCTTATGATCATCACGATGGTCATTCAGTTCAAACTGAACCCGACCCCTCCTGATCCTGTCCAGGCAAAAATGATGGCCATTATGCCGTTTGTCTTCGGTATTATGTTTATCTTCTTTGCCTCCGGTTTGGTCCTTTACTGGCTTGTCAACAATATCTTGTCGATCATTCAGCAATATGTTGTGAACAAACAAATAGAGGCAGACAGAATAAAACGGCAGTCTAACTAATAAAAATCGGGTCCTTCTCTCTGAGTCGGACCCGAAATTTTTTTTGCGCCACTTTTGGTTTTATTTTTTTTGCCAATAAACCAAAAGCAGAATCGGCCAGACCCAAACACTGATGATCCAAAGAATTAAGGAGACAGCGGTCACAGGTTTGGTCGAATTTCGGGTAATGAAACAAAGTATTCCTGCACCGAGCACAGACCATGCAAGGATTAAAATGTAGGCCGTTGCTCGGGCAGTGTAAGAGTCACCGATGAAGCTGCCTACCCAGGCGGCGATCGGGAGTGCGATTAGGACAGCGATTGCGGCTCCGACTAGACGGGACAATTCGTTGTTATTCTGCTTCAAACTCATTCTTAGGTATCTAAATGTCTTTAGTGAAAACTTCACCAATCATAGCAATAGCAACCGGAAACGGAAACGCGGGTGTTGGTATCGTTAGAATCTCCGGCGAGGAAGAAGACGTCAAAGCTCTTTTCCAGAAGATGTTCCCGGGAAAAGAAATAAAACCTCGCTACGCAGAATTGCTTCCAATCAGAGACACTCAGGGTCAAATATTGGATACCGGAATTGTGATTTATTTTCGGGCCCCCTTTTCTTATACGGGAGAATCTGTACTTGAACTGCAGGTTCACGGAGGCAGAGTTCTTCTTAACTGGATTGTTCAGGAAGTGCTTATCTTCGGGAAAGAATTCGGCTTGAGACAGGCTCTGCCCGGTGAGTTTACGGAGCGCGCTTTTTTGAATGGGAAAATTGACCTAGTTCAAGCTGAGGCTGTAGCAGATCTTATCGAAGCAAATTCCCGTAACGCCGCAAAAGCAGCATCTCGTTCTCTAACCGGAGAGTTTTCTAATAAGGTTAATGCATTAAATGATGCGTTAATTAATCTTCGAGTTGAAGTTGAAGCTATTTTAGATTTTCCTGAAGAAGAAATTGATTTCTTGTCTGAATACCAGAGTCAGGAGAAATTAGAGGATATTCAGAATAGATTAGAGAGCGTTCTGGATTCCGCGCGTCAGGGCGAGATCTTGCGAGACGGTCTGAGAGTTGCTCTCGTTGGCGAGACCAATGTTGGCAAGTCCAGTCTTTTGAACTATTTAGCAGGCGAAGAAATTGCTATTGTTTCTGATATTGCCGGTACTACTAGAGATAAGATTCAAACTGACTTAATTATTTCCGGAGTTCCTTTCCACTTCGTAGATACGGCCGGTATTCGTGAAACAGAAGATCGAATTGAACAGATTGGTATCGAAAGGACGAAGCAGGAGATATCCAAAGCAGATGTTATTTTAGAAATTCGAGATATTAGAGATCAGCAAAATAAGAATAAAGACTCGATGCAAACAGCTCTGAAAATGATTAAAGGGAAAGATGTTCCTATCATTACTGTTTTGAATAAAGTCGATCTTATCTCAACTCCTCTTCCGAACACAAAAGATGTTTCACGTGGAACGATCATTGAAACCTCAGCTGTTACCGGAAAAGGGATGCAGGAATTGAAATCCGAACTTCTGAAACTGGCAGGTTTTTCAGAAAATCAGTCAATCTATATGGCTCGAGAGCGTCATATCCATAACCTGCTTAATGTAAAAGAATCGTTAAAGAGAGCCGCTTCTTACCTTAACTCAACTAGCCCTCAATTGGAGTTATTTGCAGAAGAATTAAGAGGAGCTTCCGATGAGCTGGGAGAAATTACCGGGAAGATTTCTTCTGACGATCTTTTAGGAAAAATCTTTAGTGGTTTTTGTATTGGCAAGTAAGCTGTTTCACGTGGAACAAAAAGATGAGTTATTGTTATCCAAATGAATACGAAGTAATTGTTGTTGGCGGAGGAAATGCCGGAATTGAAGCGGCAGCCGCCTGCGCAAGAATGAAAGCTAAAACGCTTTTAGTAACCCATAATTTGGACAATTTGGGCCAGCAATCTTGCAATCCATCTATTGGGGGCATCGGAAAAAGCCATTTAGTTAAAGAAGTTGATGCCTTAGATGGTTTAATCGCAAAAGCTACGGATTTTTCCGGTATTCAATTTAGGGTTTTAAATGCGTCTAAAGGTGCAGCCGTTCGCGCTACGAGAGCACAAATTGATCGGCGTCTCTATAAATATCAGATGCGGACAAGAATCGAAGCAATAGAAAATTTGTCTTTGATTGAGGAAGCTGTTGACGCCCTGCTTCTTGAAAACGGGAAAGTTGCCGGTGTCTATTTACGATCAGGAATCTCGATAAAGGCTAAGGCAGTCGTTTTGTGCGCCGGTACCTTCTTGAACGGTAAAGTATTTATCGGACAAACTTCATACCTTGCCGGCAGATCCGGTGACCCTTCTTCGGTAAATTTAGGAATTAATCTGGCGGAGCTAGGGTTACCTAAAGCTCGTTTGAAGACAGGCACACCTGCGCGATTAGACGGAAGAACAATCGATTTTTCTAAATGTGAAAGGCAGTTGGGCGATTCCGAGCCGGTGCCGGTCTTCTCTTACATGGGTTCGCCTGAGGATCATCCGCAGCAAGTGCCTTGTTGGATAACAGATACGAACCAAACGACTCATGACTTTATTAGGAAAGGTTTAGACCGTTCGCCTTTATTTACAGGTGTTATTGAAGGGATAGGTCCTCGTTACTGTCCTTCAATCGAAGACAAAATTCACAAGTTTGCTTCTAAAAATTCTCACCATGTCTTCTTAGAGCCGGAAGGGTTAAATACTTATGAGTATTATCCCAACGGAATTTCAACAAGTTTGCCTTACGACGTTCAGGTGAATTTCATTCATTCCATTAAGGGCTTGGAAAATGTACACATCATAAGACCCGGTTACGCGATTGAATATGATTATTATGATCCTACCCATTTGAAAGACAATCTTGAAAGTAAAGAATTTGATAATTTATTCTTGGCAGGTCAGGTAAACGGTACTACCGGCTACGAAGAGGCCGCGGCCCAAGGCTTGATGGCGGGTATCAATGCAGTTTTAAAAATTAGAGATGAAGAGCCTTTCCTGCTCCGCAGAGATCAAGCTTATCTCGGTGTGATGGTAAATGATTTGATCACCAAAGGCGTGAATGAACCGTACCGTATGTTCACCTCTCGGGCAGAATATAGGCTGAGCCTGAGGGAAGATAACGCAGATGAACGACTTACTGAGATCGGTTATAAGCTTGGAGTTGTGTCAGAAGAGCGCTGGAAATTCTTCCAAGAAAAAAGAGAGCGGTTAGCAAGAGAGACAGAACGTCTTAAAAGTATTTGGGTGAACCCCGGTGTACTGGATAAATTCAGCTTAGAAGAAGTTGTGGGCGCTGAACTTTCTAAGGAATCACAACTCTATGTAATGCTGAAACGACCGGAAGTAGATTATCAAAAACTCAAATTATTGAAGACAAAAGACGGAGAATCGCTGCTGCCTCCGCCCTATCTTTCGGACGAAGACGCTGAAACGCTTACGACTAAAGTTAAGTATTCCGGCTATGAAGACAAACAAAAAGCCGAAGTTCAGAAGAACTTGGAAAAAATAGAGACGGTTATTCCAGAAGATTTTGATTACGATTCTGCAAAGGGCCTGTCGTTTGAAATCACACAAAAATTGAAAAAGATCAAACCGAGAACACTTGGGGAGGCTTTAAATATTTCCGGGGTGACACCTGCGGCGATTTCTATCCTTCTCGTTTATCTGAAACGATACCGAGGAAAGAAGGAGTAAATATGGAAAAGAATCGAGAAGAACTCATCCAAGGATTGGAAAGGCTCGGGATAACAGCCGGTGAAGAAGAGGTTTCAAAGTTGATTTCTTTCTCCGAGCTGTTGCTGAAATGGAATAAAGTTTATAACCTTACAGCGATTCGAGACGAAGGGGACGTAATTAGAAAACATCTGTTGGATTCTTTGACGCTACTTCCTTATTTCAAGTTGTACGGATCAGAAGTAGGTTGCAGAACTTTGGACGTTGGGTGTGGCGGGGGATTACCTGCCATTCCCTTGTCAATCTTCTTGAAAGATTTTGACTTTAATTTAATCGACACGGTTAATAAGAAAATAACTTTTGTCCGACAAGCGGTCATTCAACTGAAACTTCCGAATGTCAATGCTTTTAATGAAAGAGTTGAAAATTTTCATCCATTAAAGCCTTTTAATTTAATTAGTTGCAGAGCATTCTCTTCATTAGCAAGCTTCGTGACGTTAACTGAGCACTTAATTGACGAGAATGGACGATGGCTAGCCATGAAAGGCAAGTATCCGGTCGAGGAAATTAACGAGCTTCCGGCCGGTGTTGGTGTGGAGAAAGTGATAGAGCTGAAAGTTCCTTTCCTGGATACTGAAAGACATCTGATAGTTTTAAAGAAGAAATAAGGAGCTTAAAGTTCGCTTCAATTTTTATTAAGGAAGATGTAACTCAACATCGTCCCTTTATTTGTGAGTTGCGGTGAACAATCGCAGCTCACAAGAAAATGCTAACGCTTAATGAGATTTCAGACTGCGTTCGTCGAACCGGAAATTGTTACTTCGCTTCCTTCCGAAGGAAGTGCATCATAAAAGACGCCCATGCCGATGGGCTGCCCATTGAAATACAGAATATTATTTTGAAAACTCAGACAGTCAGGTGCAGGATTGGTACTTAGACGCGGCTTAGGCTTTACCTGTGGTGTTTTGCACCATGTGGCCGTTCTCGGAAGCATCTTTGCAAATTCTGCATTTGTGAAATCAATGCGCGCTTTAATTTCTTCTTTGTAGGCATCCAAGCCTTTTGTGAGTATGGCATGCATTGAAGGAGGCAAAGATCGATTGCGGAGCATCGTCTCAAGTTCCCTATCAGTGAGGTCGGAGGCCCTAGGGACGTGTGTGAAGCGTGTGATCTTTGCGTGAGGAAGCAGCTTATGGACGTCTTCATACATTCCGCCTAGCCGTCCGACACCTACGGAAATAATTTCCACTTCGTTGTTTAGTGAATGTTTCCTCAGGAAGCTTTGCATCGGCAAAGCCGGCGTGTACCCCCAGACAGGAAAAATCAGGACGATCTTTCGGTAATTGTCCAAATCTATGTTCAACGGTGAGATGGGAGGAAGTTCTCTCTTCTTTCTGTCCTCTCTCGCGTCATAAGCGTTATAAGGCTCCAAGGTTTTAATTTCTGAGATATCGCAGTGCTCTAATTTTTGAAAAATTTCTGTGACTCTCTTAGAGTTTCCCGAGAAACTATAGAAAATCGCTAACTCTTTTTCTTTTGCGCTTAGGACTGCTGCCGGATTAAAAAAAGAAAAACCGGCGAGAATCGTTAATAAGGCGCGACGCGTTATCGATTTCATTATTTCCAGAATTCCTATAGCCTTCCCCTCGCCTCTTCGGATTAGGAGAAGGCGCGAGTCCAGAGTGAGCTTAAATCAGAGAGGAACAAGCACGCTAACCTCACATTCTTGTGGCTTGCTTATTGAGGTCGTTGGTTAATGTCTTGAAGATGTTCTCGAGGCAGACATCAAAGGCGCTCACGGCTCCCGGCATATCGTCTGTTGGCGTGTTCTGTGTTTGGCTGTAGGTTTCATGGAAAACCAGTTTGCCGGAAACGCTTGCCACCACAGAAACTTCCATTTCGACGACAGCTGCAAACGGTTTCTTAACAGCATTGATGAAGAACTTGGAAACAAAGACCGTGAGCTGATAAGCAGGTGTACTGATGGAATTAGGAGAAAGGACAACATTCCATGGTCCACAGTCTTGTATGACTTCGCGTAAGCCGTCTCCGATGAGGTTGCCGGGATTAGATGAAAACCTATTGATGTCTGTGTTGTAGATTCGGTTGTCCTTAGTTAACACATAGCAGCGCGTACTGTCATAGGGAGACGCAATCATAGGGGAATTGATGCGCACACTGGAGAGACGGCGTTTCGGTGCTCTGCAGTCCTGAGTGTTTAGATTCGCAAGAAGTGTATAGAGCTTCAGCGGAGGTCTTTCAGGGAGGATTGAGCAGCCGGCTAGTCCGGTTAAAAGTCCTAAAGCAAGAGTTCTTCTCTTCATAAGCGTGCCTATTTATTAACTTGGAAGGGTTCTGCTGTCTTTGGCGCTGGTGCTAAAAACTCAGAGGCGGAACCCGAAATATTGTTCGTAAGATTCTTTAAATTTTGTGCGATCTTACTTAAGTTCATAAGCGTAACCGTTACGTCGTAACCATTGTTAGAAACCATCTGATTTAGATTACGAGATAAGTTTGTCAGGTTGGTTACGAGCTGTTTAGTCTCAGCTTTTTGACTGAGGTTGCCGATTTGCTCAGCAGATTTATCCAGCTGCGCAATGAGTGTGTTCAGCTGGTTGATGTCGAACTGATTGATCTTGTTGTCAGCTTGGTTAAGTAGGTTGGAAAGAGAGCTTCCAAGTTTATTAAAGGAGGACGGATCAATTCCGTTCGCGATCCTCTCAAGATTAGCAATGAGAGATTGGATCACGGGGACGGTTTCCTGGAGATCTTTGTTGATATTTAAAGAATCAAGACTGGCAAGGAAGCCTTTGACATTTTCAACAATTTCATTGCTCAAGCTTGGAGCTGACGGAATGAACAAATACTTAGGTTTCCAATCAAAAGGAACACGATCTGCGGGATATTTCTTCGGATCCAGGAAATCTACAGAGAGATACAAGGAGCCGGTGATGCCCGCAAGCTGTGTTTGGATTCTCAGACCGTGATTAATATAGTCCTGAAGGTGGGATTCAACTTCCTTTCCAGCCAGTTCCATTCTCATTCTTACAACGGCAACAGCTTTGGTCTCAGAAAGAATTTCTTGAGAAGAAGACGGATAGGCTTCCGTCGATAAGAATCTCTTGAACCTGTCCGACCTGGATACCTCTAAATTTAACCGGGGCTCCGACTTCTAGTCCGCTGATAGAAAATTGGAAATACGTCTCCATTTCTGCGTACGGCTTTCCAAGGCTCGGGCCGAGAAGTATAAGGATAGAGGCGATTGCCGCTGCAATGGCAGCGACTACAAACAGGCCCAATCTGAAATAATTTGTTTTAACTCCCATTTCTACTCCGCATCAGGTTGAGCATTAAAAAATTGTCTAACCCACGGGTTAGGAGAATTTTTTTGTAAGTCGTTAGGTGCCCCGTCGGCGATGATGGAACGTGTTTTTGGATCAAGCATGATGCATCTGTCTGCGATTCTAAAAATACTTTTCAATTCGTGACTGACAATGACGAAAGTTGCCCCTAGATTGTCGCGAAGTTTGCGTATTGTTTGGTCTAAGTTGGCCGCAGTTATAGGGTCAAGTCCTGCGCTTGGTTCGTCTAATAGAAGAATAGTTGCTCCGAGAGACAGGGCTCTGGCTATGCCGGCTCTCTTGATCATGCCTCCGGAAAGTTCCCCGGGAGTTAAGTTGGCCGAACCGGGCATCTCCATAGCGTTCAGAAGCATTTGTGCAGTCAGGTTTCTGGCTTCTAAGGGTAGTTTTGAAAATTGATCCAACGGGAAACGGACGTTTTCCAAAACAGTTAGAGAACCGAACAAGGCTCCGCTTTGGTACATGATGCCTAAGCTTCGCTGAATTTCAGGAATTTCTTTTCCCGAGTTGATAATACTTTTTCCTCGAATAAGTATGTCTCCGGCCATGGGCGGATTCAAACCGATGATAGTTTTCATCAACGTGGATTTTCCGCAGCCGGACCCTCCCATTATGAAAACAATTTGTTTTTCATAAATATCGAAAGATACATTCTCTAAAAGAATCTTTCCCGGCCAACCCATCGTGAGGTTACGCACACTTATTACGGATTTCTTAGAGGTGTCCATCATATTCCCAACCTGTTAGTCAGAAGAGCTGCAGCACCGTCGATCACGACAATCCAAATAATGCTTTTAACAACGGATTTCGTCGTAGAAGAACCGACGGCAGCTGCACCGGCACCGGTGTTCATACCGCATTGACACCCGATAAGTGCAATTACAAAACCGAAAATTACAGCCTTCACTAACCCGAAAACAATATCGGTCACAGTCACGGATTTAAGTAGCTGTACATAAAACTGTGTATACGTAATGTCGTACATTGCCATGACTAGACCTCCTCCAAGGATCCCTAGGATCGTGGCAAAGACAGACAATAGCGGCACGACAAGGGAGGAAGCGATCAGGCGAGGAACGACTAAAAAGTACATTGGGCTCAGGCCGAAGGTCGTTAATGCATTTAATTCTTCATTAACTTTTTGAGTTCCGAGCTGGGCTGCGAAGGCAGAACCACTTCGACCGGCAAAGAGGATTGCGGTCATAAGAGGCCCCAATTCTCTTGTCATCGCAATTCCGATACCATTGACTACGAAAATAACGGCTCCGAAAATTTGAGCAACTAAGGCCGTTTCAAAAGCGATAATGACGCCCATTAAGAAACCGATAAGGTAGATAATGCCTACGGCTCTGCTGCCGGCCTCATCTGAGACGGAGAGAATTTCTCCGAAACGGATTTGAGACGGATGCAGCAACACGTCTGTCAGAGCGCAGCATGCCGAACCTAAAAAAATGATGCTTTGCTTGGTGGAAGAGGCAGCGTCGTAAAGCCATTTTCCGAGACTGCTTACAACGCCTAGAGATTTTTTCTCGACCGGTTTCGGAGAAAAATTCTTCAGCATTGTGTTGTAAAGCGTTTCAATGCTGGCCGATACGTTGATAAGTTTAAAAGCG
>OGQV01002172.1_pt1 | contig 12319 bp, 10 predicted proteins | sample 1553311 | NCBI WGS metagenome assembly OGQV01 (sample SAMEA2579976, study PRJEB22360) | human gut metagenome
ATGAGAAAAAGAATCTGGATCCACAGATGCATGTACAGCAGGAAAATAATAATACTGTTGCCGATGAAGTCGATCCGGAACTTCTGGCAAAAGTGCAGATAAATCAATCGAAAACGGCCAAAAAAACAATCGCAAAAAAATACGATTGTTTTTTTGACCGTTTTTGCATATAATAATATAACAAAAAAATGGAAAGGATGGAAAGAGTATGCAGGAAACAAGAACGATAGAGTTTAAAGAAACGATTACAAATACTTTTTTAAAAACAGTGAGTGCCTTTTCAAATTACAATGGGGGAAAGATTTTCTTTGGAATTGATGACAGCGGGAAGGTAAAGGGACTGGCAGATGTAAAACAAGCATGTCTGGATATTGAAAATAAGATCAATGACAGCATTTCACCTCAGCCGGATTATACACTTGAAGCACAAAAAGATCATACAATAATACTTTCTGTTAAAAGTGGTGCATATAAGCCATATTTGTATAAGTCAAAAGCATATAAGAGAAATGATACAGCAACGATAGAAGTAGATGCACTGGAATTATCAAGACTTATTCTGGAAGGAAAAAATATACGCTTTGAGGAACTTCCATGTAAAGAGCAGAATTTGTCATTTGAAGTTTTAAATCATAAGCTGGAAGAGTGTGTTCATATCGAAAGATTTAATCAGGATACTTTAAGAACCTTGAATTTATATAATAATGATAATGGTTATAACAACGCTGCGGGGCTTCTGGCAGATAAAAATCAATTTCCGGGAATTGATATCATGAAGTTTGGTGAAAACATCAGCATTATTCAAAAGAGAGCAACTTTTGAAAATGTATCAGTTTTGGAAGAATATGATAAGACAATAGATGTATTCAGAGATTATTATCAATATGAGATAATAGAAGGCACTGACAGAAAAAAAATGGAAAAAATACCCGAGGCTGCATTCAGAGAAGCGATTGCAAATGCTTTGATCCACAGAGCGTGGGATGTGGAAGCGAGAATCAGAGTTTTGATGTTTGATGACAGAATAGAAATTGTTTCTCCCGGAGGTTTGCCATCTGGAATAACAGAAGATGAATATTTAGCTGGTAAATTGTCTGTTTTAAGAAACAGAATTCTTGCAAATGTGTTTTACAGATTAGGGTTTGTTGAGATATTTGGAACGGGAATTACAAGAATTAAACAACTTTATGAAACGGGACTGAAAAAACCAGATTTTGAAATCTCAGAGAACACTATTAAAATAGTACTTCCAGTTTTGGAAAAAGATTTAAATTTAACAGACGACGAAAGACTGATATATAAAAACTTAAGTAAAACAATGTTGAAGCCAATCAGTGAAATTGTATCACATGTCCCTTTTGGAAAATCAAAGACAACGGATATATTGAAAAGTATGATAAAAAAAGGTGCTGTAAAAGTTGAAGGAAGAGGTCGAGGAACGAAGTATATATTAAAATAGATGAAAAGCAATAGTCCCCTGCGGAGCTGCGACAGGCAGTGCGCAGGGGATTTGTTTTATTTGGTGACGGGAAGTTTTTCAAATGCATCAACCGGAAGAAGGTAGCGCATGGTGCAGTTTCCTTTGTAGGCTGGGGAGTTTGGGTATGTAGGAGAGCTGGAACTGAAAAGCGGACTGCGGCTTCAGATTCTGCCAAAGATTTATTTTGGCGGCAGTGAGGATCGGACGAAACAGATCTATCTGGAGATGCTTAAGAGCACCTACAGGTTAACGGAAAAAGCGATGAACCAGATTTCTCTTGGAATGGGGGATATGGAACTGTTTGAGGCTTATATCCGGATGTATCTTGATGAGGCACAGATGCTGGTGAAACGGGGACTTCGTTCTGCATATGAAGAAAAAACGGATAACCTCAGATGCTTTCGCGGAAAGCTCCAGGTGTCAGGCCATATCCGTCGAAATATCGCACATAAAGAGAGATTCTATGTGACGTATGAGGAATTTACAAAGAACCGGCCAGAGAACCGACTGATAAAAACTACGTTAAAGAAACTGCAGAAAGTTACCACAGATGGGAAGAATAAACAGGATGCAAGAGAACTTCTTCTGTTTTTTGACGGGATACAGGAATCCGTGGATTACCGCCAGGATTTTGCACAGATAAGGATCGACCGGAATTCCAGAGAATATGAGAAGATCATGAAGTGGACAGAAGTGATCTTACAGGGAAACAGCTTCCTCAATTTTTCAGATGGGATCAAGAGCAGATCCATATTATTTGCCATGGACGAAGTTTTTGAGAATTATGTGGCATGTCAGATAAAAAAATATTTCAGAGAAAACTGGGAGGTATCTTCCCAGGATAAAAATTATTATCTGTTTGAAAAACCACGGGATTTTCAGCTGAGACCGGATATTGTAATGAAAAAAGGGGAAGGAAACAGAACTGTTATCCTTGATACAAAATGGAAAAGCCTTCCTGATATGAAAAACGAAGGATGGAGTGCCTTCAATAAAAAAGCCAGAAATGATATTTATCAGATGGTTACATATGCAAGCCGTTATGAGGCAGAGGAGATCTGGCTTCTCTATCCGAAAGCAAAGTATTCATACCAGTATGAAGGAATCAGGGACCGTTTTGAAACAAAAATTTATGGTCATACACTGGTGATCCATCTGTTTTTTATTGATCTGGAAAATATGGAAGAGTCTATGAAACGTTTATCTCAGGGACTTGAAGGCAAAATGGCCGGGGAGGTGAAGAAGTATGAGTGAACGGGCATCCGGAAATTTTATTTCTGTTTCAGAGAGACTGAAACGGTTTAAACCGGCCAGTGGAAGAAGAACTGTAAAGCATTATCCTACCGGGATCAAAAAGCTGGATCAGATGCTTGGCGGCGGACTTTATGCAGGACTTACTTTTCTCGGCGCAAGACCAGGAATGGGAAAGAGTACCTTTGCGCTGCAGATCGCTTCAGAAATTGCGGCAGCCGGTTCGCCGGTACTGTTTTACTCCCTGGAGATGCCATCTGTCCGTATGGAGGCAAAAATATTAAACCGTGCCATTCATATGCGGTATCCGAACAGCTCCCTGACCGCGGACTGGTTTCTCAGAGAAGAAAACAATACAGGGAAACAGAAAGACTGGAAACTGGTAGAAAAGGTGGGAAAAGAGATCAGCGGCAGTTTTGACAAGATGTACATAAAAGAGCGTAAAAAGCTTTCTGTTTCGGGCCGGGATATCGTTCAGGATGTGGAAATGTTCATGAACGAAAAGAAAGAAAAACCGGTGGTTTTTGTAGATTACCTGCAGATCCTTTCTTCCTGCACAGGAAACAGAAACGCTACAGAGCGGCAGAAAAATGATGAAAATATCAATGAGCTCAGCGGCCTTTCCAACAAGTATGACCTAGCGGTTTTTGTGATCAGTTCCCTGAACAGAGAGTCTTACCGGGAGGAACAGAGATCTCTGAGAATGGATCCTTTTAAGGAGACGGGAGGAATCGAGTACTCTGCAAGCGTGATCCTGGGACTTCAGCCAAGAAATATCCGACAGCCTAAATTTAATTATGGACAGGAAATGTCGAAAGAGATCCGGGAGCAGGAGATTGTTTTTCTGAAACAGAGATATGGTATATCCGGGATGAAGGCGAATGTGAGTGTGGATTTCCATGCTGCGAAGGACCTTTACACAGAAAAAGGAGCATTCGGGAAAAAATCAGCTCAAAATGTTTCACGTGAAACAAAAACGGATAAGAAAAATACGGAGAATGCAAATGCTTTACCGAAAAAGAGCGGGAGTGCTTCAGAAAACACAACATTGCAGGATGTAAAAGCCAATGCAGATTCACTGAAAAATACAGAAACACAAGCCCTGGAAGCAGAACGCCCACAAACTCAAAATGCAAATCTGGAATATCCGGATGATCCGAGAGCACGTCTGGAGGAAGAATTTCGAAGTCTTTTGTAATATTCCGGGAACCGCAACAGAAGAGAGGAAAGAATAACCATGAAAATACCTGATAATATTTACATGAACATATGCAAAGTATTTCAGGAACTATATAAAAATAAATTTGTACCGAATGAACTGAATATCGCCGAGGTAGGCAGCCGCGGAAAAAATATGACATGCAGATACCGCATTACCGTTCCGGAAGAAATGGAGAGCGTGACATTTTCCTACTATGACGCGGTTGTTTATGATGCGGTCTACACCCTGTACAGAGCAAACTGTTCCAAATTTGCGCTGACAGATTTACTCCGGGTAATGTCCGGAGACGAGAAGGTACGTTTTTACAGCACAAAAGGCAGGATACAGAAAAGAGAGCAGAGGCTTCGGGATTCCCTGGAAAAACTTCGGAATACTACCATCGCCATTGACTACAGTGAAGAGGTACAGATGCGGGAGCTGAAAGATGACAAAGGGAAGCCACTGGAAGGTTTTGTGGCAGATTATCTGCTTCCTGTAGCAGTGGAAAAAAACGGGAAAGCATACTGGTTTCTGGAAGGCAGAGAGCTTCCGGTCTATAAATATGCGGAAGATATCGGACAGATGATCAGCGTGCCCCGGGAACTGCTTGATCCGGCAGCTCTCCTTAAAACAATGTTTCCGGATCAGGAATTTCAGGACAGTGAAGAAGGGAAAAAACTTCTGGAGAATGTAAAGTTTTCAAGTACAGATGAGATGATACTCCTGAAAAGGATCCTGATCCAGCGTCTTGAGATCATGAAAAATTCCAGAAACAATGCAGACGGCCGGCGAATTCGCTACTATGCCATGAAAGCAGATGAGGGAATCCTGCCCATGGCAGATATCCGCAGAGAAAATTTTGAGCAGGATATCCGGTTTGTCAGCGACAGGGGAAAAGTACGGTTCGAGAGCCGGGGCTGGAAGAATAAAGTACATGCGGTAAACAAAAAACTGTGTGCGATCCTGGATATCTACAAAAAATGCGGTTATGTGACAGAATATGAGCTTTTACGAAATGAACCGAGATCTCTGGTGAGAGGGTTGGAGATCCTGGGAGAGATCAAAAAGGTTGAAATCAGAAAAAACCGGGAAACGGAAACATCTGCGGAAAAAACTGCAGAACAGAAATGATTTGTGATATAATCTCCACAGCAAACAAAAGAAAGGAGAAGGGAAAGGGCGGAGTGTGTAAGGGAAAACACTCCGGAGAGTAACTGACAACAGTATAAGATAAACGAAGGAGAAAAAATGAGCGAAAAAACAAAACCCCAGGTAACTGCGGCAGATGACGATTATTCCATGGAAGCAGTGCCGGAAAGTGCGAGAAAAGGGTTCCGCAGCATGTTTTTTGTAATGCTGGGATTTACTTTCTTTTCCGCAAGTATGAGTGTCGGCGCGAAACTTGGAAACGGACTGGATCTGAACGGGTTTGCGGCAGCCTGCGTCATTGGTGGCGTGATCCTGTCCGCATACTGCGGAATTCTCGCGTATATCGGCTCTGATACAGGAATGAGCATGGATCTTCTGTGCAGAAGAGCTTTTGGAAAAAAAGGTTCTTATCTTTCCTCACTGGTACTTGGCCTCACACAGATCGGATGGTTTGGTGTCGGTGTTGCCATGTTTTCCATTCCAACTGCAGAATTACTGGGAATCAATAAATGGGTTCTGACGATCGTGGCAGGTCTTCTGATGACCATTACCGCAGCAACAGGAATGAAAGCGCTGGAGATTGTAAGTACGATTTCCGTACCGCTGATTGTGATCCTGGGGGTATATTCCATGGTAACAGCGGCAGCAGACGGCGGTGGCCTGGCGGCAGTATTTAATCAGTCTGCAGGATCAATTACTTTATTTACCGGTGTGGGATATGTAATCGGGTCTTTTATTTCCGGTGGTACGGCAACCCCGAATTTTATCCGTTTTGCGAAGAATAATAAAGTTGCCGTATGGACAACCGTGATCGCATTTTTCCTTGGAAATACCCTGATGTTCTGTTTCGGAGCTATCGGCGGCGCGTTTACAGGAAAAGATGATATCTTTTATGTTATGATTGCACAGGGCCTTGCGATTCCGGCAATTATCGTGCTGGGAGCCAATATCTGGACAACCAACAACAATGCACTGTACACCGGCGGTCTTGCAATCTCGAACATCACCAATGCAAGAATGAAGATCGCTACCTGTATTTCCGGTGTGATCGGTACAGCACTTGCGATCTGGTTATACTATAACTTCACAGGATGGCTGAATATCCTCAACTGTGCCCTGCCGCCCATCGGCATCACAGTGATCCTGGATTTCTTCCTTCGCCGTGACAAATACAGAGAAAAAAATGTACCGCTGCAGACAGCCAACTGGTTTAATCTGGCAGGTGTTGTGGCGGGTGCGGTAGCTGCCAACCTGATCCATGCAGGAATTGCGGCAGTAAATGCCATGGTAGTGGCAGCAGTGTTCTATCTGATCGGATTTGCGGCAACAAAACAGAAATAATCCTCAAAAACAGGCGAATGTATCTTTTTGAAAACATCTATTGAAATGATCGTGAATAATGAGCTATTATTGCTATGAAAAATGAACATGATCATAAAAAGCAAAACAGCCAAAAGACTGTGACGCAAAGCTATAGGGCCTGTAAAATGGCAGCCAGTTGCATAGATTTAAATGTAAACATGCACTATAGTAACAACGTAGATACTATAGTGCATGTTTTTTTGCTGCTCTGCATTCAACGCAGAGCAGCAGTCAGGAGCAGAAATGCAGAAAATAAAATACGATAAAGTACGACAATTGGATAAAATCGTATTCCTTGCGCTGGGGCTTATTCTGGTAGCTTTGGTTATTCAGATGGCGATTCTGAACTGGATCAATAACAGGAATATATCGAAAATGTCAGAGGTATTGCTGGATCGTGTAGTCAACGTGATTGAGAAGAATGAACAAGACGAGAAGGATATGATAGCTTCTCTGAAAGAGGACTATATTGTGCGTGCCAAGGCAGTGGCCTATATTATCAATGCGAATCCGGAAGCAGAATGAAATGTCTTCTGTTGTAACAAATATGCCGGTATACGAGGAAATCCGTATTTTTGTGGCAGATAAAGAATCCGGAAAGATTTATGGAGCGACAGATTCTTCTGATATCGGGAAAAAACTGGATGATATCGGCATAACAAAAAAGGGTGATGAGGAAGGTAAAATATTCACTGGTATCAATGAGATCGATGGTGAAAATTATCGCTGTTCTTTTTATATCACAGGAGATTATGCGGTGGGAGTTGCCTGCTCCAATTCTTCCAATGCGGAAAGTAATGCCATTGCGCTGCTGATCGTCGGGATTTATCTTACGCTGGCAGCAGTGGGAATTATTTATATGTATGTAAAGGTTAACAAGGCAAAAATCGATGAACTGACCGGCTGTTTGAATCGAAGAGCCTACAAGGATGACCTGAGCGGAATCTCTCTTGCATCGGAGTTTGTTTATGCAGCTCTGGATGTAAACGGGTTAAAAGGTGTCAGGGGCAATGGTCAATAAAATATCCATATCCTGCGGATATGTTTACAGCAGGGAAAAGAACTGGGAATCTTTCGAAGAAATTGCCAGTGAAGCAGACATTCGAATGTATGAAGCAAAAGAAAAATATTATAGCGTAGAAGGCAGAGACAGAAGAAAATAAAAATACCGGCAGGTGAATGAGTACATAAAAAACTCATTTATCTGCCGGTATTTTGTTATTAAGGCTGTTTTTCGTCGATCATGGAGAGATATTCATAAATCGGATGAAAATCGCGGTCGCTGCACTGGCGGTAATATTGCAGGAAGATCCTTTCCATGATATTAGGAATCTGTGTTTCAATCGGCTCGAACAATATGATCAGATATTGCATGGAACTGTAGCGGGTACAGATATCCACGCGGCGGATTTTTTCACAGATGGCCTGCTCCATGCATTTCAGAGCGTGCTCAATGGCTTCGATGTTAGGCAAGGTATCAATGACTGTCTCCATGGTAACCATGACGAGGTAACAGCGGCAGTTACTGCGGTTGACAAGCTGGCTCATGTATTCATAATGGCGGGCAAAATCACGGTAATTCAGATCAAGTGCACCACGGTAGCTGCCACTTTCACGGAGAGAGTTCGCGATCAGCTTCAGATCTTTTCCAACGCTTGAGCTGGAAAGATCTCTGCGGTCCATCTGCTGATAGAAGAAAAACTGATTTTTACCATTTTGTTTTACGTAGTACAGTGTCTTATCTGCCTTTAGGTAGCAGCTTTCGAAGGAGTCCTCACAGGTGCACATGCAAAGGCCGGCAGAAAGTGTTGCGCACTGGATTTCCACATCGTTTTCGATAATGGAATGAAATTCCTGAAAAAGTTTGTGCATCTGTTCTGCAACTGCTTCATGAGAAACATCCGGCATGAAAATGAGAAATTCATCTCCGCCAAGACGGCTGGCAATGCCATGTCCTGTGTACTTGGCGAGCATATTGCCCAGAAGTTTCAGTGCCCGGTCTCCGGCGGTGTGGCCATAAATGTCATTGATCCGTTTGAGATTATCCATATCAAGGAAGATCAGGCAACCATTATGTTCCTGCATAAGTTCCGCGGCGAGACGTTCACCGAGGCTCCGCATGGGAAGCCCTGTGAGAAAATCGTAATTCTTGGTATCGGCCTGTGCCTTGATAGTAGTTACTACATCAGAGATGAACTTGCTGACGGTAAGCTGCATATCAGGAAAATTGTAGGAATCCGTATCTTCTGAATCGGAATCCCATTTTGGCAGCCGGTTTTCATCCATCAGTTTCAGGAATATATCGGTGATTTCAGGATCAAACTGAAGACCGCGGTTTTTGCGGATCTCTTCGTAAATGACATCACGGGAAAGTGCACTGCGGTAAATACGCCGGGAACTCATAGCGTCATAGCTGTCAGCCATGGCAACGATCCGTGCGTGAACAGGAATCTCTTTTCCGGCAAGTCCATCAGGATATCCATTGCCATCGTAACGTTCGTGATGGCCGCGGGTAACTTCGAGAACATGGGGAAGAAGAGTAACGTCTTTCAGGATCTCAGCACCAATAACAGGGTGCTTCTTAATAAGGCTGTATTCGTCATCTGTAAGCCGGGATGGTTTATTCAGGATTGAATCCGGAATACCGATCTTGCCGATATCATGTAAAAGTGCAGAATGTTTCAGTACCTGTATCTCTTCCGGTGACCAACCCAGTTCAGAGGCGATCAGTGCGGCGTATTCAGCAACCCGGTAAGAATGTCCACGGGTGTACTCATCTTTGGCTTCAATGGTTGTGGAGAGTGTCTGCATCATCTGAAGAGACATTTTTTCGGTTTGTTTTCGCCTTTTTTCAAGTTCGATCTGATGTCGCTGGATTTCTGTATCCTGGACATTTTTTAAGGTTCTTATAATGTTGACAAAAAGCAGGATCAGCATTCCGATTCCCATAAAAATTCCGGACAGGGATGTTACAAAATATACGGAGATCCCTTCAACGCAGGTACATATGATGGAGGTAAGCAGACCTAGCAGAAGAATACGGTCTGCCTTATTCTGCCCGGCCCGTATATATTGAAAAAGATGTATAAATATAAGGATAAGTGTAAATGCAAGGAGCAGCTGCCCAACGGGAAGCGTTTCCATATAATCTGCTTTTTTCGTTACAGCCAGAACAGAACAGGCTGCAAAATTGGCAAGTGCGATCCAGCCGAGACATGCGTAAGAACGGTGGTGCTGCTCTTTCTGTATGCTGTCCGCATAAAGGATGATCGGAAGCGGGCTTAACAGGATCATAACGAAACACAGAGATCCCAGGGCGGAAGCGTTGGGAACCAGGAGCTGACGCATTTTTGATTCTCCAAGCATCCATATGGCACCCATGACCATACACCATCCCAGATATTCCATATCAAATCTTTTTTTGTATACCATTCCAAGGGCAAAGCTGAACAGAATGGAAATAATCCCGGAAAACAGAATAAAAAAGGCAATACCGGTGGACAATCCATATTCAGCGAAAATGGAAAGCCAGATATCGGATTTATTTCCACAGTAAATGGTATTTACAACCCCGGAATAATTGGAAGTATATGTAGTCAGCTCAATGCGGAGCTGTTTTCCGGCATCGCTGGAAGAAACCGGACAGAATATATAACGGCTGGCAGAATTTTTGCCGGCCAGCCGGGTTTCACGTGTACTGTAACTGGTGCGGAGTTCATTATTAATATAGACGTTTACATCCTGCAGGGAAGAACGGATGGCGATGTCCGTTTCCTGGAGAGTGTCCGGAAGCTGTGAGATGAGGACCATTGTTTCACCGGCAGGAACTTTGTATTTTCCGGGAACAGTAATTTTCTCGGAAGTTCCGTCAGATTTCTGCCAGATAAAGGTACCGGAATAAATAACGGGACCGGAAGACATTTCCTGAGAACGCTCATCTGCACCAAAAAACTGCATGAAAAGGAACCAGCCCAAAATGGCGATCATCAGGATATAAAAAAGGTATCGTTTTCCTCTGTCGAGGGTAAAGGCTTTTTCTTTCATAGGATATCCTCCTTGCGTCTGGGAGTTCAAAGTATGAGGGATAGTCACCTGATTATAGCTTTATTATAACAGAAGAAGTATTATAGCGGTTGTAATATTTGAGTTTTCGTAGTGAAATAGTAAATAAGGTATAAATTGCCGTATAAACGGCAGAAAATGCACTATGACATAATTAAATGCACATAAGCACCCCCTGTTTTAACCGAATCAAGTAAGTCCTCTGCTTCAATTGCAAATATCCGCCTGACCCTACAGCATCAAATGTTACAGCAGGAGGTACCGGATAATTCCGGGTCATTTGATGCATGACGATTAAAACCTGACAACAGCAGATTGTTGTTCTCCATATTAGTATATGTTCTGCATAGAAGCCTGTGAATGGTTGTAAGAGAGAAGATTTATGAAAATAGTGAAAAAGAAACAATCCAACAGTTATATTCTTGAATATAATGTGGGATTATGTTGCATTCTGTGAACTCTTGTGAGATTTCAGTGGGGAATAGCTTGTAATTATAATGAAAACAAGGTATACTAGTATAAAAGACAGCAGTCGGGAGAACCATTTTCCCGTCTCGTAAGGAGGATAAAATGGCAAAAAACTATGATGGCATGGCAGTTGGGGCATTTGAACTGGATAACCTGGTAGCTTGCTTTGTCGCTCTCGATGCAGCATCCAAGGCTGCAAACGTAACGATTCAAAGCGTCGAACGAAACCGACTGAAAAGCGGAGCATGTGTAAAAATACGCGGCAGTGTTTCTGATGTGAATGCAGCAATGGAAGTGGCCTTAGAGACAGCCAAACCCCATGGCAAGATTGTTTCTCACACAGTGATCGCATCACCTTCCGCAGATACTGAAGTGGCACTTAAGATGACCATTAACAAATAGAACATGTCAGGAGGAAATGAGAAGATGTCATATGGAGCATTAGGATTAGTAGAGGTTGTGGGAAGCTGTAATGCAGTAGTTGTCCTTGACCAGATGCTGAAAACATCAGATGTGGAATTCCGTACCTGGCATACCAAGTGCGGAGGTCACGCAACTATATTCTTAAGTGGCGATATAGCAGCAGTAAAGGCAGCAGTAGATGCTGTAAAGGGAAACCCGCCCTGTGAAATTATAGCAGCAGCTGTAATCTCAGCACCGTCTGAAGAAACATCAAGACTGGTGAAAGAAGAGGAAGAAAAACACCATAAATAATAGCTAAGAGGACTTTCTGTAAATCAGCAAATGAAATGCAGAAAGTCTTTTTGGAATATGTATAAAGATTCTGCAGTAAAGAAGTGTCAGGGTATTGAAAATGATGTGAAGGTAGTATTAAATCAAGAAGGCAGGTATTTCGGAAGATGGATTATAAGAGTGTAAAAATATCAGAAGATGCAAAAATTGCAAGGCAGTCAGTGGTTATTGGAGATGTAACTATCGGGCGTGACAGTTGTGTTCTTCATTATGCTGTGATACGTGGCGATGATGCTCCGATCGTGATCGGTGAGGAATCTAATGTTCAGGAAAACTGTACGATTCATGTAAGCCGTAATATGCCGGTACATATTGGGAATAATGTGACAGTTGGACATAATGCAGTGCTTCATGGATGTATGATCGGTGACCGTACATTGATCGGAATGGGAGCGGTTGTTCTTGATGGTACCAGAATAGGTAAGGATTGTATCATAGGAGCAGGAAGTCTTGTGACAAAGAATACAGTGATACCGGACGGTTCTCTGGTGATGGGAAGTCCTGCAAAGATTAAACGAAACCTTACATGGGAAGAAAAGCTGGGAAATCTTGAAAACAGTAAAGAGTATGTTTCTGTGTCTGCCGAAATGCAG
>OGQV01002173.1_pt1 | contig 12314 bp, 8 predicted proteins | sample 1553311 | NCBI WGS metagenome assembly OGQV01 (sample SAMEA2579976, study PRJEB22360) | human gut metagenome
TATTTTTTTTGTATTTATCTCTGTGATTGTGTGCTAATGCTTGATTTCTGTAAGAATTCATTTCTTTCCAAGCCATTAAAGCGGAATAAGCCGGTTTTGTCAGGGATTTTATTTGTAATATGGTTTCCTGATCTTTAGTTTCTGTCTTTACGCCGAAATAATTGTTCCACTCATCAATAAATGAAATAGCTTTGATTATAATCTGTGAAGCAAGGGCATCGTGAATGGTATCGTTGAGAAGATGGTGATAATTAAATTGTGAAATTTCGAATTCAGAATTTAGAATGTCTTCTCGATCAAATATTGATTCAAATGCCTGTGTTATTTGAGTAGAAAGTGACAGAAGAGTAAACAGAGATTCTTCCGTGAGGTTATATTTGTCAAAATCAGTCATGAGCAAAGAATTAATGTTTTGATATCAAACTGTTGCAAATGTATTAATTTTAGTACTCGAAATGTAAGAAGTAAAGCAATATATCTTAACATGTCATTATATAGAATTAGTGTTGTCTTGTTTGGAGATATGTCCGGATATAAAGGAGGGAGAATGTCAGCCCGGCCGTTTGTGGTGACATTAGAGGAGTTGATGAAAGGGTGAGTTAAGTCAGCTTCACCATTTCGATCAACTCACAGGTCTCTTCTTCCACCCATTCGTCCTGGGCGATCAAATCCTGGATGAGCGAAATGGCTTCCTGGCTGTAGGCGGATCGGATCAGGCCGGAAAAGGGCTGGTCGTGTTTCCAGCGGCTGTTGTGTTCCGGGGAATCGACGGATTTGCGCAGGATGGGGGAAGGGTAGAGCAGGGTGATGGATTTCGATTTCCGGGCGAAACGGTCTTGCAGGCGTTCGTAGATTTTCAGGCCGTCGTAATCCCAGTCGCAAGAGTAGTAAAGGGGGAGGGTGAGTTTATGGTCGGGGATATAATCGATGTTACTGATGTTGTTACCACCGACATACCAGAGTTCGATGTGGTTGTCGCGGGCGATACGGGGTGTTTTCAGAAAGTTGAGGTTTTCGCAGAGGACGATGTTTCGGGCGTCGGGACAGTCGACTACAAAGCGCCATTGCAGGATTTTAGGGTCCTCTGCCGGAAATTGCTCGATTTCCAATAGTTGATAGACGGCTTCGAGCAGGCTCCGGTGAGTTTCCAGGTATTTGGAACCACCGTAGGTGAAAACCCGGGATGAGAAAGTCCGGAGAGTGGTGAGGGATTGCTGCAATTCGGATTTGTTTGCGGCAATGAATTGCAGGGTGTTGATGTCGTTGAGCGTGTAGGATCGGCGGGCATCGTGTTCCAGGCCTGCTGCGCTCAGGAATTGTTCGGCATTTTGAAAATCGGTTTTAAAATTCTTTTCGTAGTATGCGGCGAAACCGTTACAAGGTTCCAGATAATTGGCATTGCTGAGCTTTCGCCGGAGCAAGCGGCGGGTGTGCGTCAAATAATCTACAAAACCATCTGAAAGGATCGTAGAAGGGGTTTTCCCATTTTCGTACAGGGCATTCAGGGCTTTGAGAATGCGCCATTTGATCTGACTGTTATTCATAGGCATCGAACCAAGTGATCAAATCTTCCTGGATATCTTCCCGGCTGAAAATGGCCATCGGGGAATAGTTGACTTCGTCGTCGGTGTCCGGATTTTCGTGCAGGATATAGATGAAACGTTCGTTTTCCTGATAACGCCCGATCGGGTTGATGGAAAAGCTGATGATCTGGTAATCGAATTCCTGGGCGATGTCGTAGAGCAGGTCGAAATTGGTCCCGAGTCCTTCGGCTTCATCGATGGGCATAAAACGGAGACCTGTATTGGCTTTCCCTTGTTTCTGGTTACCGATGATCGTCAGCCGGGCGATACAGAGGAGGGCGATGGCTGCATAGGTCTGTCCGGTGCTACCTTTGTTCGACTTGCCTTTGTCGTTGTGCATGATTAATTTGAGTTCCAGATAATTGTTCGGATTGAGCAGGTCGTCGATCCGGACTTTTTCCTTCTTGCTGTGCGTCAATTCCTGGAAGGCATGGATCAGTTTTTCGCCGATGGAAATATCGTCTACCAGTTTGTCTTTGATGCTGGGATTAAAAAGGTCGAACTGAGTACCGGTGCTGTCCTGGAATTTGTTGAGCCATTCGGGTGGAAACAGGGTGGAGTTGGTACATTCCAGGTTCAGACGGTTGTTTCCGGTGATGGTTTTTTCGCCCGAATGGAAAAAACGGTTGATCCGGCGGACTAGCTCGCGTTGCTGGCTGATCTGATTCCATACATCTTCGAGAATGCGGCTGATTTTTTCTATTTTCTTGTCGTTGAGTTCCCGGTTTTTGTCGTTGATCCGTTTCAATTGTTTTTCAATGGCTTCGATGACTTCGTTTTCCAGAGGTTCTTCGCCCTGGAAGATTTCGGGTAACAGGTTCATACTGAGTTCCCGGAAATCCCGGAAAGTCTGAAATTTATAGCTCTGTGAAGACAAATAGGTATCGACAATGAAATCAAACTGGGTGATATAGACGGTATCCGCTTTATGGAATGCCTCCTTTTTTTCGGCTGTCCGGGCAGGTGCAGTCCGGGAAATATCCCAGTCGGGTAACGGCGGAAAATCAGCTGGGTAGGCGTTCTGTTTGACTTTTAGTTCTTCTTCTATTCTTTGTAAACTTTCCCAGTCGGTTAAGATTCGGGGATATAAGAGGAGGTTTTCCCGGAATGTCAGGTTGTATTCGTCCTGAAAGCATTCATTTTTATCGTCGGCATCCAAATAGAAACTAAGCTCATATTCTTCCGGGCTGGCTGTCGCGGAGAGTTTTCGTGCAATTGGGGGTAAATTTGTGCTTGATTCTGAATTTTTTAACTCTTCTCTGAATCTTTCAACTTTGGGAGCCAGTTTATTTAATAGCGTTTTGATTTCAGTTTGTCTGCTTTCGTAATCTTTGTAAAGCCGGCAGGCTTGCTGATACTCTTTTTCGATACTGGATTGCCGTTGCAGATTCCGGATATAATGGTCGAATTCGTTTTGGAGAATATGAAGGGCCGGGATTTCCCGGAATTCATTTTGGGGCTCGGCAGACTGATAAAGTGTCAGGATTTCATTCAGATTGGATAAGGAAGAAAGATGCTCTTTCAATCGCATTTGCTGACGTAGTTCCTGGGTAATACGCTCCATGCGTTTTTTCAAATCCGTGGAATATTGCCTGAAATAATCTTCAATCCGGCTTTGGTCATCCGTATTGAAAACCGGATGAGAGGAGTAACTGACAAATTCGCGGACACCCTGGAGATTGATCCAGAAGCCGTGTTCTTCCTGTTCCAAGGTTGGATGATTGAATAATTCCTCCGGATGAGGCAAGTAACGGTTGCGGGCTTTAGGAGAAATGGGTTTATGCCGCTTCAGGTCCTGAAAGTGGATAATCAGACTTTCTTCGGCACGGTTTAGCGGACGATGAAGGGATAATGCCCATCGGGCCAGGGAATCCGGATTATCCAGGTCACTGAATTGCTGAAGCGATTGCCCGATTTCAAGTTCATTCCGCAGAGCTTCGGTATGTTGGAGAAAAGCTTGTAATCCCGCCTCGTATCCTTTTGTCCATTCAGAATGCAGAAAACTGTCGAGCAAATCCTTTTGTTGCAGCTCTTTCTCAAAGGTGGTTAACAGGGTATGGCGTTTCCAGGACTGCTGATATTGAGTGTAAAAGCGGGTTAACTCGCGAAGGTCGGTCAGTCCGGTTTGTTTTTGCAGGGTGATGGCTTTCTCCAGTATTTTATTTTCATAGCTTTGAAGGGTGTAATCTTCCAGTGCCCGTTTTGTTTGTTGTTCGATAAGGGGTTCCTCTTCCCGGGCTTTAGCAATGTCTTTGTCAGCCTGCTCCATTAGTTTACCGAAATTTTGCCGGGCAGTCAGATAGTGGGTCAGATTGTCGTGTAACTGTTTGCTCAGTTGGGACGTTTGTTGGCGGAGGTCCAGAATTTCTTCCTGACGGTATTCCTGTTCGGTGATTTGCCGGTTTTTCAGATGTCCGTATAGAGTAGAAAGGGCTTTTTCTTTGTCGGTCAGGATTTTGATGGTATTCAGGTTTTGATTATAATTGAAGATCGTGTCCGTAAAGTCTTTCAGGGCATCTTCGTATTTCTTCCGGTTTTCCTTTATCTTTTCTGTTCCGAAAATAAACTGTTTCAGGTTATTGCTGTTGGAGGTGTCTATGGTTTTGCCCCTTGAAAATGAACGGATCACGCTGGCATAGTCCTTCAGCGTTTTTTCATTGGAAGCCAGATCGAGCGGTAAAATATCGTGAGTGTAAAGAATCCGGTGATAGGGTTTAACCGTCTCCCAATAGGACAGAAACAATCCTTTTTCTTCCATCTGGCTTAGCAAATCATCCAAAGGGCAAATATTGCCTTCCCGTTTAAAATCTTTGGTTTGCAAAGGCTGGCCGATGGGCAACAGATTGGCCTTGGGATCGCTGCTTCCCTGTATGATGAAAGGTTTGGTGCGTTTGCTGTTGCTTTCCAGGTAACAACCGATGACGATGTAGTGCCGGGACTGGATTTCAATGTTCAGGAAAGCATAGCCGATGTCGATTCCCTTATGGGGAGTACGCAGCACCAGTCCGTCCAGTTCCCTTTTTTCGTCCATCGTCCGGGTAGCTGATTCAAACATTTCGGAGCCGACAAAAATGAGTTGCAGCAGATCGGCAATGATGCTTTTGCCGGAGCCGCTGTCACCGACGAAATCCGTCCGCATATTGTGGAACAGGTAATCATTCTCGTAATGGTGGATCAATCCTAGGGTAGACAGGCTATAAATGCGTGGATAATTTTTCATTTTTCGAGTGCTTGTTTGAGCAGGTTATCGATGTCGTTGATCTGGTCGCTATAAATCAGGGCAAGCCGCTGGAAGGCGGGGAGGATTTCAAAACGGTCCCCTTCGAGTTCTATCCAGCCGATGCGGTTGAATTCGGCAAAGGCACTTTGGATGCACTGGTCGATTTTCTCGTCATTGCGCTGAGTGGCTTTCATCTGTTTCGTTTTGGCTAAAGTCAGGTTCAGACCTGCCTTAAAATCGGGATATTCCACCCTTACCAGCCGTTTGAACTGTTCCAGCGAGTTGAGCTCGATGTTATAGTCTGTAAAATAAAGGGTATAGAGCAGAAATCCGACGATGATAAATTCGTTGGGCATGGTTTTACGGTGGTCCGGGGGAATCCCTATGCGGGCTTCCGGATAAAAATTCAGGTAAAAATACTTTCCGAATCCGCCGTCCCCGCTTTCCAGGGAAAGACCGAAAAAATCCTGATAATACTGTTTCAGGGTATCCTCGTATTGGCAGAGGTAATAATACCATTCGCTTTGTTTCGTCCGGTTTTGTATGTGCATGCCGTCTTTCAGGGCAAAATCGATCCGGGCAAATAGTTCTTTGCCTTCCGGTGCTTCGAGGAAATCGAATCGGTTGTTTATTTCTGTTTCAGCCATATGTCGTGTATTACAAATGAATGTCCGGGCATGGAAACCAACTCATCGGGATGGATTTCTACCCGCCAGTTTTCGTCTTTGTCAAATGCTTTGATGAGCTGATAGATGACAATCAGCCCCAGTTGTATATCTTCCTGATTTTCGTCGAGAATCCGGAAAAACGATTTCGATAAATGGATATCTTTCCGGTATTTCCTTTGGTCCCGGATGCGCGAAATCCACAGACCTGCCAGGTTTTGCTGTTTCAGTTTTATACGCTCGGCATTGAATGCCTTGTCTCTTTTTTGCGGATCTTCGGTGTAGGTGTTGCTTTGGCTGGTATGCACCGGAAACAGTTCTGTCTGCCGCTGAATGACCGTGAAAGTGGTGGTTGGAATATGCGTGACAAAAGGGTGTACCGGTTCCGGTAGAACGAGTTGGTTGTTCTGTATGGAAGAACGGTTCAGCAGGAAGTTCAGGAACTTGCTCACCCGGGTATTGAACAACGGGCGATTGAGAGCATTGAAAAACTGTTTGATTTTGGGTTGCAAGCGGTCGATGCGGGAATCTACCATATCGAGCGACACCCGGATTTCTTCGAAATAGTCGATTGCTTCAGCGGTCTTTTCGTCTGTTTCGTCACTGCTGTCCCGGAAAGGATGGTCCAGCAGGCCGTTTTTAATCTTCTTGGTTTCGCGGAAAGCTCCTCTCAGTTCCTTGTTTTGTTGCCGGATTTTATCCAGGTCCTCTTCTACCTGTTTCAGGGTATCGGTCAAAGTGCAATCCTTGAGTTTGGCTTTATCCCGGAGAGCCTGTATGGTGGTGTCGATCTGTTGCTGGAGAAAATCGATCTGCTCTTTTAATACAAATTTGGATTTATCTAAGTGGACATCCAGCCAGTTTTGCAAGTCTGTCGGACTGCCAATGCTATTCAATTTGGCGGCCAGATCCATACAAGTGATCTCGATGATTGTCGGATTAAACCGGTTGGAGAGAATGGTATATATCTTTTTGCAGATGTGTTCCGCATAATCCCGGAGCTTGTAGGTCTGGTCCTCCTCGTTGTAGATCAGGAAAAATTCCTGTAAAGCCATGATGTGGCTGTTGTAGTGATCCCAGGGATTCCTTTCAATTTTTTCCCTGCTCAGCAAACTGATTTCCTGAAAAGCCTGCTGAATATCTGCCTCTTTGAATATCCCGTTGGGAAAAGTCTTGTTTTTGATTTTTTCATACAGCCAGATAATTACCAGTCCTTGTTCCTTTTTAGGAAAGAACAATTCGTAGGTATTATCGATCTTTAACTGATCAAAAAAGTTCAATAAAGGATGTTCCGGCATAATGAACGCAATTTAGGATCTTGTTCCGGCAAGTTAAGATAATTTTTGTGAAAATGGAAGAGGAAAGGAAAAAATTAGATGGAATTATTTGTACGGGTAGAGAGAAATTGGTAAGATGTTTTAATGAATGTTTTTTTATAGGGAAAATTTTATTCTATTTAGTGCGATTCAATCTTAGCGTTTCAAGGAGAAGCAGATTATTCCTATGGTATTTCAATTCTATAACAGTTCAATTTAAACTATTTTGACCCAGGGACAAAATTAGTGTATGCGATCTTTCAATTTTATTGAATTCTATTAAAATAATCCAGATCGTCAGAAAATATAGGGCGCTGCGCTATTTCAATTCTATAAGAGTACAATTTAAGACATAATAAACCTGTCACATACATTTTTCAATTCTGTGTCAGTACAATTAAGAGGACTCAAAAGTAATGGTTAGACTTTAAAAGAACAAGTGTTCATTTCATAACTTCATTTATTTAAATTGTCTATAATTTTTTTACACAATAAAACTAACACTTACATTGGAAGTTTTTTATATATTTGTCCATCAAAATTCTGAAATTATGAGAATAAATCTTAAAACAACTTCTTCACAAATGTGCATTCCCTTTAATTATCAACCGAAGTTAGTAGGGACATTGCATAAATGGCTCGGGCCGAATGATATTCATGGAAAGCTTGCAATGCACTCTTTTTCGTGGCTGATGGGAGGAAGTACGACTACTAACGGAATCGTTTTCGATAACGGGGCAAGGTTTTTTATCAGTTTTCATGATCCCGACCGGATCAGGCAGATTGTACGGACGATTCTGGAGGATCCGGTTATGTTCGAAGGTTTGATCGTGACGGATGTCAGTATTCAGCCAGATCCTGATCTTTCAAATTGTGAGTTTTTTAAAATAGGGAGTCCGGTTTTTATTCAAAGACGGTTGGAAGACGGGAGCAATAAACATTACACTTATGAGGATACTGTTGCAGGAAATTTATTGGAGGAAACGCTGAGGCATAAAATGCAGGTTGCCGGTCTGCCTGATGACCGAACGCTGAAGATTTCTTTTGCTATGGAATATCCTAAGAAAAAAATAAAAACCATTTATTATAACGGAATCGGTAACCGGACAAGCTGGTGCCCTGTGCGTATTCAGGGGAAGCCGGAAACTAAAGTATTTGCATGGGCGACCGGGATTGGAAATAGTACCGGAGCCGGTTTTGGATCGATTTATTGAGTATGGGTTATTATATAGTAAGATATAGGGGGCCTTTCGGATTTATCAAACCCTGGTGTGCGGTCCGGGATAGCAAAACCTTTAGTCAGCAATTTCTGACCCCTTCGATTATCGAGGGGATTCGCCAGAAGCTGGAAGTAGCTGTGGTTTTGCGTCATAAGCTGACTTATGATGCAATTAGTGTGCAGCAGGAACGTACGCAAACGAGGGGCTGGAAGATCAAGAAGACACAGAAATTGATGGTCCGTGAACAGTCGATTCTGGATCGGGGAGTGATGGTTAATCCGGTTTTGACACTGGCATTTCCAACAAAGGAAGAGGCCGGAAGGGCAGCAGAACAACATATCTGTCTTTGCCGGAATGAGGATTTGTTGTTACCGGATGAGAAGGTGGAAGAGCTGAGTGAAGCAGAATTTGGTCGGTTACCGGGTTTTGAGCTTCGTTTTGGTCAAACGGAACATTCTTTTTTGGTCGGTTTTAATCGTTTCGCCGAAAGTGAGCCGATGTACGGATGGCTGGAAGTCAGTGGGAAACCTGTAATTGCCGGATGATGGGTAGCTATGATCATATATGGGCAAAAAGTGAAATGCGGGGGGCTGTTTCCTTGGCTATGCATCTGAGACAAACGGCTATCTGTGCGGTGTATATTGCCGGATGGATGGGTTTGGATCCGAGGATTGCGCGGTTGGGGGCATTATTGCACGATATTGGGAAAGCAAGCATCTTGTTTCAAAACTTTCTACGGCAAAATGCAACCTATCCTTTTCCTTTCAGATTCCGGCATGAGATTGCCTCTTTGTTTTTCCTTTCGCTGGTGGAGAAAGCAGAACGTCCGTTTGTGCTGGAGATGGTTATTGCCCATCATAAATCGCTTTCCGGGGATAAGCGGAATTTGGGCTTATTGGATATGGAAGATTGGGAAGACAATAATTTTGAGCTACATGCCCGGGGATTCGAACAGTGGAGTGAAGATGCTTTGGGTATTTTGCAGGAGTTAGGTCTTGTCGTTCATAAGATCGGGCTTGAAGAAGCCAGGAGAAATTATGAAGAGGCGGTTGCTTATTGCCGGAAACGGAAGTTGGGATGTTCTGAATGGAAAGGGCTTATGCTGGCAGCCGACTGGCTGGGTTCGGCTTATGGTGAAGACGTGGAAGCCGTTTTACCCAGACTGTTTGTGATCCCCGATTTATCGTGCTATGATAACCCTGATCCACTTTATCCGTTGTCTTTAAGGGATGCGCGGGATGGACGCCGGCATACGATGGTTGTAGCATCCACCGGATCAGGAAAGACCTCTTTCCTTTTCAGACGTTGCAGGGGAAGGGTATTTTATATTTTGCCTTTCCAGGCTTCCATCAATGCGATGTATGAGCGGGTAAGGCAGGATTTGCAGGGGACAGATGCTTTTGTCACTTTGTTGCATGCTGTGTCTTGTATAAAATGGGCGGGGCAGGAACCGGAAGAAAGAATTCTGCAACGGATGACCGGAGCTTCTGTGAAGGTAATGACTCCTCATCAGATCGCGTCTGTTGTATTCGGAGGAAAGGGGTATGAAGCGATGGTCATCGATCTGAAAGGTTGTGATGTCATATTGGATGAAATACATACTTATTCGGACGTGATGCAGGCTATCGTACTGAAACTGGTGGAAGTGCTGGTACATTTGGGATGCCGGGTGCATATCGGGACAGCAACAATGCCTACGGTATTATATCAGAAAATTATCCAACTTTTAGGTGGGGAAAAGGAAGTGTATGAGGTAAGATTGTCCCCGGAGGAACTGGATAGTTTTGATCGTCATGTAATTTATAAGGTAAAGAGCTTTGAAGAAACGGGGGAGGCGATAAACGAAGCCATTGCAAAAGGTCGGAAGGTTTTGATTGTATGCAATCAGGTGAAAAGGGCTCAGGCATTGTATGGAAGGATTGCCGAAAAATATGCAGGAGTGAGTAAAATGCTGATACATGGCCGGTTTAAACGCGGGTGCAGGGCATTGTTGGAAGCAAAATTATTGAAGGAGATGAACGTTGGCAAAGAAGCCTGTATTGTGGTGTCTACCCAGGTTGTAGAAGTCAGTCTCGACATCAATTTTGACCTGATGGTTACGGAATGTGCGGCACTGGATGCACTGCTTCAGCGCTTGGGAAGAATCAACCGGTTAAGGGTTGAACCGGCTTGCAGGACTTATAAACCGATTTATGTCATACAACCGCTAATAGGGAAGAAGGACGTTTTTCCATATGATGCGGACATTCTGAAAAAGAGTTATGCCGTATTGCCGGATGGAAAATTGTTGAAAGAAAGACAGATACAGGAGTTGTTGGATGAAGTTTATCCCCCAAATGGTTGTCATTTTGTAGATATAGAAATGAATGTTGCATTCCGGGAAGGAGCGTGGAAGATTTTTGAGCTGGATCATTATTCGAAATCGGTATTGCTGGAAAGGCTGGAGATCGATTCTGTTGCTTGTATATGTGAATCTGATTGCATGGTTTATGAACAGGGAAACTCTGAGAAACGGTTGGAACTGGAAATCCCGGTCAGTTTTCGGAGTATCCGTTCAAAAGGATTGCGGCAATTAGCAGTTGGGGTACATCCGTTTGTGATTCCCGACCGGGCCTATTCGGAAGAATTGGGATTGTTGAGTGACAGAATGAGGAGCGGGTACAGGAAATAAACTGTAATTTAAAGAGATTGGTTTGTCGGCTGATTTATTTGTTTATACGAAATGTGAAATTAATCAGGAAGGATTATTAAAATGATAGCTGCGACTATAGGTAGAAAATTTCTTCTGGCATATAACCGGAAGTTTGGAACTCATTACGATGCAAAAACTTTTTTTACGGAACAGTATTTCCCTTTGTTTTTCGATCATGAAAAGTATATGCAATGGGTGACCAATTCACCTTTTGTACAGGGGATAAAGAAAGGAAAATGTCTTACGGCTGTTGAAAGACGGGAAAAGTTAAGGATTTTGCAGGAAAAGATTGAAAGGGATGAGGCAGATGCCAGTATTGCTATCGGTTTCCCCTCTTTGGATTCGACTGCGACTACTTCCGGACAGATCACGAATCTGAAATTACCCGTATCCCGCGAAGATGTTTATTTGTCCTGGATTGGAAGTGGTTTTGGGGTGGGAGTTCAGGGAGGCTTGTCTATTCTTTTTGAGCAGGAACAGATTTTAATGGCCCTCTTTGAAGGGTGGCGGATTTACCGGGAATATCTGGAACGAATGCAGGGATTAAGGGGAAACCAGATCAATACCTGGAACGGACAGTGGTTGGCTCATTATTTTAGTGATCATTTTATAGAGGATGAACCTTTGATCGGTTTCCAGCCTTTTGCTGCAAAAGAGGACGGTTATGAAGTGGTTACCCGGAGCTGGACCGATGTTCTGATGGCAATTGCACGGGAGATCAAGGATGTACGGATGATGGGGTATGTGTATAGTTTGGGACAAACCAACATCACGGTCGGTTTTATTCCTTTTGTGTTGACTGAAATCCGAAGGACCGTGGAGCTTTATATCAAATTATTCGGTATGAGGAATGCAAAAAAAGCAGAGCATTTGTTCGGTACAGCCTATGGATTTTTACGTTCATGCCAGATGGGGATGATTGGAGTGTCGGCATTAGAACCCAAAGGCCTGAAAGAATATATGATGAAAGGAAAGATTCCGGTATATGACGCTGAAAATGAAGAAAAACGAATTAATTTTTATACTTACATAATTTGGATATTAGCTATGTTGAATAATGAAGATTTGTGGGAAAAATCCCGGGAAATTGCTCAAATGTTACATACCTATGTACTTGGGGATAAAAAAAGTAACATGACAAGGAGGAATCAAGTGAATAAGATATTGGAAACTAATTCCCGAATGATTTTTCTGAATGAATTGCAGCAAATTATTCCTCAAATTCCTGATATAAAATTTGCAGAGGATATCGGAAAACTCATTCATTCGATGCCAGTGGATAATATTCCTTATTTTTTGACTTTAGTCCGGTTTAATTATGCGATAGTTTGTAATCAATAAAATTGTAATCCAATGAAACCATACATTTACATCAGAACACTGAAACATGCAGAACATACTGTATTCTGTGTGCAGGAAGGACAGAAAGCCTATTTTGATCCTTTATTTAACCGGATGGTGCCTTATTCAAGCGGGCAGCAAATAAAACGTTGTATCCTGACAACTTTGACCGATGATCTGAACGTACCGATGGCTCCAATTACTTTTAATTATAATATAACGAGAACTCGCAAAAAAACGGCAAAATTTGGATAAATAAAGTAAGTGTTTGGTATTG
>OGQV01002182.1_pt1 | contig 12276 bp, 9 predicted proteins | sample 1553311 | NCBI WGS metagenome assembly OGQV01 (sample SAMEA2579976, study PRJEB22360) | human gut metagenome
TGGCCATGCGCCGGATGATCGCCGCCGAAGTTCATCGACGGCCTATCTCAGACTGCAATGGGCTCCTTCGGCCAGGGCCGCGTGGTGTCGGCCTACCCTATCCCCCTTAGTTTGGAGAAGGGGGAAACGGGCTCTCTTGAACTAGTAAAACGGCATACCGAGCGCTTATCCACGCGCAATGTGTCGTGGATACCACTTTTGAAACCATGCGGTGAATGCCCCCATCAACGCGGGAAGAACGGAATTGATTGCGCCGACGTAGCTTGACGCATCTGTTTGCATGATGAAATAGGTCCAAATGGGCGTAACCAGGTAAAGCACTCCCCACGCCGCCGTAAGAATGCGGTTCGTTTTCATGAAGATCGGATTGAGCAATGCCGCTTCCCCGTTATAGCTGTTCTTGGAATAATACGCAGTCAGTGGAACTTTCAGGAAGCACGAAACCGTCCACATTAACCCGAACAACAGGTATGACACCGGGATAACAAGAATCGGCGATGCTCCCGCTAGCAACGCAATTGAACATGCGCCTACTGCTAAACCGGAAATCTGGTCATACAACGTAGCCTTTGTCCGATGCATCAGAACAGGCAGCAGCACACATACCGCCACGCTGACCAAACTGCCCCAGAACCCATCAATAGACGCAACAACCCAGAACACGATCCAGGGAATCAAAAGCAGCAGCATATTGGTCTTCGGCTCGCTGGCGCTTTTACCGTTGGCCTCATCGCTACTGTTCACGCCCTTTAGTGCGTCCGGATTATTTCCGTCCGCACTCGATGCCGCACCAAAATAATCATCCCAGTGCATCATCAGGTCGAAATCGCCTTCTACGGAGTACAGATGCTTCATGAGCGCTTCATCACCAGCAATCTCGCCGCTTGCAATTGAGCGCCAAACATCAAAGGGTGTGTTGATACGTGTAGTGAAACCACCAGCAAAGCCATCTTCGGGCTCTACTTCAACCCGGCTTCCCTTCTGCCCGAGAATAATGCGATAGACCTTGCCGATGTCGGTATAGTTCATGTCCAGCACAACATCGTGCTCTTGCCATGACTCCTTGCGATAAAGGGCTGCCATTTGGCGGGTGAACACCAAACTCGGATGTTCTTTTTCACCCGATTCGCTAACGCCCCAGCTAGCATCTGCCATCGCCTCAAAAACATCACGCGGGAATAAGTTCTGGTCAAGCTTGCCGCGAGTTTCTCCAGTAATGCCGCCAGAGGCAAATTCCTGCCCCGCTTTCTTCACCCAAGAAAGATATTCGTCAGTGCGATCCGAAAGCTCTTTCACCCTGAAAAGCTCACCTTGTCCGCAGAAAATCGCGGTGTAGCCGCCTTTTCCGTACAGTCGGTCGTACAGACCGGTAACGCAATCGTAGTTTCCCTGGGCCGTATAGAAGCCGCACGTGGAAATAACCACGGTGCTCTTGTCGCTCATATCGTAGCGAGAAGGATGCCCTCCGCTTTCCGTTTCCGTGCACATGAACGGAAGGGACATAGGAAGCTGACGGTCGATGAGAGTTTTTAGCTGACCGGGCAATCCAAAGTAATACAGGGGGAAACTCCAAACAACAACGTCGGCCCACAGGATTTTACTGATAACTCCCTGCATATCGTCGTGAATGCAACACTCCCCTGGCGTCTTGCTCCAACACGAAAAACAACCCAAGCAGGGTTTGAGGTTTAGCGAACCGATGTTAAGGGTTTCGATTTCAGGGGCCCGAGAACCGCTGCTTTCTTCCCTGGCAGTAATGCCCTCAAGAAAAGCGCTGGTTAAACGCCAGGTATTGCTTCGATTGCCTTTAGGGCTACCGTTGATGGCAAGGATCTTCATTTCGTGTTCCTCTATTCGACGGCACATTGTTCTGCCGATTCAGTATGCGCTTGAAAGCTTCTTCTGCCGAAATCGGCGGTATTGCTCCAATGCGAGCTTTGCCGTGTGCGCTCGTATCGAGAATAGCCATTTCGCATTCGTACTAAGAATATAGGACACGACCAAAATTGGCTCGTTGAGCACGTTAGAAAATGGTAAAGCCGAAAGCAATTAGGAGACCAAATTGGTAAGGTGAACGGGGCCGAACAAGCTAAAGACTTCCTTCACCTTTACAAGAACATCCATTTCATCACTGGCGAAAAAACCGCGACCTATTCCCTCCCATTCACAAAGGTAGTCAAAAAGGGTGGCGACATTGCTCCTGATAAGCAGGAATTTGAGCTAGAGATCTTCGACGTTGGTGTTGGCCAGATTGAGGATTACAACGACGTAACCATAACGGCCAACGTTGCCACGAATGGCGAAGGAAACCACGAAGGCACCACCCACCCCACCCCCGTCAGTCAAAAATGGGAAATAAGGGCACACGCCTGCGGCAATAATGGGACATAGGTTCATTCCCTCGCGCATGCGACTGTGGCACCCTCGTATAAGAAACACTTTCCCCAGCCAACGCATGCGAGAAAGGGCACGAATATGAACAGCGATGTACAGAAAAGTGTTAATGCTAAAACGCACTACTTCGATGAATATCTCATCGTGCCTGATAGCTTGCAGCCTGAAGTGGACGCATTCTGCGCTGAAGTGGTCACGCTTGGCGAACAGTGCGCAGACTTCAACACCTTCGAGGATCGCTTCGCGTCTGAAGGGCTTTCGGAAAAGTTTGTAGCACTCATCTGCCAATGCGCCCAGAAAAAATCCCCACAAACAAAAGAGCAGCGGCGAGAATCACTCAAAACTGCCAAGAGCATGATGCGCGAAAACCGAAAAGAAACCGCAGAATACCTTGCGGATTCAGTGCTTACATCCGCCAGAGTTGAAGCCGAGGGCCGTATCCTGAAGGAAAATCGAGAGCGCATGATCGAAAACGACACCATGGGCGACTACACAAGAACAAAGAACGCCATAGAAGACGGCATAAGCCTTTTCGGGTTCCTTTTGAATAAGTTCAAGAAGTAACGGCTCAGCGTTATCCTCTAAGCACCAACTACAAGGACGATGATCCAAGGAACCCCAATATGGTGCTTATTCTCATAATGCTGTTCATTGGCGCAGCTAACGTTGCGGGCTGCGTCCTTATCAAAAAACGAGGAATCCAAATCTTCCTGGGAATCTCAGCGTGGGCCTGGGTCCTTATTGCGCTGGCGAGCGGCCTGATTCTTTACAACATCAGTTACAAAACAACCGATATCGACGTATCGGAATCCCCCGATGGCACCCACGAACTGCACTTCCAGCAAATCGGAGAACCGGATTGGCCCTTCGGCTCAACCCACGCCCGTCTTGCTCTCGAAGACAATGGGAAAACCGTCGCAACGTGCAGCTTCGACATTGCCAACGACGGTAAGAACCTTGGTCCCGAAAACTGGGAAGCCACATGGACCAACAACCACGCATCAGCCACCATATTCGGCGAAGAGCAAAACGACTATCGCTACAACATCAGCTTAGATGGGAAAATTGAAGAGTTACAGCTAGACACCTATAACGGTAAAACGATCCCTGATACACAAAACGAAGCCCCAAGGCTCGACGAAGACGGCTACCCTACTGCTCAGGACTACCAAGCTTACAAACAGGAAATGGCAGCGGTTGCCAACCACCTTGGCCTCGGCGAATTCGAAATGGAATACGAGATTACGGCAAAGGGCTATCCCTACGCCGTAATATCCAGGGAAACAGACGAAACAACTGGCCAAGTTACCGAGCTGCACATTATCCTGAACGAACAACACGACCTATTATCGAACCGGGAATACGTTCTGCAAAAGCACCGCTTCGCAGCAGATGGAACAGAATCCGCTTCTGCCGAAATAGTCGACTTCTACCTGGTCGACTGCGCAACGCTCGAAGTCACCGACGAGCACATAACCCAATGGCACTAAAGCAAACCGCAGTTAAATAGCCTTGGACGTCGATTCTCCCGTACTTGCCGTGGTCGAGCGCCATAACGCGCGCCGTGTTGGTAACGGCAGCCGCACAGCAATCGAATGTCGGCATTGCCAATAAAGGATCTAACCAGCATGAAACTAAGAGCCTCTAACGCACTAAAAATTCATATTGAATTGGAATTCAATCCAATTTCAGAACAGTATCAATAAGGGCAAATACCACTGTTTACCTGGTGGAACGATACTGTTTTGGAATTAGTAAATAACAAAGAAGATAGAAGCGGTGCTTCGAACAAATGCCCAAGAAGCTTTACCTGTCCATCTAGATGAACCCGTTCATTGATTTCTAACAACTCTTAATCTATTGTAAAAAAATCAATAGCCCTCGACGCTATTGGGATCTATTTTTGGGGGAGGCTTACATGAAAACTGTTGCTATTATTGGCACCTTTGACACCAAGGGCGAAGAATTCGCCTACGTCAAAACCCGCTTCGAAGAGCTGGGCATCAACACCATCACCATCCACTGCGGCGTATTCGATCCGCAAACCATGCCTGACATTACCAACACGGAAGTTGCAGCAGCGGTTGATATCGAAATGTCCACCATCGCCGAAAAGAAAGACCGAGCCTTCGCCACGGAAACCATGACGCGCGGCGTCGAAAAGCTTTTGCCTACGCTGTATGCTAACGGCCGCTTCGACGGTGTCTTTTCCATGGGCGGCTCGGGAGGAACTTCTATCGCGACCGCAGGCATGCGCAAACTGCCGGTAGGCGTTCCCAAGGTTATGGTGTCCACCATGGCATCAGGCGATACCTCGCCCTACGTCGGCGCATCCGACATTGCCATGTTCCCTTCCATCGTCGACGTTGCAGGCATCAATTCATTCTCTGCGGCGATCTTCAACAACGCAGTTGCCGCTATGGCAGGCATGCTCGAGCACGTCGCTCCCAAACACGAAGATTCCAAGCCGCTTGTTGCTGCAACCATGTTCGGCGTAACCACACCCGCCATCCAGAAAGCGCAGGCTTACCTGGAGTCGAACGGCTACGAAGTTCTCGTATTCCATGCCACGGGCACGGGTGGAAAATGCATGGAATCGCTGATCAACGGCGGCTTCATTAAAGGTGTGCTCGATCTGACCACCACCGAATGGTGCGATGAAATTGCTGGTGGCGTTCTTGCCGCTGGCCCCGATCGCTGCAGCGCTGCCGCCCTTAACGGCGTTCCCGCTGTGGTATCCGTAGGCGCTGACGACATGGTGAATTTCGGCCCGTGGGATACCGTCCCCAAGCATTACCAGTCTCGCAACCTGTACAAGCACAACCCAACCGTTACGCTTATGCGCACCACGGTAGAAGAAAACGAGCAAATTGGGCGTGCCATCGCAAGCAAGGTGAATATGTCTATCGGCCCGTGCGCTGTAATGCTGCCTTTGAAGGGCGTTTCGATGATCGATGCCGAAGGCCAACCATTCTACGGCCCCGAAGAAGATGCGGCGCTGTTCCAGGTGCTTCGCGATGAAATCGACCCAACGAAAGCCGAGCTCATCGAAATGGATGCCCATGTGAATGACGACGAATTCGCCATTGCTGCAGCACAAAAGCTGATCGACCTCATGAATCAATAACGTATACAAAAAGACGAGAGCACACAGTTCTCGTCTTTTTATTGCAGAAGGTGCCCGAGCGCCACCACTACCCTAGCTTCATTGGGCCTCTTTCCATAAGGGCAGTATCTCTTATTGGAAAAAGGTTCATTAAAGTGATCGTTCCTCAAGGAAAAGGAGAAAACCATGCTTGAATTGTCCCGCGCAAAAATCCTCGACCGCTTCCGCAAGTCCCTCGACGAAGGCAACATCCTGCTCGGCGTAGGCGCCGGTACGGGCATCACGGCTAAATCGGCTGAGGCCGGCGGTGCCGACATCTTCGTCATCTACAACTCTGGTCGATTCCGCATGGCTGGCCGCGGCTCTCTTGCAGGCCTACTTTCCTACGGCGATGCAAACCAGATCGTTGTTGAAATGGGCGCCGAGGTACTGCCTGTTGTGAAGGACACCCCCGTGCTCGCTGGCGTATGCGGCACCGACCCCTTCCGCGTAATGAAGAAGTACCTGGCCGAGCTTAAGGAGCAGGGCTTTAACGGCGTTCAGAACTTCCCCACCGTAGGCCTTATCGACGGCACATTCCGCAAGAACCTCGAAGAAACCGGCATGGGCTACGACCTTGAAGTAGATATGATTGCCGAGGCTCACAAGCTCGACATGCTTACCTGCCCATACGTATTCGACGAAGAACAGGCAGCTGCAATGACCAAGGCTGGCGCAGACATCATCGTTGCCCACATGGGTCTTACCACCGGTGGCACCATCGGCGCAGAAACCGCACGCACGCTTGACGACTGCGCAAAGATCATCGAAGGCATCGTGAAGGTTGTAAAGGATATCAACCCCGATGCACTCGTTATCTGCCATGGCGGCCCCATCTCCGAGCCCAAGGATGCCGCCTACATTATTGAAAACGTTCCTGGCATTGACGGCTTCTTTGGCGCAACTTCCATCGAGCGCTTGGCAGCCGAACGTGGCATCAAGGCCCAGACCGAAGCATTCAAGTCCATCAAGAAATAGCTTTACCAGGTCACTTACTTGCAAAGTTAAGGCGCTCGCCATTTGGCGGGCGCCTTTTTCGTTCGCAAATTAAAATGGCAACCCAAACCTTGGCAAATGCCAAATCTCCCCAATCGTTCACTTCCGACATGCGCTATTCATCTGTGCTAAAGTTAGCTAGGCTTAACTTATTCTCTGCGTTTATCCACAAAAACCATGAACAAACCTTGCCACCACAGGGTTTCCGTTGCGAAACGAAAGATTTCCACCCAGGAAACCCAGCAACTAGAAACTGAAGGAGGGTGAAGCAAATAGAAACCGTTCTCGGAATTCTGATTCCCTTTCTAGGCACGACGATGGGCGCCGCTTGCGTGCTCTTCATGAAAAACAATCTGGGAAACCTGGTGCAGCGTTGCCTTGCGGGATTTGCCGCAGGAGTGATGGTCGCCGCGTCGGTTTGGAGCCTGTTGATTCCTGCTATCGAACAATCGGCTTCGATGGGGGCACTGTCGTTCTTCCCTGCTTTTGTGGGATTATGGCTCGGCGTGCTGTTCTTGCTTGCCTTAGACCACCTGATTCCTCATCTGCATGTGGGCAGCGAACAGTCAGAGGGCCCAAAAAGCAAGCTTAGCCGTACCACAATGATGCTATTGGCTGTAACGCTGCACAATATCCCAGAAGGCATGGCGGTTGGCGTTATGTACGCAGGCTTCCTTTCGGGAAATGCGCAGATCACAGCAGCAAGCGCATTGGCATTGTCGATCGGCATCGCTATTCAGAATTTCCCAGAAGGCGCAATTATCTCGATGCCGCTTCGGGCAGAAGGAATGAGTAGAAGAAAAGCATTCGCAGGCGGCGTGCTTTCTGGCATCGTGGAGCCCATCGGTGCAGTGCTGACGATCATCGCGTCACAGCTGATCATTGCAGCTCTTCCGTATTTACTGAGTTTTGCGGCAGGCGCCATGTTGTACGTGGTGGTCGAAGAACTAATGCCTGAAATAGTTCAAGGCAAGCATTCCAACCTTGGCACAGTGTTCTTTGCGGTCGGCTTCAGCCTGATGATGGTTCTCGATGTTGCGCTAGGATAAAAACCAACTAGCAAGAAGACCCCGCGCACTTAACAACGCACGGGGTCTTCTTATGGGCTTTGACCGGCTACGGGAGCCGAATAAACCACCTATTTCAACGCAGCCAAACTTGCTTTGCTTGCAATCGTCGAATGACCGAACAAAGCAAACCTACCTCAAAAGCCTCACAATCGCCATCCTTCACTTTCACGCTGCAAAGCAACCATATGGGAAAACAGGCCACCAGCCGCCTTCAAGTCATTGGGCCTACCCTGTTCCGCAACGCGCCCATCCTTAAGCACGACTACCTTGTCCGCATTTTCAACCGTACGCATACGGTGGGCGATTACAACAACGGTCTTCCCCTCAAGCAACCTCGACAGCGCGGATTGCACTTGCGTTTCGTTTTCAACGTCAAGGGATGCCGTCGCTTCGTCAAGCAGCACAATAGGCGCATCTTTCAAAAGCGCACGAGCAATCGAGATCCTCTGACGTTCGCCGCCAGACAATTTTGAGCCATTCTCGCCGATTTTCGTTTCATAACCCTGAGGCATCCTGCTAACGAACTCGTCACAGTTTGCCGCTTTCGCAGCGGCAAGTACTTCAGCGTCGCTTGCGCCTCTTCGGCCCAAGCGAATATTGCCCATTACCGTATCGTCGAACAGAAGCACATCTTGGAACACGATGGCATAATCGCGAAGCAGTATCTCGGGGTCAACCGTCGAAACGTCAACACCACCTACACGTACCGCACCACCCGTGGCATCCCAGAAGCGCGCCGCCAAACGCGCGCATGTCGACTTGCCTGAGCCAGACGCTCCAACAAGTGCTGTAACCTCGCCTTCGCGAGCGGTAAAGCTTACATCGTTAAGCACACGATCTCCCGCTCGACCATCTTCGCCAGCACCGTAAGAGAACGCAACATGATCGAACTCAATGTCATAGCCAGCTGGAGCAAATTCGGTGGCCCCTGACGCAACGGGCTCTTCCATAATAGAGCGCATGCGAGCAGCCGAAGCCTCTGATGCAAACAGCTCGCTTACCAAGGTAAGCGCCTGATCGAAAGGAGCGTAAACACGCGAAATTACAAGCAAGAACGCGAACATTACCATGAAATCAATGTCACCCGCAACGATAAGGCTCGCACCCACAATCAACGTGGTGGCAATACCCAACCGGAGAACCGCAAAAGCAGCATTCACGAGAATGCCGTTGAGCAACTCGCCTTTCGCGCATTCAATCTCGGTAGCGTCGATCATCGCATTGAGTCCCGACAGATAATGCGCTTCTTGATTAGTTGCGCGTATTTCGCGAATGCAATCAAGCGTTTCCTGAATGCCCTGCGTAACCTTCACCTTTGCAGCGCGATTGCGCTCAAACACAGGTTTCATTGGTTTGCGAGTTGCAAACAGAACGGCAAACGCCACGGGAATGCTCCAAAAGGCGGCTATCGAAAGCTGCCAGCAGAAGAACAACGACACCAAGAACACAATAGCCGTCGATATCACAGCGCCCCACAGTTCGCCAAGCACATGGCTATAGGCGTGCTCCATAGCTTGCACATCGCCCATTATGGTTTCCGTTAAATCGGCAAGATCGCGTCGCCCGAAAAACGAAAGCGGGAGCTTACGAAGTCGTTCTGCAATTTCGATACGCTGGTTGCCGCATTCCTCGTAAAAAATACAGTACGTGTAATAGTACTGCTGCCAGTTCGAAAACAGCAGAGCCACAAAGAACACTGCCAATCCCACGCAAAATGGCACCACATTTGGCAGGTCGGCATTTTCGGTAAGGTGCTTTACGAAACCATCCATCACGAAGAACAGAAACGCCATTCCACTCATAGTTACCAGATTGGTTACGCAGGTCCAAAAAATACCGCGCTTAACGCCTGAAACGCCTTTATCGGAAAGGAAGTACTTCTTCTTAAACGAGGCAAACATTATGCCTCACCTCCCTTCACGGCAGCAGCTTCCGTCTGCGCACCCGCGATCTTCCAACTTACCGCTTGCTCGTAGTCAGCCCACATGGAGGCATATAGGCCGCCTTCGTCTAGGAGCTGCCCATGCGTGCCTCGCTCAACAACACTTCCCTGATTAAGCACCACAATCTGATCTGCTCTTACCACCGTTGAAAGTCGATGGGCAATCATAATAACCGTGCGGTTTTCGGCAAGCTTAGCGAAACCTCGCTGGATAAGTGCCTCGTTTTCTGGATCTGCGAACGCAGTGGCTTCATCAAGCACTACGATTGGCGCATCTTTCAGAATCGCGCGCGCCAGAGCCACGCGCTGCACTTCACCGCCCGACAAATATGCCCCACCAGCTCCAAGACGCGTTTCGATACCTTGTGGCAGTTTTGCCACGATATCGTCACATTGCGCGGCGTGAAGCGCGGCAATTACCTGCTCGCGCGTAGCGTCGGGCTTAGCCGCACGTACGTTTTCCTCGAGTGTTTTGCTGAACAATTGGTTCGTTTGGAACACAAAAGCTACTTTTTCCATTAGCTCATGTGGGTCGATATCGCGCACATCGACACCGCCAACAAGCACTCGACCTGCTGAAACATCCCAAAACCGCGGAATCAAACTGGCGCATGTTGACTTGCCTCCGCCCGAAGGCCCAACAAGCGCCAGAGTTGTGCCCTCGGGCGCTTCGAGGCTCACGTCAGTGATCGCATCGCCCTCGGCACCGTCGTAGGCAAACGACACCCGTTCAAAGCGAACGTCATACTTTTCGACAGCACGAGGGTGCGCAGCAACAGGCAGAGGTTCTGCATCCATGATCTTACAAACACGACCAAGCGAATCGCCGGCCATCTGAGACGCCTCACTCAGGAACATTAGCTTCGCCATAGCCGTAGGAATTACGGCAGAGAAAATGGCGTAAAATGCGAAACTCACCACAAAGGCGGGAAAATCAGGTTCCAGCGGAGCCAAGATGAGCGCCACTGGCAGCAAGAAAATCACCAGACCGTTAAGCACAGATAGCTGAAGCACCTGCGGCTTACGGCAAAACGTACCCGCATAGTCCTGAGCCATTCGCGCATAATCGGTGATGGCATCATGAAACGCCTTAAAGGAATACACCGTCTGCTGAAACACCTTAACAACAGGAATACCTCGAACGTATTCGGTGCCCGTTTCATTCATACGCACAAGAGCACCCATATAGCTCTTCATGAATTTCATGCCCTTGCCGCTCATCATGGTCATTAAGCAGCAGACGGAAATCAACACAGCAGCCAGGCACGACAACCCTAAGCGCCAATCGAACACAAACAACAGCACGACCATGCCAATTACCATGGCGATTGAGCCTGCCGAATCGGGCAAAATATGAGCAAGTAACGATTCTGTGCTTGCAGCACAACCATCTATTACGCGACGCAACTCGCCAGTAGCATGGTTGTCGAAGTAACCCAACGGCAAGCGCATTAAGTGCTCGGAAGTTTGCTTTCGCATGTTTGACGCCGTACGAAACGCAGCCAAGTGGGTGCACATAAGTGCGAGGAAGTACACCAAAATCGAAGCTACAGCTCCACCAACCGCCCACCAGCCATAAACGGCGATTCCTTGTGCTGCCTGCCAATTAGGAGCAACCTCAATAAGGTCACGCGCCACAAGCCATATGCACACATATGGAACAAATCCCAGAACTTGCGAAACAGCGCTTAGCGCCAAGCCACAATATGTAAGCCACTTTCTACCGCCTGCAAAATCAAGCAATCGAGCAATATCGCTACGCTTGCGGCGCTTATTATTAGCCTCGACATCTGGATCAGCATGCGCGTTGCCACTGCTAACGAAATTAGCATCGTTATTTGCCGTCTCTTCAGCCACAATCGCTCCCTTCTATTTCTGGCTTTCGCAATGCCCAGATAACCTCTTGAGCATGCGAAACGCCTCTTGTTAGTTAACGTGGGTTAACTTATCATGAAGGTCAGCCAAGGCGAACTTTTAGATCTTGCGCTTGTACGAAAACGAAAAATATTGAGACGAAATCGAATGACCGACGCATCCACATATAGCGAAATTCCTCGCGCGATTCGATCGCTCTATGAACCGCAGCTCAAACAGTTCGGGATCGAAATTCACCGCGATGGCGAAAGCTGGTCAGGCACGGGCCGCAGCACATGGGGGAGCGGGTCGGTTTGGGGCATGCCCGTAGGCGATTTCTGTATTGCGTTCAGTCACGAGGTGTATGTAGAACGCGAAATGACCCTTGTCGAATCCCCTAAAAGCGCCTATGCCTGCGTGTGCATAGTATCCGAGGATTCTAAAGCAACCATGCCACGGATGATCGATCGCCCGAAAGCGCTTCTTGATGGATCGCTGTATTCGTTCGTACAACCAGCGGGCACGTTCTCAGGCACCCTTCATTCGGGGGGTCTGTACTCGTCACGATGCATTTGCTTTTTGCCTCAGTACTTCGAAGAACTCGATCAACGCTGGCCTGGCGCCTTTTCATGCCTATTCGAACGGTTCGATAACGGATGGAATGAAACCGAATCGCGCATCATCATGTCGACACTCATTGGTACTGGGCCGCAATACCAACCAGGTTCAGCATTGCTTATCGAGGCACGAATCAAACAAATGGTTGCTATGCTCGCCGCATCATGCAACAGCAAAGACTCCAAAAAATATGGTGGCGCAACGAACGAACAAGCTAGGCTCCCGCCTGCAGCGCCAGCCCGCCTTTGCCTGTTGAT
>OGQV01002189.1_pt1 | contig 12249 bp, 10 predicted proteins | sample 1553311 | NCBI WGS metagenome assembly OGQV01 (sample SAMEA2579976, study PRJEB22360) | human gut metagenome
AGGCCCCGCCGCACGTAGTGCGCAGCGGGGCCTCCGACATGTCCGAGGACGATTCTGGGGCTAACGGGCGGGGCCCGCCGAACCAGGTTAAGCAGCCGGGCAGATCTTCTTGAAGAGCTCGATGACGTCGTCGAGCGTTGCCTCGCGCGGGTTACCCGGGAAGCAGGCGTCAGCCATGGCGTCCTTGGCCAGGACCTCGATCTCGTCAGCCTTCATGGCCTCGCAGACGTGCGGGATGTTCACGTCGGCAGAGAGCTGCTTGACGGCGGCGATGGCGGCGTCGGCGGCCTCGTCGGTGCTCATGCCCGTGGTGTCAACGCCCATGGCGACGGCAACCTTGGCCAGACGCTCGGCGCAAACCGGCTTGTTGAACTCCATGGCGATCGGCAGCAGCATGGCGCAAGCGACGCCGTGCGGGGTGTCGTAGTGAGCGGACAGGGTGTGAGCCATGGCGTGGTCGATGCCCAGGCCGACATTGGAGAAGCCCATGCCGGCGACATACTGGCCAAGAGCCATGCCCTCGCGGCCGGAGCCGGGCTGGCCGGACTTGGCCTCGGCGACGGAGTCGCGCAGGTTCTCGCTGATCAGCTTAATAGCCTCAAAGTGGAACATGTCGGAGAGCTCCCAAGCGCCCTTGGTGGTGTAGCCCTCGATGGCGTGGGTTAGAGCGTCCATGCCGGTGGAGGCGGTCAGGCCGGCGGGCATGGAAGCCATCATGTCGGGGTCGACGACGGCGACCTCAGGGGCGTCGTTGGTGTCGACGCACACGAACTTGCGGACCTTCTCGGGGTCGGTGATGACGTAGTTGATGGTCACCTCAGCAGCGGTACCGGCGGTCGTCGGCACGGCGATAGTGAACACGGCATGGTTCTTGGTGGGAGCAACGCCCTCGAGGCTGCGGACATCGGCGAACTCAGGGTTGTTGATGATGATGCCGATGGCCTTGGCGGTGTCCATGGAAGAGCCGCCACCGATGGTCACGATAGCGTCAGCCTCGGCGGCCTTGAAGGCCTCGACGCCGTCCTTGACGTTCTGGATAGTGGGGTTGGGCTTAATCTCGGAGTAGAGGCTCCAAGCGATGCCGGCGGCGTCGAGCTCGTCGGTCACCTTGGCGGTAACGCCAAACTTGACCAGGTCGGGATCGGAGCAGACGAAGATCTTCTTGTAGCCGCGACGCTGGAGCTCGCCGGGGATCTCCTTGATAGCGCCGGAACCATGATAAGAGATGGTATTGAGAACGAAACGATTAGCCATTGATAGCCTCCCATCGTGTGCGGGGCACCCATTACGCCCCACGCTATGAGTCCCATCCTAACGCTTTTGAAACAAAAAACACGTGAGAACGTCAAAATTGTTAAAGCGTTTCAACAGAAGATGAAAAATATTGCGGCAAAGGGACAACCCCTTTGCCGCATTCGGTTACTTTCGACAGCCCTCTTTCCAAGCCTCGGCCGCAACCTTCCAGCGAAAACGCAAGTCGCGCTCGCGGTCGATGAACATGATGGCAAACGCGACAAACAGCAGCACGCTCGCCACGACGATGGCGTGCAGGCCCATGCGCTCAATACACCAGTTGCCCAACACGGCGCCAAACACAAAGGTAAAGATCACGCCAAAGTACAGCAGGCCGTTTTCCAAAAAGCCGCGCTTGTGGGTGATGATGTAGTCGTCCACGTTTTGCAAGGCATTACGGAGGTTGCCGATACACATGGTCGTGGCGATGCCGTGACCGTGGATCTTGCGGAAGCTCTCGACCTGCATGCCGCAGGCAAACGAGGTGAGGCAGTTGGCGAGCAGGTTGTAACCGCCGCCCGGGATAAAGCTCACGCCCAGCAAGATAACGGCTTCAAAAAACACCGTCACCTGGCGCCAGTGAATCACACTGCCAAACCGCTCGTGAACCAGGTCGGCAAGCATAATGCCCACGGCAAACGACACCACAGGGAAGAAGTAGCGCCCCGCAAGCGCCCAATTGCCCTCCGAGATGCTCACGCCCACGAGCAGGATGTTGCCCGTCTGCGCGTTTGCGAAAACATGGTCGCGCCCAATGTACGAATACACATCCATAAAGCCACCGGCGAGCGCCAAGATGATGCCCAGCTCAATAGACTCCGATATCTGTTTGGCACGCTGCATCGTCGTGCATCCTCCTTGTTGACGACCCTCTCGTGCGTTGGCGGAGACATAGCCGCCGTTCATACTGTAACCCATTGACAACATGGCGTGCGCGCGAGACGACCCCTTCGACACGGGGATACACAGTCTGGAAACAAACGGCGGGCGTGGCGCCGACACCCGCATCGACGCGCCGATCCGCCAGCTCATGTACTCCACCAGTCTTTTTAGCCCCGTCCCAAAAAGACTGGTTACAATTACGTGCAGCATACAAACACCGGGAGGGATCGTGGCAAAAAAGCCTCAGCACGCTCAGAATAACCAGCGCAGTCAGCAGGGCAAACAGGGCCAGCAGCAAAAGCGCGGCGGTAAGGCGCAGGACTCGCGCCCCGCGCATGCCCAGCTCCCCTGGCAGGGGAGCCTTTGTGGACTCCGCAATTTTTCATCAGGAGGCAGCTATGCCTGAATTTTTACCGATCTCCCGTGCCGATATGACCCGGCGCGGCTGGGACCAATGCGACTTTGTCTACATTTGCGGCGACGCCTACGTGGACCACCCCAGCTTTGGCATGGCCATCATCAGCCGCGTCCTCGACGCGCACGGCTACAAAGTGGGCATCATCTGCCAGCCCGACTGGACCGATCCCGCTAGCATAACTGTGCTCGGCGAGCCGCGCCTGGGCTTTCTCGTCAGCGCCGGCAACATGGACTCCATGGTCAACCACTACTCGGTGACCAAGCATCGTCGCCACACCGATGCCTACACCCCTGGCGGTAAAGAGGGGCACCGACCCAATCGCGCCGTCACGGTCTACGGCAACCTCATCCGCCAGACGTTCAAGGACGCCCCCATCATCATCGGCGGCATCGAGGCGAGCCTGCGCCGTCTGGCACACTATGATTACTGGCAAGATAAGCTCAAGCGCTCGGTACTGCTCGACTCGGGCGCCGACATCCTCATCTACGGCATGGGCGAGCACGCGATTGTCGAGATTGCCGACGCGCTCGACGCGGGCCTGCCCGTCGGCCAAATCACCTACATCAACGGCACCGTCTACCGCACCAACTCGCTCGACGAGGTCTACGACTACGACCTGCTGCCCGGCTGGGACGACCTTGCCGCCGACAAGCTCAACTACGCGCGCAGCTTTAACGTGCAGCAGCAGAACATGGACCCCATCACCGGGCATCGTCTGGTAGAGCCCTACCCCAACAGCGTCTATGTGGTGCAGAACCCGCCGTCGGCGACGCTCACCACCGACGAGATGGACGAGGTGGCCGAACTCCCCTACGCACGCGATTGGCATCCCGACTACGACGCGGCGGGCGGCGTACCGGCCTTTGCCGAGATCAAATTTTCCATTAGCTCCAACCGCGGCTGTTTTGGCGAGTGCTCGTTTTGCGCCCTCACCTTCCACCAGGGTCGCGTGCTGCAGATGCGCAGCCACGACTCGATCATGCGCGAGGCCGAGCTGCTCACGCACGATCCCGAGTTTAAGGGCTATATCAACGACGTGGGCGGACCGACGGCTAACTTTAGCCGCCCGGCCTGTGACAAGCAGCTCAAACACGGCGTATGCAAGAACAAGCGCTGCCTGTGGCCGAGCGTGTGCAAGAACATGGTGGTCGACGAGAGCGGCTACACGCAGCTGTTGCGCGACCTGCGCCAGCTGCCGGGCGTCAAGAAGGTTTTCGTCCGCAGCGGCATCCGCTTTGACTACACTATGGCCGACGCCTCGGACGAGTTTTTGCGCGAGCTACTGGAGCACCATGTCTCGGGCCAGCTGCGTGTAGCGCCCGAGCACGTGAGCGACGCGGTGCTCTCCGTAATGGGCAAGCCGAGCCGCGCCGTCTATGACGCGTTCTGTCGTAAATTTGAACGCCTGAACCGCGAATACGGACTCAAGCAGTATGTAGTGCCGTACCTGATCTCAAGCCACCCCGGCTCGACGATGAAGGAGGCCGTGGACCTTGCCGAAGCCGTGCGCGACATGGGTTACATGCCCGAGCAGGTGCAGGACTTCTACCCCACGCCGTCCACCATGTCGACCTGCATGTACTACACCGGCGTGGACCCACGCACCATGGAGCCGATCTATGTGGCGCGCGACCCGCACGAAAAGGCCATGCAGCGCGCGCTGATTCAGTACCGCAAACCCGAGAACTACAAGCTGGTGCGTGAGGCGCTGGAGAAAGCCGGGCGTCGTGACCTGATCGGCTACACCAAGCATTGCCTGATCCGTCCCGTGCCGCCGCGCCCGGGCGAGACGTCTGCTGGCGGTGGCCATGGCACCGGCAAGAAGGGCGGCAAGGCCCACGGTGGCGCTGGCGGCAAGGGACCCAAAGGCAGCAAGGGGCACGGCGGCATGTCGCGTGCACAGAACACTGCCGGTCGCAACCGTGCAGCTCAGGGGCGTCAGGGCGCCAACGGAGGCGGGCGTCGCAACTAGGGCAGCGGCGCGCTCGCTGCGCCCATCCCACACGCGTGGCGCAGCGAGCGCATAGCCTCAACGAGGATGACGCCGGCGATAGCGACCGTGATTACCACGTCGAGCGGTGTGTTCACAAACCACAACAGACCCATCAGGTACGACCCGGCGTTAAAGGCAAAGTGCAGCAGGATCGTGTAGCGGAGCTTTCCGGTGGTCACGAGCACCCAGCCAAAGATGAGGCCGGCGGCACCCGCATAGCAGCCCTGCACCCAGTTCATGTGCATAAAACCGAAGATTGCCGCCTGCAGCACGATTGCCGCGGCGATACCCCGCGCGCTCGGGGCCGCCCAGGGCACTATGGCGCTGTCTTGCGCGCTCGCGCGGCGTCGGCGCTTCCAGAGCGGACGGCACTGTGGATTAAACGCACGCAGTGAGAACTCAAAAATGATACCGCGCACCAGCAACTCCTCGCAAAACGGAGCGCCGAGCACCGTGGTCAGGACGGCAAGAAGGTTGGTATCGCCCATGCCTGTTTCCTCGACGAGCTCGCTATAGTCTGCCGCAACCTCGGGCAGCAGTGACAGCACGCCGTCGCATAGGTAGCTAATGACCACCTGCATGGATAGGCCGATCACGACAACGCATGCGATGCGCCTCCATGCAGCATTTGCTCCCCCGCCGAGCGGGCGCTCACCTTGCCGGCGCGCCATGAAGGAGCGGGGCCACAGATAGCGCCACCACAGCAGCGCCATCAAAAACGACGCCGTCTGAGCGGCAGCCTGGAACCATTGGACATCGAGGTTGTCGATCGGATAGCCCGTCAGCACCGACACGGCATCGAGAACAGAAAACAGAACCACGCTCAGGGCAATATCTGCCGCGACAACGCCAAAACAGGCAAGCGCCCACGCTATCGCATTGAGCATGCCAACCTCCTCAAAACCCGGCACTTGGGGACAGTCATTGTTGATGAGAATCGGGCGCAGTGCCAAAAGCCCCGCTCGGCGAGATGTCGAACGGGAAGGTGCCGCAGCGATTGAACGCGGCGATAAACATGCGGATGGCGTTGGACGGCGTGGTGCCCACGAGCTGGGTTGCCGCCGCGAAGGCCGCCTTTTCCTCGGGCAAGACCTTCGCGACAACCGGGGTCATGTGTTCTGCCATGGCGCTTCCTTTTTGAAACGACGGTGGTGCGGATAGATGCGGGCCACGCGGCTGGGCGACGGGCTGTGAAGGCAACCCGATTGGCCCGCATCCGGAGTTTGTTTCTACGGCGTTGGTATTACTTAGTATTCTTAAGTATTACCCCGCAGATAGAATACCACATCTGCTCCACTCCAAAGGTAGATTTCTACCAAGTTGGTGCATATGAACCTGTCGCCCTTCTCACCAAACGGCAATGCCCCGTCCACGCAAATACGTGAACGGGGCATTGTTCAAATTGTGCCGTCAGTGACTCTTTTGCGCCAGCGGCCTTCTAGCTCTAGCTAAGCTCGGGCCAGAAGTCCTTGTTGGCCTCGATCATGTCGTCGAGAACCTCCTTGGCGACCTTCATCGACGGCACGGTCTTGTTGAGCGTAAAGGCCTTGAGTGCCTTCTCGTACGAACCCTCGATCGTGGCCTCGACCACGAGCTTCTCGGAGTTCAGCTGCTGCATCATAAGACCCTGCTGGAACAGCGGGATGTTGTCGCGGCTGATGACCTCGGGGCCGTTCTTGCCAATGTAGGCAGGCAGCTCGACCATGGCGTCGTAGGGCATGTTGGGGATAGCGCCCTTGTTCTCGCAAATGACCAGGAAGCGCTGCTTGGTATCGTTCTTCAGAGCGATAGCCAGGTCGGCAATCCAGTCGCCGTGGCTGCCCGCATAGAACGTGCTCTCGTCGATCTCGCCCGTCTTCTCGTAGTGATCGATACCATCAAAGAGGTTCTTCTCGCGCGTCTCCTCGACCTCGTTTGCACGGGTGCGCTCGGGGTTGGAATGCTCGACGAACTCCTTCTGCTGCAGGTAGTAGTTCAGATAGGTGTTGGGCAGGTACTCCGGGAAGCACTCCATGATCTCGTACTCGCCCTTCCAGACGTAGTACCAGCTGCCCTTGGTGTGACGGTTCTGCTCGGGATGCTCGTCGGTGGCCTCCTCGGGCTTCTTGGACATCAGCGAGCTCATGCCCTTGAGGTACGAATCGGGCAGCAGAATCTCGTGCTCCTTGATGTACTCACGCAGCTGCGGCAGGACCTCCTCGCCCTTGTGGCGAATCGAGGTGAACCAGCCAAAGTGGTTGAGGCCGAAGTAGTCGTACTCGACATCCTTCTTGTCGATATCGAGCGCGGCGCACACCACGTCGATGATCGCGATCGGCATGTCGCAGATGTTGATGATACGAGCGTTGGGGCGCAGGACGCGGCAGCCCTCAGACACGATGGCAGCGGGGTTGGAGTAGTTGAGAATCCAGTAGTCCTTCTTGGCGTACTTCTCGACGTCATCGATCAGCTCGACCATGGGGAAGATGGTGCGCATGCCGTAGGCAAGGCCGCCGCAACCGCAGGTCTCCTGACCCACGCAACCGTGACGCAGCGGAATCTTCTCGTCCTGCTCGCGCATGGCGTAGCCGCCCACGCGCATCTGGGCAAACACGAAGCTCGCGTCGGTAAAAGCCGTCTTTTTGTCGGTGGTCACCGTGAGCTTGATGTCCAGGCCAAGGTCCTCGTGCAAAATCCAGTCCACGAGCACGCCGATCTTGCGCTGGCGCTCCTCGTTGATGTCGTACAGACGAATCTCGTCAACGTCGAGCTCGTCCTTGCGCAGGGCAATGGACTTGACGATGCCGGGGGTAAAGGTGGATCCGCCACCACACAGAGTAATGATCATTGTTTACTGCTCCTTCTCAATTGCGTTTTCGACCTTGTCGCGCATCTCGGCGACCTTCATGCCAAAGATGATCTGGATATTATTGCCGTTGCGGTTGATGCCGCTGTTGGGCACGTGGTTGATGAGGTCCTCATTGATGAGGTCCGGGTTCTTAACGTTCACGCGGAGACGCGTAAAGCAGTTCTCGAGCTCCTCGATGTTGTCCTTGCCACCAAGACCTGCGACCAGGTCGGCAATACCTGCATCGACGCCCTCTGCGGGGGCCGCGGCAACAGCGCCCTGCTTCACCGCGACAGACGCGGCGGCCTCGCCCTCGGCAACGGACTCAGCAAGCTCGGACTCTTCCTCGCGACCAGGCGTGTGGAGGTTGAGCTTCTTGATAAGGAAGGTGAAGAGGAAGAAGTACAGAGCGGCGTTGACGACTCCAAGCACCAGCATGACCGGCCAGTTGGTCTTATCGACACCGAGGACCAGGTTGGAAACCACGATGTTGATGATGCCGCCTGCAGTCGAAGCGGGCACGGAGAGGACCTTGAGCAGGACCAGGAAGATGCCGGAAAGAACCGAGTGAACGACAAAGAGCACGGGAGCGGCAAAGACAAAGAGGAAGTCCATGGGCTCGGTCACGCAGGAAAGCACGGCGGTGATGATCAGCGGGATGATAACGGCCTTGGTCTTATCCTTGTTCCCCTTGTAAGCGGTGAAGATAAAGGCGAGACCGATACCGATGTAGGGCCACAGGTTGTTGAAGGTGTAGCTGTTGAAGTAGGTGCTATCGGAGAAGGGCTGGCCCGTCATTGCCATCTCGGCGACACGGATAGGATAGGCACCGGCGATAACCTGATCGCCCAGCGTAAGGGTGCCGCCCACATCGGAGAACTGGAACGGGGTGTAGATGAGGTGGTGCAGACCGGTGGGAACGAGCAGCTTGTTGAGCATGCCGTAGATAAACAGACCGATGTTGCCCGACTCCTTAATGATGCCGGCAACGGAGGAGATGGCACCCTGAACCGGAGGCCAAACGATGCAGAAGCCAGCGCCCATGATCCAGGAAATGATGATCATGATCAGGAACGGGAAGCGAACGCCCGAGAACATCGAAAGGGCAATGGGGAACTGCTTGTTCGAGTACTTGTTGAACACGGCACCGGTGATGCAACCAAGGATGATGCCGCCAAACACGCCGGTATCGAGCACCTGAATGCCCATAACGGTGGCCTGGCCGGTTCCGGTAAGGCCGAGCATGCCGCTCGCATCGGCAAGAGAGCCGGTGGCGTTGAGCACGATGTTGTTAGCCTGCAGGAACAGGAAGAACGACATCAGGGCGATCAGCGAAGCATGGCCCTTGTTCTTCTTTGCCATGGCGCCGGCGATGCCCACGCAGAACAGAATCGAGAGGTTGTTGATGATAAACATCAGCGACTGATAGACAACGGCGCCCACAAGCTGGAACGGACCGGAGCCCAGCACGGGGACCACAGCGCAGATGGTCTTGTTGGTCAGAATAATGCCCACGATGAGCAGAATGCCGGCAACCGAGAGATACATCATCGGCTGAACGATTGACTTCGCGAACACCTCCAACGGCGCTTTGAAATTGAACTTCTTTTTTGCGGTCATAGCGGTACTCCCCTTCCTTTTCCGCAAATTAAGACAGATGTGCCCTGGACAAGACCGTGAGCCTTGCCTTATATCAATCGATGTGTGGGCACGTTATGCCTAGAGACCAGGTTCTCCAAGCAGGTTAACAATGTGATATGCGAGATAACTCTTCTCGGCATCGGTAACGACAACGTTATAGGTAGACGCTAAGTGGTCGGCTATGGCGTCCGCGCACGAGAATGCGCACGGGTACGCCGTTTCATCGATTCGGAACAGCGCGTCGCCATTGATTTGCCCGGCCGCAGGATCGAGCGCTCGCTGTGCGAAAAACTGCAGGTGACGAACGAAACGTTCGTAAGGCAGCGAGGTGTCATCGAGGGTCGTGGCATAGCGCTCGGAAACAATCGCGAGCACGTCGCGAACAAGCTGGACCGAGATGATGAGACGGTCGGAGCGTTGCGGCATGGTGGCGTTGACGATATGCAGCGTAATAAAACCCTGCTCTTCTTCGCTCATCTGGATGCCCATATACTCCTTGACAATCTGCAGCGCACGGCCCGCAAGCGCGTACTCCTTGCGATAGAACTGCTGGATCTCGAGCAGCAACGGGTTCTCGCAGGGAACGCCCTTGCGCTCACGCTCCAAAGCAAGGCTGATATGGTCTGCGAGAGCGATGAGGATCTTGTCGTTGATATCGACATTGAGCTCTCGACGAAGCATCTGAACAATGTCCTCGGAAATCACGAGGTTGACGGTGGGGATGGACTCCAAAAGATGTGCCAAGCGGTCAATCGTACGCGAATCCTGAGAAGTGCCCTCCTGCAGCGCATAGGTCTTTTCGACCGATGCTTCATCGATAGCGTCGCCGGCATGACGGCCAAAGCAGAGGCCTCGACCGATGACAATGAGCTCGGAGCCATCGTCCGAAGTGACCATTGCGACGTTATTGTTGAAAACTCGCTTGATAACCACGGTACCCACCAAAAGAATTTACTCGGAAAGCCAGACGACAGGCTCTTTAACAGCAACAGGGCCGGAAGCGTGCTCACGAAGAGTCGAGTTCTCCGAACGCTCGCACACGATAACGAAGACCGTGGGATCGAAGCCGGCGGCGCGGACCGCGTCAAAATCGACCTCAACGAGGGGCTGGCCCGCGTCGACATGGTCACCCTGGGCAACAAGCGCATGGAAGCCCTTGCCCTCAAGTTTAACAGTGTCGATTCCGATATGCAGCATCACCTGAGCAGAGCTGTCGTCGGACATGATGCCCAGTGCATGCTCGGTCGGGAACAGCGCCGCGACGGTACCGGAAACAGGAGCGCGCACCGTTCCCTCTTGGGGAACCACGGCAACGCCATCGCCCACGGCACGGCTGCTAAAAGCGGGGTCATTGGTATTTTCTAGATGAACAAGCTCGCCGGAAACAGGAGCGAGGATTTCGAACTCGGAAGTTGCAGTCTTCTGCTCATCCGAACCGCCCATCAGGCGAGAAAAGAAACCCATGGTGGCATGTCCCTTCATAAATATAGCCCAACCAAAATCAAGCGAATGCGTCCATAGAGACACATCCGTTCAAAGACTTTGGTTAGGCCCACGTCCGAGGGACTCGGTAACCTTCCGCATTTCTTTTTACGCGAACTATTGTAGACAAGCCCAAAGCCGGAACAATCATTATGACCGGCGAACGGTATTTTTTCTTCGATAAACGGTATTTAGGCAGCACTTGGGGACGTTCCTTTTCTGCCGGCACCCAGGGACACTCCTTGCTCTGACCCCTTTGAACCAATTTCGTATGCGCTAGATGAAGAGTTCGCATTCCTTCCGCACGACGCAAACCTTGCTCAGCATCTGGGAAACAGCGGATAGCTTGTTGGGATCAAGCTTGCGAGCGCCTCGCGGACATACGGCGATGCAGCGCATGCAGGAGATGCACGCCTCGCCAGCTGCTCGCTTGGGGTCGCCCTTGTCGATAGCGCAAACGGGGCACGCCGCGGCGCATGCACCGCAGGAGACGCAATCCTCTGTTGCCTCGGGTGCCATGCGGTGACCTCTGGCTTGTTTATAAGGACGATTGCCGGGAATAGAGGGCTCGGATGCATCCTCAGCCAACAGCTTCTGCTGAATTTGCTGCGCAAACTCTGCGAGCTGCGCCGCATCCTGCGCATCCGGTCGCCCAGCAGCAAACTGACGAGCAACGGAATGCTCAGCAATAGCAGAAACCGCTGCGACCACCCTAAATCCGGCGCGCTTCGCAACGTCCTCCAGCTCTACGAGCGTGTCCTCAAACGCGCGGTTTCCGTATACACAAACCAAAACAGTCCGAGCCCCGTTGCCGTGAACCATGTTCAGTCGGTCGACCGCCATGGCAGGGACTCTGCCGGCATACGCTGGCACGGAGATAACAGCCACGTCGTCCTTCGTCATCGAGACCTCGTGGAAATCCAACCCGCTATCGGTCAGATCGACGGTAACGGTATTCTTGTCCAGTGCCCCGGCCACAAGGCCAGACACCTTCCGCGTTCCACCCGTCGGACTAAACACAATTTCGAATACGCTCATCAAGGCACCCTCCCCCTACGCCAGGCAACGCGTCAAGCCGTTTTCACATTCAGACAGAGTATACGGCGCATGGGATCCCCGTTTTGGTACACCAAGCACCCCAATGCACCCACCCTACGCTGTCTGCCTCTTCGTTTTGTATAAATTACGGTACAGATTGTATATATTTACGGGATACCGCCGTGTTCTCCTGAGGTACCCCATCCTGGCCCGTGCAAAAAACGGAGTATTCTGCAACGTGACCGCGCCAGCACCGCCGCGGGCGAGCAAAACTGTAGGGCGCTGCGTCATTTAGGGTTCCGACATAGCGAGAATGACGTACCTTTGCTTCGAAAAACGGCGAAATCTAACTCAAAACGCTCATAGGGGGTATCTGAAGGCCACCGTTGGCAATACCGAATCGTATGCAGCCAGCTAGAGCTGCTGAATACTCCAAAAAATGCACGGCACACCCCATGGGACCCATTGCCGCATGGCAGGAAACAGGCCCACGGCATCTTCTAGATGCATTCCCGAGGAAATCACATTTGAACTAGCGATCGGATACGGCAAACAAAAAGGGCCCCGAGCGTAGTTGCTCGGGGCCCTTGGTTCACCTCGCTCTAGTGGGCGATGCGTATGCTATTTGCGCTTGCCGCCGCCGTCACCGGGGCGACGGGAGCTGCCGCCGCGCTT
>OGQV01002197.1_pt1 | contig 12203 bp, 8 predicted proteins | sample 1553311 | NCBI WGS metagenome assembly OGQV01 (sample SAMEA2579976, study PRJEB22360) | human gut metagenome
GAAAATAGGTTCCGTTACAAGTTTTTCGATATTGTTCAATTTTCAAGGTCCTGTGCGCCTCAGCCTTGCAGCTGACGACTTGATTATTTTACCACAGAAGTGATTTTTTGTCAAGCACTTTTTTCAGAAGCTTTTCGATCTTTTCGAACTTGTGGCTCGTTTTTCAACGTATCCATATTGGTTCTTTCGCTTTGCTTCTGCCGCTTTCAGAAGTCATTCTTTCCGGCGGCCCTTGGCGCTCAAGTATAATACCATATCCCGACACGTTTGGCAACCCCTTTTTTCACTTTTTTCGTTTCTTTTTGCGTCTTTGACTTTTTGACTAGTTTTTTAACTGTAATTTACACGTTCCTTGACGCAGAAGGCTGCAGGGACCTCAGAGGTCATTTTTCTCTATATAATAAGGTATTGTTCTATCCAAACTTCCAGAGAAGTATACACCGCCGTGGATATTACGCCCCGGAATGCAAACACTTTCCTTGCACAGTTTGTCAAGAGCTTTGGCCTCAAATTTTGCTCCAAGATTCTTGGCTCAATTTTGGCGAAACCGCCAAAACACAAAATGTAGTGGTTTCTCCATTGACATATCACTAAATAGTGATATCATAGAATCACATCAATTGAACGCATCCCAAGACTGCTTTGCGGGTGCCTCTTTCGCAAGAGGCACCCGTTTGAACTGTACACAGATAGAACGACGGAGGAACACTATGAAGATCATCAAGCGCAACGGTTCGGAAGTTCCATTTGATATCACCAAGATCATCACTGCGGTCACCAAGGCCAGCGATTCGGTCAGCCGCAAGAGCAGCCTGACCCAGGAGCAGATCCTGTCCATCGCCAACGATGTCACGGAGCAGTGCCAGGCGCTGAACCGTGCCGTGAGCGTGGAAGAGATCCAGGACATGGTGGAGAACAAGCTGATGGACATTCAGGCCCACGATGTAGCCCGCCATTATATCACCTACCGTTATGTGCAGAGCCTGAAGCGCCAGACCAACACCACCGACGAGCGCATCCTCAGCCTGATCGAGTGCCAGAACGAGGAAGTCAAGCAGGAGAACGCCAACAAGAACCCCACCGTGAACAGCGTCCAGCGCGACTATATGGCTGGTGAGATCTCCAAAGACCTGACCGCCCGCCTTCTGCTGGACCCGGAGATCGTCAAGGCACACAACGAGGGCCTGATCCACTTCCACGATTCCGACTACTTTGCGCAGCACATGCACAACTGCGATCTGGTCAACCTGGAAGATATGCTGCAGAACGGCACCGTGATCTCCGGCACCTATATTGAAAAGCCCCACAGCTTTTCCACCGCCTGCAACATTGCCACCCAGATCATTGCGCAGGTGGCATCCAACCAGTACGGCGGCCAGAGCATCAGTCTGACCCATCTGGCTCCCTTTGTGGATGTCTCCCGCAAGAAGATCGCCGCTGAGGTCGAGGCGGAGATGGAAGGGCTGGACGTTACCCCGGAGCGCAAGAAGGAGATCGTGGAGCGCCGCCTGCGCAACGAGATCAACCGCGGTGTCCAGACCATCCAGTATCAGGTCGTGACTCTGATGACCACCAACGGTCAGGCCCCCTTCATCACCGTGTTCATGTATCTGGGAGAAGCCCGCAACGCACAGGAAAAGGCCGACCTTGCCATCATCATCGAGGAGACCATCCGTCAGCGCTATCAGGGCGTGAAGAACGAGGCCGGTGTCTGGATCACCCCCGCCTTCCCCAAGCTGATCTATGTGCTGGAAGAGGACAACATCCGCCCCGGCACTCCTTATTATTACCTGACCGAATTGGCTGCCAAGTGCACTGCCAAGCGGATGGTGCCCGACTACATCTCTGAGAAGAAGATGCTCGAACTCAAGGTGGACAAAAACGGCGAGGGCCATTGCTACACCTGCATGGGCTGCCGCAGCTTCCTGACCCCCTATGTGGACCCCGAGACCGGCAAGCCCAAATACTACGGCCGCTTCAATCAGGGTGTTGTCACCATCAATCTGGTGGATGTAGCCCTTTCCTCCGGCGGCAACTTCGAGAAGTTCTGGAAGATCTTTGACGAGCGTCTGGCTCTCTGCCACAAGGCACTGCAGGCCCGCCATCAGCGCCTGATGGGCACCCCCAGCGATGCCGCCCCCATTCTGTGGCAGTACGGCGCACTGGCCCGCCTGAAGAAGGGCGAGAAGATCGACAAGCTGCTCTTTGGCGGCTACTCCACCATCAGCCTGGGCTACGCCGGTCTGTATGAGTGCGTGAAGTATATGACCGGCAAGAGCCACACCGATGCCGGTGCCAAACCCTTTGCCCTGAGCGTGATGCAGCACATGAACGACAAGTGCACCGAGTGGAAGAAGGCCGAGAACATGGATTACTCCCTCTACGGCACCCCGCTGGAATCCACCACCTACAAGTTTGCCAAGTGCCTGCAGAAGCGGTTCGGCATCGTGCCCGGCATCACCGATAAGAACTATATCACCAACAGTTACCACGTCCATGTTTCGGAGCCCATTGATGCCTTCACCAAGCTCAAGTTTGAGAGCGAGTTCCAGAAGCTGTCCCCGGGCGGTGCCATCAGCTATGTGGAAGTGCCCAACATGCAGGACAATCTGGAGGCCGTGATAAGCGTGCTGCAGTTCATCTATGATAACATCATGTACGCCGAGTTGAACACCAAGTCCGATTACTGCCAGTGCTGCGGCTACGACGGAGAGATCAAGATCGTGGAGGATGACGGCAAGCTGGTGTGGGAGTGCCCCAAGTGCGGCAACCGTGACCAGAACAAGTTGAACGTTGCCCGCCGCACCTGCGGTTATATCGGCACCCAGTTCTGGAACCAGGGCCGGACACAGGAGATCAAGGATCGGGTGCTGCATCTGTAACCCTCTCAGTCAACGCTTCGCATTGACAGCTCCCCCGAGAGGGGGAGCTTTTTATATGGAGTTTTATCTATGAATTACGCAACAATCAAGTATTACGACATTGCCAATGGGCCGGGGGTGCGCACCAGCATCTTTGTTTCGGGCTGCAGGCACCACTGCCCGGGCTGCTTCAACGAGGTAGCATGGGATTTCGGGTACGGTCAGCCTTTCGACAAAGCTGTGCGCAACGAGATCTTTGCATCCTGCCAGCCCGACTATATTGCAGGCATCTCCCTGCTGGGCGGTGAGCCTTTTGAGCCGGAGAATCAGCGGGAACTGCTGCCCTTCGTCCGCAACTTCAGGGCGCTGTACCCGAATAAGAGCGTCTGGTGCTATTCCGGCTACACCTGGGAGCAGCTGACCGGCAGTGTTCCCTGCCCGGCCCGCTGTGAGGTCACCGATGAGCTGCTGAGCCTGCTGGATGTTCTGGTGGACGGCCGCTTTGTGGAAGCCCAGCACGATATCTCCCTGCGCTTCCGGGGCAGCTCCAACCAGCGGCTTCTGGATGTACCCAAGAGCCTTGCCGCAAAGGCCCCCGTCTGGTGGGAGGACGAACAGGTGTTTGCTACCCATAGCATGTAAATCGAGGATGCCCATGAGCTATAAAACAACAAACGACTTAATGCAGCACCTGCGTGACAACGGCATCGCCATCTCCGGCGAAACACAGAAACAGCAGCTTGTCACAACCGGATATTATCATGGCTATAAAGGCTATCGTTTCTTCAAATCTGCCGGTGCGCGCCTGCCTTTTTCCTCTTATCAAGAGCTCTATGCCACCATCCAATATGATTCTGCCCTGAAAGCTCTGTTTTACGGAAAAATGATGTTCATCGAAACTGCTGTCAAGAACATCGCATTGCAGGGCATCCTTGAAAACGCACAATCCGAGAGTATTTCGGATGTTCTGGATCGTGTCGTTTGCAGTTACAACAACTCCCCTGCCAATTTCACCGTTGAACAGAAAAAGCGAGCCCAGCAAAACAAATTGAACCTTCAGCGTTCCATCCAGTCCAGCCTTGCAAACGCCTATGCGAAAGGAAATCCAAAAATCACACATTTTTACAATAATCCAACTTACTCCGGTGTTCCTCTTTGGGCTTTCTTCGAGATCATGACCATGGGAGATTTTGGATACTTGCTTTCTTGTTTGACTTTTCCTGTCCGAAAAGATATTTCCACCCGCATTGGCCTTGATCTTTCCAACGATACATCCTGTGAGCTCTTATTTCGCTACATCTATGCTTTGAAAGATCTCCGAAATGCTATTGCTCACAATGCCGTGGTATTTGATACCCGATTTCGCAATTTTGACCCCACAAAGGCAATGAAAGCCTGTCTCCGTTCTGCGATTCAGCTTCCGTATGTCAATTTCAAAACCATCGGAGATTATGTCATTCTGATGTCCTATTATCTGAAGCTATTGCAGATGCCAAATTCCGAAATCCTTAAGTTCATTGAAGAATTTGAGCATATCACAGAAACCTATCGCTCTGAAGTCAACCCTGCCGTCGCTTCAATTGTCATTCATCCCGACCTGACGAAACGGATGGAAATTTTGAAAAATTATATTTAACAGTTGCATTTTTTCAACAGCTGCGATATAATATTCTTACTAATTGGGGTATATGTTCTCAGGGACATATACTTGAGGGAACTGGAGCGATTCAGTTCCCTTTTATTTTTACAAAAAGCGTCCCGTTTTCCACCCTGCCTGCACTGGCCGTGGAAAACGGGACGCTTTATTTGTTCTTTTATCTCCAATTCACCGTGTGCCAACGGTTTCTTCGATCACACTGAGGAACTCCTGCCCATAGCGGGCGGCCTTTTTCTCGCCCACACCGGGGATATTGAGCAGTTCCTCCACGCTCAGGGGCTTTTTCAGTGCCATCTGGCGGAGGGTGGAATCGTTGAACACCATATAGGCAGGGAGCTTCTGCTTTGCGGCCAGCCGCTTGCGCAGGGCATAGAGGGCCGCCAGCAGCTTCTCGTCCGCTTCGCTGAGGGCATCCTCGTCGGCACGGCGGCGGGGGGGCGCGGGCCAGCGCCTCTCGCCGTTCTTCATCAGTGTGGGGGGGCGGCGCCCAGCCGCTTCGCACTGGCCGCGGCACGCTGGCGGGCTTGTGCCGCCTGCTCCTCCACCTGTTCGGCGGCCTGTGCTGCCAGCAGACAGTTGGAACAGTTCTCGCACTTCTGGGGCGCGGCCTCGCCGAAGTAGCTCAGCAGATACCCCCGCAGGCAGCGCGGCGTGGTGGAGTAGAAGGTCATGTACTTGAGCCGTTCCTCTGCCTTGCGTGCCGCTTCGGCCTTGACATCCGCAGGCAGGCCGTTGTCAGCCTCCATCTCCTTGTCGATGAAGAACCGGATGGTGCGCACATCGGTGCCGGAATAGAGCAGGGTGCAGCGGGCTGGCTCCCCGTCACGGCCCGCGCGGCCCGCCTCCTGATAATAGCTCTCCAGATCCTTGGGCATATTATAATGGATGACGAACCGGACGTTTGGCTTATCGATGCCCATGCCGAAGGCATTGGTCGCCACCATGATCTGCACCCGGTCATAGAGGAAATCGTCCTGATTCTGCCGCCGGGTATCCGCATCCAGTTTGGCGTGGTAGGCTGCCGCACGGATGCCCCGGCTCTGCAGCAGGCGGGTGGTCTCGTCCACCTGCCGGGTGGTACTGCAATAGATGATGCCCGCATTGTCCCGCTCCCTGAGTACAAGTTCGAGCAGAACTTTGGGCTTCTCGCTGGGCAGGGCCCTGCGGGTGGCAAAATAGAGGTTGGGCCGGTCGAAGCTGGTGGTCACCTCGTAGGGGGTGTGGAGTTCCAGATGGGTGCGGATGTCCTCCCGCACATGGGCCGTGGCGGTGGCCGTAAAGGCTCCCACCACCGGGCGCTTGGGCAGGCTGTCCACAAACGCCTTGATGCGCAGGTAGCTGGGGCGGAAGTCCTGCCCCCACTGGCTGATGCAGTGGGCCTCGTCCACCGTGACCATGCTGATCTCCCGCTCCTGCGCAAACCGTTGGAAACCCGGCATCTCCAGCCGCTCCGGAGCCACATAGATGATCTTATACCACCCCTCCCGGGCGCGGCGGAGCATCAGGGCCTTCTGGTTGTCCGTCAGGCTGTTGTTCAGGAAAGCTGCCGCCACACCGGCCTGTACCAGCGCCCCCACCTGATCCTTCATCAGGCTCACCAGCGGCGAGACCACGATGGTGATGCCCGGCAGCAGCAGGGCCGGCACCTGATAGCAGATGGACTTGCCCGCACCTGTGGGCATCACGGCCAGCACATCCTGCCCGGCCAGCAGGCGGGAGACGATCTCCTCCTGACCCGGGCGGAAGCTGTCGTAGCCAAAGACTTTTTTCAGAATACTATGCGGACTTTCCATGGTTCCTCCTATCCATACAAAACCTCTCCGTCATTGCCCTGCCATGCCGTCTCTCCTGTACGGGGAAGCGGACGCGCTTGCGGCCTGAGCGGTCTGTAACCCAATCAGTATACCACAACTCCCCGGATAATTGTAAAACATCTCTGACATTTCCCACGTTCGATAGCATTTCCTGCACAAAAATGCTATAATATGGGTACATATCTCCATCCCGGCCCCTGCCTTGCGCATCTGCCGGAAAAAAGCAAAGGAGTATTTTGTATGGCTCAGAAATTGATCACCTTCGCCGTCCCGTGCTACAACTCGGCGGCATATATGCGCCACTGCATCGAGACCCTGCTCTCCGCCGGGGAGCAGGCCGAAATCATCCTGGTGGACGATGGTTCCACCAAGGATGACACCCCCGCCATCTGCGACGAGTACGCCGCCAAATATCCCACCATCGTCAAGGCCATCCATCAGGAGAACGGCGGCCACGGCGAGGGCGTGAATCAGGGCATCCGCAACGCCACCGGCCTGTATTACAAGGTAGTGGACAGCGACGACTGGCTGGACGAAGCAGCCCTCAGGACCGTGCTGGCCAAGCTGAACACGCTGACTGCCCGGGGCACCGCGCCTGACCTGATGATCTGCAACTATGTCTACGAGCATGTGGAGGACAACACCAGCCACACCGTGCGCTACACCAATGTGTTCCCCCAGAACCGGCTGTTCAGCTGGACGCATGTCGGCCACTTCCGGCCCGACCAGAACCTGCTGATGCACTCGGTGATGTACCGCACGCAGGTGCTGCGGGACTGCGGCATGGTGCTGCCCAAGCACACCTTCTATGTGGACAACATCTTTGTCTACCAGCCCCTGCCCTTTGTCAAGAGCATGTACTATATGGATCTGGACCTGTACCGCTACTTCATCGGCCGGGCCGACCAGAGCGTGAACGAAAGTGTAATGGTCAAGCGGGTGGACCAGCAGCTGCGGGTGACCCGCCACATGATCGACTGCCAGGACCTGGATGCCCTTAAGGGCCAGAAGAAGCTGCGCAGCTATATGCTGCACTACCTCTCCATGATGATGGCCATCAGCGACATCTTCCTTCTGCTGGACGGCAGTGCCGCTGCCAAGCAGAAGGAGAACGAACTGTGGGCCTACCTCAAGGCACACACCAGTGCCGGGGTCTACCGCTCCATCCGCTACGGCTTTGGCGGCGTGACCAACCTGAAGATCCCCAAGGGCGACAAGCTCGTGCTGGGCGGTTACCGCCTTGCACAGAAGATTTTTAAATTCAATTAACAAATGTTGCTTTTCCTCCTCAGATAAAATATACTTTTTAACGTATCTTAATTCCTGAGGAGGATCTTGTTTTATGGAGCAATTGCTCATTTGCATGTCTCTTTCGCTCATTGCAGGCCTGTTGGCATCCCGTGCAGCGAAAGCGGTCCGTCTGCCGGCTGTCACCTCTTATCTGGTGGCGGGGCTTCTGCTGGGCCCCTTCTTTCTGGGTCGGCTGGGCCTGAGCGGCTGGGGCTTCGGCTTCGGGAGCCTTGCACAGGTCGAGAGCTACGGCATCATCACACAAGTGGCACTGGGCTTCATCGCCTTTGTCATCGGCAACGAGTTCCGGCTCAGCGCGTTGGAGAGCATGGGCAGGCAGGCGGTCACTGTGGGCATCCTGCAGGCCGTTATCACCACCGTGCTGGTGGATATCGCTCTGGTGGCCCTGCACTTTGCCCGGCCGGATGTCATCTCAATGGCATCGGCCATCACGCTGGGTTCCATCGCCTCTGCCACAGCCCCTGCCGCCACCCTGATGGTGGTCAAGCAGTACAAGGCAAGCGGCCCCCTGACCCGCCTGCTGCTGATGGTGGTCGCCATTGATGATGCCGTGGGTCTGGTGCTCTTCTCAGCCTCTTTCGGCATCGCAAACGCGCTGGAACAAGGCCGCATCGACCCCATCAGCATCCTTCTGGAGCCTCTGGTGGAGATCGTACTCAGCCTGGGTCTGGGCGCGCTGGCCGGTCTGCTGCTCAACCAGCTGGAGATCTACTTCCACTCCCGCTCCAAGCGCATGAGCCTTTCGGTGGCCTTTGTGCTGCTGACGGTAGGCCTTTCCATGGTCAGCTTTGAGGTCGGCCCCATCCACTGCAACTTCTCGCTGCTGCTGGTCTGCATGATGACCGGCACCGTGTTCTGCAACATCTGCCCCACTTCCGATGAGCTGATGGACCGCCTGGACCGCTGGGTAAGCCCGGTGAACATCCTGTTCTTCGTGCTGTCCGGCGCGGAGCTGGACCTGAACATCCTCGCCAACCCCATGGTCCTGCTCATTGGTGCCGCCTATATCGCTTCCCGCTCTCTGGGCAAGATCTCCGGCTCCTATGTCAGCTGCAAGGCCACCCGCTGCAGCGAGAAGATCCAGAAGTATCTGGGCATCACCCTGCTGCCGCAGGCCGGTGTGGCGCTGGGCATGGCCGCCGAAGCTGCCGAGCTTTCCGACGGCCACATGGTGCGCAACGTGGTGCTCTTCTCGGTGCTGGTGTACGAGCTGGTCGGTCCGACCCTGGCCAAGCTCAGCCTGACCGCCGCAGGCGAGATCATTCCCGAGGGCCGCACGAGCGCCCGTACCACCAACAAGCCGGAGGAGCCAGTGTCTGTTAAGTAGTCATCGGCTTCCCTATCTAAGAAATTAACGACAAAAGCCTCCCCTGCAGCGCTATTCTTCTGCACAGGGAGGTTTTGTTCTGTCCGGAAATGTGTTTTCTTTTACCAGATGGGAAAATGCCGTTTCCTCAGGCTGATCTTCCGCGTTTCGTCATCATATTCCGCCTGCCACACCTCCAGTTCCTTCGGGTCCCGCCCTGCTTCCTCCATAGATTTTCGCAAGGTTCGGAAAATCTGCATCTTATCAGCTTCCGATGTCTTGATACCAAAGATCACGCCCTCCAGGATTGCTGGGTCGTATCCCACATAGCGCTCTGCCTCCGTGTGCTGATGAAAACTGTCATTCATAAGCAGTCGATATTCCTGTTCATGGCTCCAGGCAGGAAGCTTCGTCAAATATTTCTCCTGCTGGTCTTTCCAATACTGCACCCGCCACGCATCCTTGTCGTAAAGTTCTAGAATCCGGCTTCGTTCACCTTTGGACGAAACCATCCAGGATTCAATCTGCGAAAAAGTCAGCCGTCCCAATGATTCAAAAAAGTTGCGCTTTACCTGCTCGTCCGTATAACGAACTGGGTAGACCGGGTCATCCCGAAAACCGCAGGAATATCCGCTACTTGAACTCCAGCTTTCGGCTGTTTTTACACGAAGAGTCTGCTTTCCATTTTCTTCGTTGGCACGGTAGACTAGACAGACACCGCAGTGATTTTGCGCATAATTTCCCCACATGGCCGAGTTTGTTCCGTCGGTGGAAAAGCACATCATAAACATTCTGGGGTAGGGCAGTTCCTGCAGACCAGCAATATAAAGGGCCGGAAATCCCAGCCTCACCTTCAGCCAGAGCCTCCGCTTCCGGGCATTTGGTTCGTTTGCCTCGATCTCCTGTTCCAGTTTCAGAAAACTGCTTTCCAGTGTTTCTTCATAAACCTCAAAAGCTGCCTTCATCATTTTTATCAGCGGACTTTCAAGATTTCCAAAGCCTCCCATCTTTTCCCAGTCGGCCTTTTCGCTGATTGACACCACCGGCCCGCCCTGCTCCCCTGGCAACGTTTTCCGTTTGTGCATGTCGTCCAGACAAATTTTGATTGCATCCTCATGGCAGAGCCGCAAAATTTGCCTCAAGCGGTGGGCATTCATTTCGGTCTCCGTATTTCCTAGATCTACTATCAGCTTCTGCACCAATGCTGTCTGTACAAAACGATCCGATAATTCTTTCCAGACCTGCCCCAGCGGAACATCATCAAAGCAGTGAATATCCGGAATAACTGCCCTCTCTGCCAAAAGTTCCTCGCTTGCATTCAATTGAATGCCAACTACAGCATAGTATACACTGCAGATATAGTTCCGGAACAGTCCCTCCCACGCCGGACAATCGCCTTTCCAGTAAATCTGAGCATAGCCCTCCAAGGGATCATTCAATTCGTTCCGGTCCGCATAGCGGAATGTACGGCACTCGATCTCCTTTCGTGCGCTTTCCACTGATCGGTAGTGATACAAGTTCATTCTTCTCTCCTCCTTCAAAGAACAAAGATCCCGGAGGGCGTTTCTGCCCTCCGGGATCTTTACTTATTTCAGCACGATCTCATCGTTCTCAGCATCCACGGTCAGGGTGGAGCCGGAAACAAGGGTACCGTCGATGATCTTTTCAGCGGCGGGGTCCTCCACAGCCTTGCGGATGGTGCGGCGCAGGTCGCGGGCACCAAACTTGCCGCCCTGGCTCTTGTGCACCAGCGCTGCCAGTGCCGCCGGGGTATAGCTGTAGGCAATGCCCTTGGCCTCCATGCTGGGCTTGTACTCGTCCAGCATCAGGGCGGCAATGCCCTGCAGGGTCTCCTCGCTCAGCGGCTTGAAGGTGATGACCTCATCTACGCGGCCCAAAAACTCAGGGCGGAGGAACTGGCTCAGTGCCTTGCGGCTCTTTTCCTCGTTCCGCTCCTCCTCGCTGCGGTTGAAGCCCAGACTTGCGGTGGTCTGGTCGCTGCTGCCCGCATTGGAGGTCATGCAGATGACGGTGTTGGAGAAATCCACGGTGCGGCCCTGGGCATCGTTGATCTTGCCCTCGTCCAGGATCTGCAGCAGGATATTCATCACATCGGGGTGGGCCTTTTCGATCTCATCGAACAGCACCACGCTGTATGGGCGGCGGCGGACCTTTTCGGTCAGCTGACCCGCCTCCTCGTAGCCCACATAGCCCGGAGGGGAACCGATCATGCGGGACACCGCGTACTTCTCCATATACTCGCTCATATCCAGCCGGATCAGGGGGTCGGGGCCGTCAAAGAGCTGGTTTGCCAGCTGCTTCACCAGCTCCGTCTTGCCCACGCCGGTGGGGCCCACAAAGATGAAGCTGGCCGGACGGCGGCGGCCCGAAAGGTCGGCGCGGCTGCGCTTGACCGCCTGCGCCACCAGATGCACGGCATCGTCCTGACCGATGATCTTCTTTTTCAGCTCGGTCTCAAGGCTGGCGAGCTTTGCATACTCGGTCTCCCGGATCTTCACCGCCGGGATACCCGTCCACAGCTCAATGACCTTGGCCACATCGTCCATGGTCACCTGGATCTCCCCGGCCGCGGCCTGCTTGGCGGGCAATTCCCGCTCCAGCTGCGCCATCCGGGTCTTGCGCTCTGCCACACGCTCGTAATCGATGGGCTCGTTCACATCGGCGTTTTCCATGTCGGCCTCTTCCTGCTTGAGGGCCTCCAGTTCCTTCTGCATGGTCAGGTACTCGGAGATGACCGGGTGGGCCAGATTGCAGCAGGCACAGGCCTCGTCCAGCAGGTCGATGGCCTTGTCGGGCAGGTAGCGGTCGGTGATATACCGTTCGCTCAGGGTCACGGTGGCGTTCAGCACATCGGCGGGCACCTGCACATGGTGGTGCTCCTCGTAGTAGTGCTTGATGCCGCCCATCACGGCCAGCGTATCAGCGACGCTGGGCTCCTCCACCCGCACGGGCTGGAACCGGCGCTCCAGCGCCTGGTCCTTCTCGATATACTTGCGGTACTCGTTGAAGGTGGTGGCACCGATGACCTGGATCTCGCCACGGGAGAGGGCGGGCTTCAGGATGTTGCCCGCATTCATGGCACCCTCGCTCTCACCGGCAGAGGTAATGGTGTGGATCTCGTCAATGAACAGGATGACGTTGCCCGCCGCCTTGACCTCGCTCAGCAGGCCCTTGACCCGCTGCTCAAACTGGCCGCGGAACTGGGTGCCTGCCACAAGGCTGGTGCGAGAACC
>OGQV01002213.1_pt1 | contig 12122 bp, 10 predicted proteins | sample 1553311 | NCBI WGS metagenome assembly OGQV01 (sample SAMEA2579976, study PRJEB22360) | human gut metagenome
CTGCCGTATTTTCCGTCGCCCAGCAGCGGCAGGCCGCGCGAGGCAAACTGGACGCGGATCTGGTGCGTGCGCCCCGTTTCGAGCTGGATGTGCGCAAGGCTCAGCCCGTCCTGTTCGGCAAGGATTTCATAGTGCAGCCGCGCCTGCTTCACGCCGCCGCGCTGCCGCCTGACCACGTAGGTCTTGTTTTTCGCCCGGTCGTGGAACAGCAGATCTTCCAGTGTCCCGGCCCTCTCTGCCGGGCAGCCGGTCAGAACGGCCAGATACGTCTTCTGCATCTGTCCCTGTCCCATCGCCTGTGTCAGCCGCGCGGCCTCCTGCGCCGTCTTTGCGTAGACCATCACGCCGCCGACTGTCTGGTCGAGCCGGTGAACGGGGAAAATGTCACAGCCCAGCTGCGCGGAGAGCAGCTGCGGCATCGCCTCCGCCTGCGTGCCCTGCGCAGCTATGCCGATGGGCTTGACGCAGACAAGATAGCGCGCGGTTTCCTTCAAAATTTCAATCATACGCTTCGCCTCGTTTCGGGCCTATTCTACCAGAAAAACAAGACGCGCGCAACGGCTTGCAATCCGCGGAAACTCCCGGTATAATACACACGAATATAAGAAACGGAGCAAATATCATGACAACAGAGCAATACCGGAAGCGGTCAGGCTTTTCGATCTTCCTGTCCTTCTTCAAGCCCCACCGGGGGCTGTTTTTTCTCGACATGGCCTGCGCGCTGGTCGTGTCGATGATCGATCTGGCGTACCCCATTATCTCGCGCTACGCCATGCGCACGCTGCTGCCGCAGAGCGCGTACCGCACGTTCTTTACGATCATGCTGATCGTGCTGGCGGCCTATGCGCTGCGGTCGGTGCTGTATTTCATCATCACCTACTGGGGCCACACCTTTGGCATCCGCGTGGAGGCCGATATCCGCGCGGCCCTGTTCGGCCATATGCAGGAGCTGGGGTTTGAGTTCTTCGACCGCAACCGCACCGGCCAGCTGATGAGCCGCATGACGACCGACCTCTTTGAGATCACCGAGCTTGCCCACCACGGGCCGGAGGATCTGTTCATCTCGCTTGTGACCATCGTCGGCGCGCTGACCGTCATGGCGACGATCGAATGGCGGCTGGCGCTGGTCGTGGCGGTCATGATCCCGGTGTTTATCGCAATCATCGTCTCGCGCCGCAAGGCGATGCGCGAGGCCTCCCGCCGCGTGAAGAAAAAGACCGGCGCGATCAACGCCGACATCGAATCTGCCCTCTCCGGCATCCGCACGGCCAAGGCATTCGCCAACGAGCACGTCGAGGAAGAAAAATTCGACCGCTCGAACGACATTTACAAGACCTCCAAGAAGATGTTCCACCGGGAAATGGGCATTTTCATGGCCGTGATGGAGTTTTTCACAAGCTCCCTGTCCGTGGCCGTCGTGACTGTGGGCGGCCTGCTCATTATGAAGGGGCAGATGGATACGGTCGATCTTCTGACGTTCACGCTCTATATCGCGTCCTTTGTCAACCCCATCCGGAAGCTGGCAAACTTCACGGAGCTGTTCTCCAACGGCACGGCGGGCTTTGAGCGCTTTTTGGAGATCATGCGCACCGCGCCGGAGCTGCACGACGCGCCGGACGCGCTTGAGCTGACGCACGTGCGCGGCGAAATTGGAGTCGAGAACGTGAGCTTTTCCTATGAGGACGACCCGGAGGTCCTGCATGACGTGTCCCTGCACGTCCCGGCGGGCAAGACCGTCGCCATCGTCGGTCCCTCCGGCGGCGGCAAGAGCACGCTCTGCCAGCTGATCCCCCGCTTTTACGACGTGACCGGCGGCTCGATCACCGTCGACGGCCACGATGTGCGCAGCGTCACGCAGGAGTCCCTGCGCCGCTCCATCGGCATCGTGCAGCAGGACGTGTTTCTGTTCGCCGATTCCATTCTGGAAAACATCCGCTACGGTAAGCCCGGCGCGACGATGGAGGAGATCGTGGAGGCGGCGAAGCGCGCGGAAATTTACGACGATATCATGGCCATGCCAGACGGCTTCGACACCTACGTCGGCGAACGCGGCACGCTCCTGTCCGGCGGACAGAAGCAGCGCATCTCCATCGCGCGCATTTTCCTCAAAAACCCGCCGATTCTCATTCTCGACGAGGCGACGAGCGCCCTTGACACGCTGACCGAGGCGAAGATCCAGCACGCGTTTGACGAGCTGGCAAAGAACCGTACCACGCTCATCATCGCACACCGCCTGTCCACCATCCGCGCCGCAGGCGAGATCGTCGTCATTGCCGATGGCCGCATCGTCGAACGCGGCACGAACGAGGAGCTTCTCAAAAAAGACGGCATCTACGCCAGCCTCTGCCGCACACAAAACCTGCTGGCATAAAACTTCATGCGTGAGCACTGCACCACGAAAATGCGCAAATGCCGGTGCATGAAGTTTTTGTGCATCATTTCCGGTTGCCCGCAGGGGCGAGGAAATGGCACGTTTCTATAGCAAAAAGCGCCCAGCCGCTTGCAGCGGCTGGTCTGTCTGTTTACTGCTCCATCAGGCCCACGCAGTCGTAATACGGTCTGGAGGCGATGAGGGCTTTGTTTTCCTTGAAGACATTGTGCATGAGCGTAATGACGGCATAATCGCACTGCGCCATGGCTTCGGCAAGGGAATAATTGTGATACCCCGCTACGTCGCCCTGAATGTACGGCTCGCAGGCAAGAACCTCATAGCCGCGCGATTTCAGGATGTTCGCAAACAGGACGGACGGGCTTTCGCGCGTATCGTCGATGTTGGCCTTGAAGCTCATGCCGAGCACGGCGATCTTCGCGCCGGGCTTCACGTCGCGCGCGATGCGGTCCGCCGTCCAGGCGGGCTTGCCGTCGTTGACAAGACGGGCCTCGTAGATGAGCGGCGTGATATCCTCGAACTTTTCATGGATGAACCACGGGTCGACCGCGATGCAGTGTCCGCCGACGCCGACGCCGGGGGTATGCACGTTCACTCTGGGGTGGCAGTTGGCAAGTTCAATCAATTTGAACACGTCGATGCCGAGCCGGTCGCAGACCTTGCTGAGCTCGTTGGCATAGGCGATATTGATATCGCGGAACGTGTTTTCCGTCAGCTTGCACATCTCGGCAGTCAGATCATCCGTCAGGCGGATCGTGCCGCCGGTGACGACCTTTTCATAGATTTCCTTGGCGAATTGCGCCGATTCCGGACGGTTCGAGCCGATGATGCGATCGTTCTCGCGCAGCTCGATGAGCATCCGGCCGGGGATGATGCGCTCCGGGCAGTGCGCCGTCATGAACTGCTCCGGCGCAAGGCCGGACGTTTCCGAGACGATCTTCTCCACCATGCGCGTGGAATAGGGAGGCGAGGTGGATTCGAGCACGCAGAGGTTCCCCGCGCGCAGGACGGAACCGACCTCCTTCGCGGCGGATTCGACGAAGCGCATATCGGACACGCGCTTGTGCTCCTCCGTCTCGCGGTAGGGCGTCTGGACGCAGATGATAAAGACGTCGGCAGGTTCCGGCTTCGTCGTAAAGTGCAGGCGGCCGGTCGCCATGGCCTTCGTCATGGCGTCCTGCAGGCCGGGTTCTACAATATGGATATGGCCCGCGTTCAGCGTGTCCACGACGGTATCCTTTACGTCGAAGCCGCAGACCTCATAGCCCGCCAGCGTAAACGTGATAGCGGTGGGGAGGCCGATATAGCCGCAGCCCATGATCTCGATTTTTTTCATGCTTTTTCGCTCCTTTGTATGCAAACATACAAGGATACTATATCCTATTTTTTACGCTTTTGCAAGCAGAGTCTGCACCATATCCGTCTTTTCCCACGGCAGATCCAGTTCCGCGCGGCCAAAGTGGCCGTAACCGGCGGTCTGACGGTAGATCGGGCGGCGCAGATCGAGCGTCTTGATGATGGCCGCCGGGCGCAGGTCGAAGCATTCGCGCACGAGCTGGGCCAGCTTATCATCCGCGATCTTGCCGGTTCCATATGTCTCAACGAGCACGGAAACGGGGTGCGCCACGCCGATGGCGTAGGCCAGCTGCAGCTGGCAGGCGTCGGCCAGACCGGCCGCGACCAGATTTTTTGCGATGTAGCGCGCCATGTATGCGCCGCTGCGGTCAACCTTCGTGGGGTCCTTGCCGGAGAACGCGCCGCCGCCGTGGGCCGCGTAGCCGCCGTAGGTGTCGACGATGATCTTGCGGCCCGTGAGGCCCGAATCACCCGCAGGCCCGCCGATGACGAAGCGGCCCGTCGGGTTCACGTAGTATTTTGTGTTCTCGTCCAGCAGGCGCGACGGCAGGTTCGGCTCGATGACCGTCTCAATAACGGCCTTACGCAGATCGTCGATGGCGATGGAGTCTGCGTGCTGGGTCGAGACGACGACGGTGTCGATGCGGGCGGGCAGTCCGTCGGGGCCGTATTCCACGGAAACCTGGCTCTTGCCGTCCGGGCGGAGCCAGGGCAGAAGACCGGATTCCCGCGCGTGCGTCAGCGCCTTGGTGAGATTGTGCGCGTAGGCGATGGGAGCGGGCATCAATTCCTTTGTCTGCGTGCAGGCGAAGCCGAACATCATGCCCTGATCGCCTGCGCCGGTCGTGCCGTCGTCATACGCGTTGTCAACGCCCATGGCGATATCCGGGGACTGCCGCCCCATGGCGACCATGACATTGCAGCTGTGGCCGTCGAAGCCCATCTCGGGGCGGTCATAGCCCGCGGCGCAGATGGCCTTGCGGGCGATCAGGGCGATATCAATGCGGGCGGACGTGGTGATCTCGCCCATGACGAGAACCATGCCGGTCGTCGCCGCCGTCTCGCAGGCGACGCGGCCCATGGGGTCCTGCTCGAGCACCGCGTCGAGCACGCTGTCGGAGACAAGGTCGCACAGCTTATCGGGATGTCCCTGTGTAACGGACTCTGAAGTAAAGATTTTTCTGTTGTTCATATCTGATTCCTTTCCGGGCATAAAAAAGCGCCCTGCCCGAGGGGCAGAACGATATACGGTTCTCTCCCTCATCTTTCGATTCCTTCGCCGGATTTGGCACCTTGCATCCGCAGGTTGCCGGGTTTCATTGGGCCGTTCCCTCCACCACTCTTGATAAGGCTGTTCAGTTGTACCCTGATTATACAAAACCCGCCGGAAAAGTCAAGAGAAAAGTTTTGATTTCGGCAAAATTCCCGGTTTATCTCAGCGGGAACCCGCCCATACTCCATGCAGAACAGAATGTTTACATTTGCAGGGTAGATTTTTCCGCCCGGAGCCGGTATGATGAAACCTGAACATCAGGAGGGTGAACACTATGAAGGAACTTCGCAGACGGTTTGAACGCTTCTGCCTTAAAAACCGGGGCAAGGGCATTCCGAATCTCATGCTCGTCATTGCCATTGGAAATCTGGCGGTCTTTGCGCTCTCGTACATCGACCCCAGCAATATCGTCTACAGCTATCTCTGCTTCAGCCGCTCCGCCATTCTGCGCGGGCAGGTCTGGCGGCTGTTTTCGTACATCTTTACGTACCTGAACGACGTGCGGGGCGCGGGACTGCTGTTGGCGGCGGTGTCGCTGTTCTGCTATTATCAGTTCGGAAAGATCCTGGAGAGCTACTGGGGCACGTTCCGCTTCAATCTCTATTATCTGACCGGACTTGTGCTGACCGATCTGGCCGCAATGCTGCTCGGCGCCGGAGCGGACGCGACCGCGCTGAACCTCAGCCTGTTTCTCGCCGTCGCGACCATCGCGCCGGAGGCGAAGGTGCTGCTGTTCTTCTTCATCCCCATCAAGATGAAATACATGGCGTGGGTCTATCTCGGCTTCACGGTGCTGAACGTGTTCTCGTCCTTGCAGCTGGCCTCGTTCCTCTCGTTCTACTGGCTGCTGCCCGTCGTGCCGCTTTTGAACTACTTCCTCTTCTTCGGCAGCGACGTCAAAAACATCCTGCCCGACGCACTGCGCTACCGGCAGCGGAAGAATTACCGCACGACCACGACAAATGCCCGCCCGAACCCCAACTGGGCAGGCTCCTACCGCTCCAAATCCGGCGAGAAGCCCTACCGGCATAAATGCACGGTCTGCGGCCGGACGGATACGGACTATCCGAACCTCGAATTCCGCTACTGCTCGAAGTGCAATGGCTATTACTGCTACTGCATCGACCACATCAACAATCATGTCCACATCACCACGCCCCCGGAAGGCGCGGGAAAAGAAAAATAAAACGGAGGGACTGTCATGAACGAAGTATTGCACTGCCTGCTGACCCGCAGAAGCGTCAAGAAGTATCTTTCGCAGCCGGTCGAGAAGGAAAAGCTGGACGCCGTTCTGGAGGCCGGAACGTATGCCGCCTGCGGCATGGGCCGTCAGGCCGGGAAGATCGTCGTGCTGCAAAACCCGGACGATATCGCGCAGCTGGAAAAAATGAACGCGTCGATCCTCGGAAACCCGGCCGCGCACCCGTTCTACGGCGCGCCGGTCGTGTGCGTCGTGTTCGCGGACACGAATGTGAATACCTGGGTCGAGGACGGCAGCCTTGTCATCGGCAATATGATGGCCGCCGCGCACAGCCTCGGCCTCGGCAGCTGCTGGATCCACCGGGCACGGCAGGAGTTTGAAAGCGCGGAGGGCAAGGCGCTGATGAAAAAATGGGGCGTGAGCGAGAATTACGCCGGCATCGGCCACTGCATCCTCGGCTACGCCGCGCAGGAGCCCGCCCCCGCAAAGCCCAGAAAGGCCGATTTCATTGTACGCGTTGATCGTAACCGATGATCCAATCGCCTGCGGTTACCAGCGGATCTTTTACCGCAGCTGTGCAGTTTGAAAAGCTTGAAATACACAAAGTATTCCTGCGCTTTCAAACTTTCATCTGCGGCAAAATCTCTCGCTGGTAACTCTTGTCGATTAAATCATCGGTTACTAAACCCCTTGCAAAATCGAAAAAACAGGCTTATACTGAAGAAAAAACAGGAGGGCACTGATATGAAATCCATCAAAAGCATCCTGAAGATCGCGGGCGCGGTCATGGCCGTGATCGGCACCGTGCTTGTCGTCGTCGGCTTCCTCGACGAGATCTGCGCAGGCGTCAAAAAGCTTGCCGCCTGCCGCGCACGCCGCGAGGAAATGAAGGATTACGCAGACTGACAGATCGAGCGAACGCCCCGAAGCAGCCGCTTCGGGGCGTTTCAGCGTGTCGAAAAAGTCTTTTCGCCCCGCTGAGGCAGTTTTTCGAACTTTAAAAAAGTTCGAAAAACAGGTTGATTGAACGCGAAGGGGGCTCTTTGCCCCCTTCACTCTTTCCCTGCTGCTCTGTCATCCGACTGTGCTTCATGGTTTTTTGACAGTCTCGAACGCTCCGAAGCTGCTGCTTCGGGGCGTTTTCTATGTGCCAAAGTTCCGGGGTTGCCCGGTCACAGCAGAAACAGCGCTTCGCGCACGACCTCGCCGACTGTGGGGTGGGGGAAGACGATCTTGTCCAGATGCTGCACGGGGAGCTTGGAATGCACCATCATGGCCGCGCCGTAGATGATCTCCGAGACATAGGAGCCGACCATATGGACGCCCACGACGCAGCGGTTTTTCCGGTCATAGAGCAGCTTGCAGAAGCCGGTTCCCTTCGGATTTTCTGCAAGATACCGGCCCGAGAGCGCCATCGGCGCCTTGACCGCCTGCACGTCCAGGCCCTTTTCCCTTGCGCTCTGCTCCGTTTCACCGACGCAGGCGACCTCCGGCGTGGTGTAGATCACGGAGGGGATGATGGAATAGTCGATCGCGTCCTTTTTGCCGAGCATATCGTTGACCGCGACCTCTGCCTCGCGATAGGCCGTGTGGGCCAGCATCAGCTTGCCATTGCAGTCGCCGACGGCCCAGACGCCGGGGACGTTCGTGCGCATCTGCCGGTCTGTCACGACTGCGCCGCGTTCGAGCGCAATGCCGAGCGCCTCCACATTCAGCCCTGTCACATCCGCCCGCCGTCCCGCCGACAGCAGCACGCGCCCGCAGGCGATCTCGTGCCGCCCGGAAGCGTCGGAATACACGACGCTCCGGTCTGTGACAGCCTCGACTCTGGCGTTCAGGCAGAAGTCCATGCCCTGCTTTTTGTACGTCCGCATCAGCAGCTCGCAGATCTCCGGGTCGGTGCTGCCCGCGATCTTGGGCATCATCTCAATGACCGTCACCTTCGTGCCGATGGACGCGAAATAGCACGCCATTTCCAGCCCGATCACGCCGCCGCCGATGCAGACGAGCGATTCCGGCTGCTCCGAAAGGGACAGCAGCTCGCGGTTCGTCATAACAAAGCCGGAAGCAAGTCCTTCCCGCACACCGGGGATCAGCGGGATCACGGCGCTGGAGCCGGACGCCAGCACGAGCCGCGGCGCGGACAGTGTCTCGCCGCCTGCGGCGATCTCAAAGCGCTCCCCCGTTTTGCCGAGGATCCGGCCCTCGGCGGCGAAAACCGTCACGCCATGCGCCTTCATTGCCGCGCCCACACCCCGGACGAGTGTTTTGACCACGCCGTCCTTCCGCGCGACGACCTGCGCGTGGTCGATGGAGACGTTCTGCGCCGTCACGCCGTATTCCGCGCCGTGCAGCGCTGCCTGATACTGCTTGGCGCAGTAAAGAAGGCTCTTTGTCGGGATGCAGCCCTCGTTCAGACAGGTGCCGCCCAGCGCGCGCTTTTCAATCAGCGCCGTTCGCAGTCCGGCTTTTCCCGCGCGTTCCGCGCAGAGATATCCGCCCGGCCCGCCGCCGATCACAATCAGATCAAATTCCTGCATTTTAAATTCCTCCTGCCGCGTTTTTTCTCAGTTTAGCATACCCGGCAGCAGATTGGAAATGCCTTTTTGTGATGTGTGTATTCTGATTATGTTGTTTCACGTTGCTTTTATCGTGAAACCGGGTACGTGACACCGCACACGGTGATGGACGCAAGCTCGTCCAGATCGATCAGCTGGGAGAACAGCCAGGTCTTCTTTGTGCGGTCATCTTCCGGCATTCCGATGCCGGAAGAACTCATGGAACCGTAGGTTCCATAGTCGCTGTACGCGTAGCCGTTTTCCACACTGGCAAGATCAAAGCTTGTTCCGTCCTTTAATGTGATAGTCACGGAATCGCTGCTCTGCGGCGAGGAAGTCCCGTCGAGCCGGAAGGAGATCGGCGTGATCGTTGCGGTCTTCCAGTATGGATCGTCCAACTCAATCACCAGTTCCTGTTCCATCTGCTCCGGTACGGGAATCTCAAACAGATCGACGGTCTTGTCCTGATACCACGCCTGAAACAGCAGCCGGTCGCCCGGCTCAATTTCACCGCCGTTGTTCGTCAGAACCATATATGCCGTGCGTCCCTCCACCTGAATGATGTGCATCCCCATACCGCCAAGCTTCCATTCCAGACTATGATCTCCGCGGAAGTCAATGTTGTTGCGCACGTGCACCTGCAGCATCCGGGCCATCTCCTTCTCGTTGTCACTGGCCTCCGGCAGCGCGGCAAGCGTCGCCGCTGCCTTGTCTGTCCGCGCGTCGACACGCATGACCGCAAGCACGGAATCCTTCGAGACGAGCATGGATTGGAGCGTAAACACGAAATTCTCCGTCGTGGCCGATACGCCCGTATCCGCCAAATCGGCAGTGTCGGGCACCTGCATCGTGCCCTCGGCGATCATGGCCTGCTCGTCCTCGGTGTACGCCGGCTGTGTGAGCTCTGTAGACGTTTTTTCGTCATAGCTCGTGACATGGTCCTTGACCAGCGCGGCCTTTTCGCCGAACAGCCGGTCGAACCAGCCGAAGGAGTGCGCCGCGAACGCACTGCCGCACAAAAGCGCCGCGATTGCCGCCGCGATCAGCACCGTCCGGACAGGCCGGGCGGGCTTCCGCTTCGTTTCTTTGATTTTTCCCATCGTCTTGCTCAAAATCCGCGCACCCTCGCCGTCCTGCATCGGGGGCAGCGGAATGTCCTGCTCCGGCGCATAGCGCATGAGCTCATCCCACGTCGTTTTCACAAAACAGACCTCCTTTTTCCAAAGCCTCGCGCAGCGTCCGCCGTCCGCGCATCAGACGCGAACGCACGGTCGACGCGTTCAAATGTAAGTCCTCCGCGATCTGCGCGGCTGTCTGCGACAGATCGTAAAACCGGTAAAATATTTCCCGGTCCTCGTCCGGCAGGGCGCGCATGGCCTGCGCAATGGCTGCGCAGCGCTCCTGTTCCACCATCTGCTCCCAGAGCCGGTCGAGCGTGATGAGCGTATCGTCCTCCAGCGGAAGATAGACGTTCTGCTTCCGCATGGCCTCCGCCGTCCGGTTGCGCGCCACCGCGCCGAGCCATGGCCGCAGCTGTCCGCGCTCGATGCGCGCCGCGCCGTTCCAGAGCGCGAAAAACACGTCTGAGGCAATTTCCTCATGGTCCTCCGGCGTCAGAACGCCGCGGCTGCGGTTGCGGATGATGGCCAGAACGTATGCGCCGTACTGCGCGACTGCCTGCTCCAGCGCACCCGTGCGCTGCTTTTGCAGCTGCCGCAGCAGCTCTTTTTCGTCCAAGCCGCATTCCTCCTTTTGTAACCGCTGATCGGTTACTTGCATTGTGTTCAGCATACTGACGTCTATCATGTCGGGTGTTTGGCCGATTTTGTTGCAGCCGTACGGAAATTTTCCCTGTTTCCCCAGAGTTCTTGCTTTTTCTGCCTGCGGCTGGTATGATAAAGCTATGAAGAAAAGAGTTGCTTACTATGTCAGCCGGAAGAATCCGCTTATCTGGCTGGCTGCGCTGGTCATGCTGGCCTCGGCAGCGCTTCGCATCGCAAATGTCTGCGGGAAAGGCGCAGACGCAAAGACGGTGTGGTTTTTAGTCGTGCTGCCGGTCGTGGGCTGTGTGTTCTATGTGCTGAATATCCTGTGCAATGGCAGCGACCGGTTCTACCGTTCCTCCGTGCCCGTCATTCTGCTTGCGATCTATTACGGCATCAAGATCACGCTCGTCTCACCGTATTTGTGGCTGACGTTCATGTTCTGGATCGCCTATCTCGCCATCGCCGCGTTTTACGCCGTGACCGTCTCCGGCCACATCAAAAGCACGATCCCGCTGCTTCTGCTGCTGATCGCTGCGCTCGGCATTCTGGTCGGGATGCACGAGAAGGAATTCACGCGGGAAAACTGGCCGCAGCTGCGGCAGATTTTGCCTGATATGCTGTTCCTGCTTGCCGGGATTCTGACGCTGCTCGGCGCGAAGGTCTATCTCGACGGCGCGTATCACCCCACTTGGGGTGACCGGCCAGACGGCCGCAGGCTGCGCACGCTCGACCCGATGGCGGTGGTCGCCAATTATATCATGCCGACGCGCGGCGGGTCGTCCAATTTCATCCGCGAGTCCGTTGACATCGGCCCGATGGAGCGCTATATCCGCGAAAAGCGCAAGCAGGGCTTTACGAATCTCGGCGTGACGCACGTATTTCTGGCTGCCTATGTCCAGTGCGTGGCGAAATATCCGGCGCTCAACCGCTTCCTGTCCGGGCAGCAGGTCTATTCGCGCGACGACGATATCCAGTTCTGCATGGTCGTCAAGACCTCAATGGACACCTCCGCGCCGGAGTCGATCACGAAGCTTCATCTGAAGCCGACCGACACCATCGACGATATCTATGAAAAGCTCAACAAGGGCATCGCCGATATTCAGGGGCAGGCCATCGGCGGCAGTGACTTTGACAAAACCGCAAAATTCCTGTCGTTTATCCCCGGCGTGCTGTTCAAATTCGTGATCTGGCTGCTCAAGACCATCGATTATTTCGGTTTCCTGCCGAAATTCCTGCTGGAGGTCAGCCCGTTCCACGCCTCGATCTTCTTTACCTCCATGGGCTCGCTCGGCATCCCGCCCATCGTGCACCATCTGTACGACTTCGGCAATATGCCCGTCTTCGTCTCCTTCGGCTGCAAATACCACAAAAACGAGGTGCTCGACGACGGCACGGTCGTGCGCCGCAAGTACATCGACTACACCGTCAACACCGACGAGCGCATCTGCGACGGCTTCTACTACGCCACCGCGCTCAAGCACCTCAAGCGCCTGCTGTCCCACCCCGAACAGCTAGACAAGCCCGCCCCCGTCGTCAACCACGACATTGAGTGATCCGCTTTCTATGCAGAACCCGCCCC
>OGQV01002215.1_pt1 | contig 12116 bp, 5 predicted proteins | sample 1553311 | NCBI WGS metagenome assembly OGQV01 (sample SAMEA2579976, study PRJEB22360) | human gut metagenome
CCTCAAGCGTTGTCTTCGCTTCGGCTTTTGTTGTCAGGTACAGTCCTGGTCATCCTGAATTTGTTTTTATCCCGCCGACCGCTGCTGGCTGTTTTGTCGTCACTGAAGGGAACTGCCGGCATCGCACTCAGCGGCTCGGCGCAGCGCACAAGCCCTGCCTCACACTGCGCATTTTCGATTTTTTGCGGAATATGCGTGGAGAGTGTATTTTTGAGCGTTGGATTCAAATGGCGGCCTGCGGAATAATTCGTCCGGTTCTGTTCCCCGCAAAATACGCTAAGCGTGTCCGGCGATACGCGCAGCTCGTCAAGATACTGCGTCAGCGATATCTGACGCAGCTCGTAATCGTCATGCGTTTCATTAAAATACCGGATAAATTCCGGCAGGGCATAATTTGGCGTCTGATGGTCACAGCCGTTCATGAACAGAAGCTGCCCGCTTGGTGAGCGCGGCAGTCGTTCATGAAACCAGTCCTCGAACTGGCGGCTGACGGCCTCCGGCGTATCGGCCAGCGGGAAGGCGTTGAGATAGCCCCGGTCGTCCGGCAGGCGGAGCGTCAGAAGCTGCGTGCCGTCGGGCGCGCGCCAAAGCACCTCGTAGGGCGGCTCAGGATCATCTGAGCTTCCGCGCCAGATCACAGCCGCGCGGAAGCCATACCCGGCGAAGATCTGCGGCAGCTGCGCCGGATGAGAAAAGATATCCGGCAGATATCCAACCGGCGTGCCGCCGCCAAAGCGCTGTGCCAGCGCGAGGCCGCGGCTGAGATTGCGCAGAATAGACTCCTGACCGATGCATTGTAAATCCGGCAGGACATACCAGGGGCCGACGGCAATGCGCCCGGCTTCAATCAGGTGCCGCAGCCGCTCCGCCTGATCCGGGCGCACCTCCAGATAATCCTCCAGACAGACTGTCTGTCCGTCAAGGTGAAAGTGTGAAAATTCCGGGTGCTGCTCCAGATAGGGGATCAGCGTATCGAGCATATCCACAAGGCGCATCCGGAACAGCTGAAAGGACAAATACCATTCGCGATCCCAATGCGTGTGGGAAAGAACATAACCGATCGTTTTTTTCATGACGGCACCTCCTGCCGTATACATATCACGAAGCGGATTCAGATACAAGCACGCATGCAAAAGATGTCTTGATTTGATAGCTCGATGTCGGAAATTTATCTTGCGGCGTTTTTCACAAAATTCTATAATGAAACCAGATTGAGCCGTGAGGTGCTGCCGTATGAAAACTGCTGGAAATAGGAAACGAAATATGCACTTTCAGACAAAGGTTCTGATTGTGTCCGTGCTGATTGTCTGCGTGATGGCCGGGGCAATCGGCAGCTTCTGGTATCGGCAGACATCGAAGCAGGCGCAAAGCTCGGCAGAGCGCTATATCGGCAGCGTTCTGGAGCGGCTGAACGGCTCGTTTGAAACGATGCTGCGCGACGTGGACCATCTGGTAATCTGCGCATCCATTGATACAAACCATATTGTGAACCCACTTCGAAATTACAAGACGGCAGCTCCATCCGAAAAGCTGGCGTGCAACCAGACAATTCTGGATACCATGCTGAGTCTGTATCAGTTCAAGACATATCTGGAGGGAATGATGATCTCCAGTGTGGACGGGAACTATTTCCGAATCGGAACGACGCTCCCCTATCAAACGCTGATTCAGCAGCCATGGTTTTATGAGGTGTCGATGGACGGAAAAAAGAGCGCCGTGATCCTGCCGTACAGCAACGGCTCGGAAATGGTGCTTTCCATCGCGCGCAACATCTATTCCGGCAGTGAGCAGCTGGGCGTTGTAAAGGCAGATGTGCGCTATACCATTTTGAACGACTGCTATGGCAAGGACTTCAACGGTCTTGGCGCAATTTATATCATTGACCCTGTAAGCGAACGCATTATCTACCCGCTGGACGTGCCGCAGCAGATCGGAGCACAGCTGCTGACAAGCGGCGGGCAGGGCGAAGCAAGCGGCAGCGGCTATGCGGAAATCGACGGTGTTTCCAGTCTTGTGATCTATCAGCGTTCCGAGCTGACCGGCTGGCTGACGCTCGGTGTTGTGCCCGAAAGCGATGTAACGCGTGAATTTCGCAGCGTCAGCCTGACAGCGATGGCAGTCAGCCTGCTGTTCGGCGTGGTAGCAGTCGCATTCCTGGCAGTCTTTTTGTTCGGTGAAACTGCAAAAATCCAGAAGCTATGCACTGCTGTAGCACAGATCGGCGGACAGAATCTGCAAATGCAGCCCGTGATTCACTCCGGCGACGAGATTGAAACGCTTCAAAATCAAATCATCTACATGGTTGACCGCATCCGGAATCTACTGTACGACATTCAGTGCGCGGAGCAGACGCGCCACAAGCTGGAATTTCAGATTCTGCAAAACCAGATCAATCCGCATTTTCTGCATAATACGCTCAACACCATCCGCTATATGGCCTATGTGCAGAAAGAGGAGAATATCGTAACCGTCGTCGACAGCCTTTCCGTACTGCTTCGGAACAATATGCGCGCAAACGAATATCTGACGATCGAAGAGGAGGCGCAGAGTCTGCGCAGCTATCTGGAGATCCAGACCTTTAAATACAGCGGAAAATACATCTATACAGTTGAGGTTGAGCCGGGACTAGAACAGTATAGAATCTTGAAAATGCTGATCCAGCCGCTGGTGGAAAACGCGCTCAAGCACGGAATTGCACCATCTGACCGGCCGGGGGTTGTCAAGGTGCAGATGTTTTCGGACGATGGAATGCTGCGGGTCGAGGTCGTGGACAACGGAGTGGGAATGCCGCAGGAGATCATTGAAAAAATTCTGAACGAAAGCGACGACAGGCATATCGGTCTGCAGAACGTGATCGGCCGGATCAAAATTTACTATGGCGCGCCGTATGGCGTGGAGCTCCACTCCGGCGGGTTCGGGACGAGAGTGGCGCTGCTGCTGCCAAAAATAGAAATGAAAAAAGGAACGGAGGCGGCAGAACATGTATAATGTGATGATCGTGGACGACGAATTGTGGTTCCGCAGCTATCTGAAAGAGCTGATCGACCAGAGCGGCAGCGAGTTTCTGGTATGCGCGCAGGCGGCCAACGGCGCGGAGGCGCTGAAAATTCTTGCAGCGCAGCCGGTCGATGTGGTGATCGCGGATGTGCTGATGCCGGTCATGGACGGGGTAGAGCTGATGCAGCATCTTTCCGACCTGCCGCACCGGCTGCCGGTGCTTGCGCTGAGCAACTGTGACGACTATCTGCACGTCAGGCAGATGCTTCAGCTTGGCGCGCAGGACTATCTGCTCAAGCATGAGATCAGTGCCGCGGCTCTGCGGGAGCATCTTCAGCGCGCCGCCGACTGGATCCGGCAGCAGGCCACGGTAAGCAGCGAGCACGCGCGCGAACGGGACGCGGAGGCCTATGTGCGCAAAAACCACATGGTTCTGAAAAATGAGTTTCTCCACCGGCTCCTCACGGAGGAAATGCCGCCGGAGGAGCTTCAGCATCATATGGACGTTCTTGGCATTCGGCTTGCGCAGGACCAGCTGATGCTGTGCCTTTTGACGTTTACCCCATGCGCAGACGGCCGGTCTGCATACGCTGCGCAGGACGACCCGCTGTTTGATTACGGTGTGCTCAATATTGTTGAAGAGATCCTGCATGAGAGCGGAGATGGTCTGGCGGGAAGCCTTGGCGACGGCATCTACGTGCTGCTGTTTTCGCATGGCGGACAGGTCAGTCAGGCAAAAATCGACGCCCGGACGCAGAACGTCCTGCAGAGGATCTCATTCTGCATGAGAAATTACTTTAACCGGCAGGCGAACTTCTGCATGGACAAATCGCTGCGGGATATAGCCCACCTGCGTGAGGGCTATCGCTATGTAACGGCGCTGAAGCAGGAGCTGTTTTATCACGACGACACCTGCGTGCTGCGCAGTCCGGAGGAACAGACGCAGTCTGTGCTGATGGGGCTGCCGCTGGAAACAGAAAAAAGCTTTGCCTCCGCGCTGGAGGATGGCACAGCGTATGAGGTGCGGCTGAACGAGATTTTTGACATGATCGAAACACGCCGCGTTGATCTGGAAAATGCCCGCATGATTCTGAATGATCTTCTGGGCGTACTCAATCGTGCGGCAAAAAAGCATCGTGTGCCGCTGGAAAGCGTCTATGGCAGCTGCAGCAGCTTTGATGAAATCTGGCGGCGGTTTTCTTCCGTCGCCGATGCAAAGGCGTTCTTTTTCGGTGCGTTTTCCCGGCTGGTTTCGGCGATGCACACAGATGCACCGTCAGCCAGATACTCCCATTATGTCCGTCAGACGCTGCGCCGCATTCAGACGGATTATGCCGACGAGCTGTCGGTCAGCGAGATTGCGGAGCAGCTCGGCATTTCCAGCAATTATCTCAGCAAACTGTTTAAGGAGGAGACCGGGACAGGTTTTGCGGTTTATCTGACGGACTATCGCATTGAGCGCAGCATCGCGCTGATGAAAGAGCACACGCTTCCGCTCAGTCAGATTGCAGAGCGGTGCGGCTTCCGACAGTATACCTATTTTACGAATGTATTTAAGAAAAAGACGGGAAAAAGCCCGCGTGCATACTTGTCCGAAGTGTAGAAGAGTATAAGTTATTGTGGTTTTTTGCAGTTTTTTTCATGGATGGACTGCTTTACAATCATAACAGAAAGAGCCAAAGGCTCCGAACAAATGAAAAGGAGAACCAGAAATGAAAAAGATGCAGAAAATTCTTTGCATGCTTCTGGCGCTGACCATGCTGCTGTCCTTTGCAGCCTGCGCAGCGAAGGAAGCTGCCCCCAGCACGACGGATACCCCCGCTGCGGATGCGGCAGATGCAAAGACGGAAACCAAAGCCGAGGACACCCCGGCCGAGCAGCCGGCAGCGGAGCTGCCTGAGTTGACGCTGATGCTCCAGACCTCCGACGAGTCGAACGGTCTGCTTGCAGCAGTTGACTATGTCAACGCCCACGCCGAAGAAATCGGCGCAAAGCTCATTCTGGAAAAAGTGCCGGACGGCGATCAGGGCGAGCAGGTGATTCAGGTTCGCTACGCCGGCGGCGAGGACGTGCCCGATATCCTCTACTTCCAGCCCGTGTCCTACACCAACTCCCGTCTGTCCGTCGCCGACAACTTTGTTGACCTGACGGCAAACGACTATTCCTATCTCTACAGCGATTCCTATCTGCGTACCCCCGGCTACCTGCTCGATGGCAAGCTTTACAATCTCCCGATTGCAACCGGCGGCGGTATGTATATGTTCTACAACAAGGACGTGCTGGCCGCATCCGGCATCACCGAAGTCCCCACCACATGGGACGCGTTCCTTGCTGACTGCGAAGCGATCAAGGCAAACGGCATTTCCCCGGTCTACTATTCCGGCGTTGACACCTGGACCCTCCAGTTCTTTGCGCTGATGGGATGGTACAGCGATTACGCTCCCGAGGATGCACAGGCCTTTGCCGACGCAATGAGCACCAACCAGAAGCATTGGAGCGACATGAATGGCTTCATCGACTCCATCGGCAAGATCAAGGAGCTGGTCGATCTTGGCTATGTGCAGGAAACCTACCTGTCCGATACCTATCAGCAGGCGCAGCAGGCACTGCTTGACGGCACTTGCGCATTCTATGCACAGGGCGACTGGGTTGTCGGCGAGCTGGAGAAGATCGACGCGGACAAGACCGCTTCCTCCATCGGCGCGTTCCTCATCCCGCTGGCAGATCATCTGTACTGCGGTGTCGGCGTGAACAAGGGCTTCTACGTCTCCAAGAACGGCAAGAACCCCGAGCTTGCGCAGAAAGTTATGGAAGCACTCGTTTCTCCAGAAGCACAGCAGGCATATTTTGATGCACAGTCCGGCATTCCCATTGCAAACGGCGTTACCGCCGATCTGAAAGGTCCATATGCCGACATCAAGAACATTCTCGACACCGCCGACCTCAGCCCGCAGTGGACGGACTTCTGCAAGTATTCCAAGGGCCCGCTGGAGACCTATATCTCCGAGGTGCTCGTCGGCACCAAGACGCCCGCGGACGTTGCCGCAGCGCTCGACGCTGACTTTGCAAAGGCCGCGATTGACGCCGGCGATCCCAACTGGAATTAAACACAGTCATTGACCACAGCAAGGGCGTCTGCCAAACGGATACTTGGCAGACGCCCTTCCGTATAGCGAGGAAATTGTGAAGTATGAATAAGAACAAGCGCTATCCCGCGTTGTTTATGGCGCCCGGCGTTCTGATTTACGGCGTCTTTTTCATCCTGCCTGTGCTGATCGGCGTCTGGTATTCCTTTACAAACTGGAACTTTACCAGAGCGGACTTTGTCGGGCTCATGAACTACAAAAATATCATCAGCGATCCCAGCATCAAGCGGGCGCTGCTCAATACGATCATTTTTACGGTTGTGACGACTGTCGGAAAGGTTGGCCTTGGTCTTGCGCTGGCCGTATTTCTGAACCGGAAGCTCCACCTGCGCAACTATCTGCGCGGAATCAGCTTCTTCCCGGCCATCATCAGTACCGTTGCCGTTGGCATTGTCTTTACGGCAATTCTGCATCCCTACGGCCTGCTCAACCAGTTCTTCCGCGCGCTCGGACTGGATTTTCTGGCGAAAAACTGGCTGACAGATACAAAGCTGGCGCTTTTGTCTGTCTGCGGCGTGGAGATCTGGAAGTGGTCCGGCTTTAACATGGTCATCATCCTTGCCGGGCTTCAGGCCGTTCCGCCGGAATATCAGGAAGCCGCAACCATCGACGGCGCAAACGCATGGCAGCGCTTCTGGCGCGTTACGTTCCCGCTGATCCTGCCGGCGTTCAATAATGCGTTCGTAAACAGTCTGATCGGCGGCCTGAAAGTGTTCGATATCATTGTCGCTACCACAAACGGCGGCCCGGGCGTTACCACGCAGGTCATGAACACCATGATCTATCGCTCGTTCTCGTTCAATATGCAGGGCGAGGCAAATGCAGGCTATGTCCTGCTGGCGGTCATTGTCGCACTGTTTGCCGTTTCGTCGTACAGCATCATTCGCAAGCGGGAGGTAGACCTGTGAAAAAGAAATGGAAATCCATCGCAGCGGAGCTGGTCGCGCTGCTGGTAAGCGCAATCTTTGTCGTCCCGATCTGGATGATTTTTGTAAACTCCCTCAAGGACTCCAAGCATGCAAACCAGCTCAGCCTGTCCCTGGCAGGCGTCAACCTGAAACAGGCGGCGCAGAACTATGCGGAGGTGTTCCGCGTATCCGGCCTGACCACGGCGTATCTCAACAGCACGATCATCACGGTTTTGTCCGTCGCGCTGATCGTGCTTACGGCAAGCATGGCCGCGTTTATCATCCAGCGCCGCAAGCAGAAATGGGTCGGCCGCGTCAACAGCCTGATTATCCTTGGCATGACCATGCCCGGCTTTACCGTTCCTACGTACTTTCTGCTGAAATCACTCGGACTGCTGCACACCTACCTTGGAATCTGCCTTGTCTATACGGCAAGCTTCTTCCCGCTCGCTGTGTTTATCTTCACGGGCTATTTCCGCAGCATTCCGGATGAGCTGGATGAGTCGGCGCTGCTGGACGGCTGCACACCGATGCAGATGTACTGGAAGATCATCCTCCCGCTTATCAAGCCCGTCATGGTGACGGTTATCATCATTGCCGGTATGTCGATCTGGAATGAGTTTGGAACGGCGCTGTTTCTGCTCAACTCGCCGAAGCGGTATACCGTCTCTTTGACAATCTATTCGTTCTGCTCACAGAAGAAATCTGACTGGAATCTTCTGTTCGCGAATATCACCCTGATTTCCCTGCCAATCATCGCAATCTACTGTTTCCTGCAAAAATATATCGTGTCCGGCATGACTGCCGGCGCAGTGAAAGGATAGACGATATGCGTTCAAACAGACAAATGAGACGATGGATTTCGGCGGCGCTGTGTCTGCTGCTGACATTCTCGGTGCTTGCCGGTACGCTTCCCACCGTCCGCGCGGAAGCGGTTTCGGCCAATACAAAAGAAGTTGTTCTCAATTCAATGGACAGCGCTGCGGACTGGCACGCAGAGAGCAGCGACAGCGTCGCAATTTCGGCCGAAGCTGCTGCAAGCGGTGATCGGACAGCGCTGCGCGTCACCGGCACCTATAAGCAGAAAGCCAGCGCATTTGCCAATCTGATCTGGAACGCGGGCGGACTGAATCTGACCGGTGCGCAGAAGCTGCTGATCGACGTATACCCGGAACAGACGCTTGAACCCAGAAGTCTGAATCTGAACATCTCAAACGGCGGCAGCATCATCTATATGGGCAGTCCCTTTGCCGATGCGCCCAAGGGCACATGGACAACCGTTGCAATTGACCTTTCCGGCAAGGACGTCAGCAATCTGACGGAGCTGAAATTCTGGCTCTACGGCGACGATATGCCCCGCGATACCGAATGCTCCATGGCGTATCTGCTGGACAATATCCGCGTTGTCCTGCCCAAAACCGACGCAGAGGAAAATGAAAAGAGCGTTCTGATCTGCGGCATGGAGGACACGGATGCGTGGAAGATTGACGGAACGGAAAGCGTCCGTATCACGGCGCAGAAAAGCGAGCTGCATACACAGGGCAGCGCCGCGCTGAAGCTGACCGGCACATATTCATCAAAAAGCGGCGACTTTGCCACAATGGTGCTTCAGCCGGGCGAACTGGATCTGACTGGTGCAAAGCGTCTTTTGATGGATGTCTACCTGGAAACGCCGCTTTCCGGCGGCAGCTTCAATATGAACCTGACTTCCGACAGCGGAATGGTCTATATGGGCGCTGCGTTCCCGGACGCGCAGGCAGGAAAATGGACGACGGTTGCCATTGACCTGAGCGATAAGAATGTTACAAAGCTGACGGAACTGAAATTCTGGCTTTACGGCAACGACATGCCGGGTGATTCCGAGTGCTCCATGACCTACATTGTGGACAATATCCGCATGATCTGCGAGAAGCAGGAGACGCCGCCGGTGCTGGAAGAAGTCGTGCTGAACGCAATGGACGATGATTCTGCATGGCGGACAGAGAATGACGCCAGCGTCGCCATCTGCACAGAGCCGGCACAGAGCGGCGATCGGACAGCGCTGCGCGTCACCGGCACTTACAAGCAGAAAAGCGGCGCGTTTGCCAATCTGATCTGGAACGTAGGCGGTCTGAATCTGACCGGCGCGCAGAAGCTGCTGATCGACGTATACCCGGAACAGACGCTTGAACCGAGAAGTCTGAATCTGAACATCTCCAACGGCAGCGAGATCATCTATATGGGCAGCCCCTTTGCCGGTGTACCGAACGATACGTGGTCAACGGTTGAGATCAGCCTTGCCGGTAAGGACGTCAGCAATCTGACGGAGCTGAAATTCTGGCTCTACGGCAATGACATGCCGGGCGACACGGAATGCTCCATGGTGTATCTGCTGGACAATATCCGCGTTGTAAAGCAAAAGGCCGCGCCTGCGGTGACGGCTTCTCCCGCAGCGGGCAAGGTCGCACCCGGAACGGCGGTGACGCTCGCTCTGGCGGAGGCCGCAGAAAACGCGGTGATCCACTATACAACGGATGGTACTGACCCGCGCACATCCGGAACTGCCGCCGTCTATACCGCACCGATCTCCATCACCACCAAAACGGAAATCCGCGCTTACGCAGCGGCGGAGACCATGGCAGACGGCAGCGTGGAGAAATTCCGCTACACCGTCGGTACGGACGCAGACGATGAGCTGTATCATGGCCTGACGAACTTTGGCTCCGGCCGCTATCTGCCGGTTCTTCCGGCAGCTGAATTGACCATCGACGGCGATTTCAGCGACTGGGATACCGCAGCCGGGATTACGCTGGCGCTGGACAAATATTTCCCTGCAAAGCCAGAGGGCTTCTCCATGACGGCACGCGCCGCCTATGACGAGTCATATTTCTATATGGCTGTGGACGTAATGGACGATGTGCTGGACGCAGACTACGGCTACGGTATGTATGGCGGAGACTGTCTGCAGATCGCGTTCAGCGAATACGGCGATGACTATGGCGCGGAATACGGCTTCTCCAACTATAATGGCCAGCCGGAGATCTGGCGGTGGTATGACGGGAACGCCGCGCTTGAGATGCAGAGCGTGCAGTTCAAGACCGTCCGCGACGAGGAAACCGGACATACGCGCTATGAAATTGCGTTCCCGTGGCAGTCGATTTTTGCTGCAAAGCCGGACGGCTCGTTCTATATGACCATGCTGGCTGGCGACCGTGACGGCGGCTCGAGCAAAGCAACGCTTGAGTGGCGCGCCGGTATCGGAAACGGCAAAAAAGCAGACGATTTTGCAAAGGTCGAGCTGCTGGACGTGAATACCGACTGGTGCATTGCGGCAGCACCGCGCAGTGTCGGAGACAGCTCTGCAACGGTGGACGGCTTCCTTGTGAATTTCTCCGATCAGACTGCCGCATATCAGTGTGAGTGGGATGGTCAGACACAGACCGTCACGGTTCCGGCGCATACGGCGTTCCGCAAGACGTTTGCACTGGACGCGGCGGCAGACGGTCTGCTCCAGCTGAAGCTCACAGCCACGGACGCACACAATATGCAAAAGCAGACGTCATGGGCGAATCGAAATGTACAAACAGCGCTGGATGCAGCGGAAATTGCGGCCCGCAGAGATGCGCTGCTGCACCGGCTGGGCGAAGCGCTCACGCTGGAAAACGCGCAGATGCGCTTTGCAGTTTCCAAACAGACGGGCAGCTTCCTGCTGCATGATCTTGCGACCGGCGTTGTCTGGTCATCTGGCGTACAGACAAACGGCGTTGGTACGGCATCCTATCAGCATGGCGATCAGCAGCATACGCTCGTTCTGACCGCACCCGACGCGGCAGAACTGGAAAACGGAAAAATCCATCTGAATTGGACGCGCAGCTGCGGCACGTTCGACGTGTACTTTGAACAGCTGCCGGACGGCAGCGGTATTTCCGCCAGCTATACGGCAGCACCGGCCGACGGCTGGACGCTTACGTCGGTTACGCCGCTCGATCATGCGCTCTGGACGCTCGATACGGAAAACGGCTATGCCGCTGTCCCGGAGAGCATCGGCAAGCTCTATTATGCCGACGGAAGCGAGCAGTTCAACAAGGTCTATCAGACCTATGGCAACTACTCCATGGCGTTTGCCGGCGCAGTCAAGGACGGCAGCGCCATGCTGATTGACTGGACAGATCCCGATACGGCGCTGAACGTCCACCACAGCCGGATCGACAGCCCCTATGCCGGCGGCAGCGATCAGCTTTCGTTCTCGCTGAGCATGACGCAGCACAGCGGCGCATTCCAGATGCGTGTGCTTGGCAAGGGCGGCTATGTTCAGATCGCTAAGGCATACCGCGCAGCCGCGTCCGCGCGTGGATTGGTGCGCACGTTCGCGCAGAAAGCACAGGAAAACCCCGGCGTGACGAAGCTCTATGGTGCGGCAACGGCAAAGCCGGATACCATGATCCGCAGCCGCGGCAGCGCGGGCTATACCTCGCACACGTTTGCGGAGCTTTCGCAGGTCGCGCAGCACTGGAACGATGTGCTTGGATTTGACCGGGCACTGATGACGCTCGGCGGCTGGATCCGGATGGGCTTTGACAATCAATATCCGGACATTCTTCCGGCTTCTCCCGAGGCCGGCGGCAACGAGGGCCTTGCCGCACTTTCCACGCAGGTTCGCGATTACGGCTGGCTGTTCGGCCTGCACGATAACTATCAGGATATGTATGACGACGCGCCGTCGTTTGATACGAAATACCTGATGTACAACAAGGACGGCCGCCCGCAGACCGGCGGCGTATGGGCAGGCGGAACGCCCTATCTGATGGCATCGGACAAGGCAATGGAGTTTGCTTACCGTAATCTGCCGCAGGTCAAGGATCTGTTTTCGCCGAACAGCTATTTTATCGACACAACGTTCAATGTACCGCTTGCCATCAGCTATGCGCCGAATGCGCTCAGCCGCAGCGAGGATATGCACTGGAAGCAGACGCTTGCCGGATACGCGCAGGACACGTTCGGTGTGTTCGGCTCGGAGGGCGGTGTCGAATGGGCCGTCCCATATGGAGACTACTTCGAGGGCATTCTCTCCAAAAAGACGCAGGCC
>OGQV01002218.1_pt1 | contig 12101 bp, 10 predicted proteins | sample 1553311 | NCBI WGS metagenome assembly OGQV01 (sample SAMEA2579976, study PRJEB22360) | human gut metagenome
TTCAGTTATCTGGCAAAAACTGATCCCGAGTCAGGCTGATTTTTAATGTTCAACCGTCGCCAGTTGTCGTTGATATTCTGCAACTGGCGCGTTCCGGAGTGATAGCCATGAGCGAACAGTACCTGATAACGCTCGACGAGTGGAAACCAAAACGGTTCAGTCTCCCAATAACAAACACTACCCTGGTGAAATACGGAAAACTAGGATACATCGTTCCAAGACCACAAAAAATTCGTGGGCGTTGGCTGATAGATCGCCGAGCAGTATTTGTTGGGCCTGGTGAAACGGGAATTGCGCCGGAAATTCATACTGGCGATGATGATGCACTGAAGGAGATTTTAACTCATGTCACCGAGGCCACGAAAAAACAGCACTGACGTAGCCGGTCTTTACGAAAAGTTTGATCGCAGAACTGGCAGAGTTTACTACCAGTATAAAAATCCTGTGACTGGAAAATTTCACGGACTCGGAACAGACAAAGGTAAGGCAGAAAAAATCGCTTCCACAGCCAATCAGCGAATAGCTGCAGCAGAAGCTGAATATTTCATGCGCAAAATTGATGAAAGTCCGTCAGCAACAAAACGTCGGGGTATCAGATTAAAGGCATGGGTTGATCGATATCTGAAAATACAGGACACGCGACTGAAAAATGGAGATATTGCAGCTACAACTCACAAAGAAAAAACTCGAATGGCTGCATACCTGGTTTCCCGTCTGGGAAACCACCCATTGAAAGAACTGGAAGTAAGAGACTTTGCATTAATACTGGATGAGTGGCTGGATAAAGACATGGTCAGCACAGCGAGAGTAAATCGTGGATTATGGGTTGATATTTATAAAGAAGCACAGCATGCAGGGGAAGTTCCTCCTGGATGGAATCCTCCGGAGGCTACCCGTAAACCGATCCCTAAAGTAACCAGAGCCAGGCTCACCATGGAAGACTGGCAAAAAATTTACAATGCAACGCCTGAAAAACACTTTATCCGTAACGCAATGCTTCTTGCGATTGTTACTGGTCAGCGCCGTGATGACATTTGCCACATGCGTTTTTCAGATGTGTGGAACGAACACTTGCATATCACCCAGGGAAAAACCGGAATGCGTCTGGCGTTACCGCTTACACTACGCTGTGATGCCATTGGGATAACGTTAAAAGAAGTTATTGATGGGTGCCGAGACAGAATATTAAGTCCATATCTAATCCATAGTCGGCACCAGAAACAACCGAAGCCGATGAGTAAAGACAACCTGAGCGACTACTTTGCCAAAGCACGGGATCTGGCTGGGATAATTCCACCAGCAGGAAAAACTCCGCCAACATTTCATGAACAACGCTCTCTATCAGAACGGCTGTACCGTGCACAGGGTATCGATACAAAAACATTACTAGGACATAAAGTCCAGGCAACCACCGATCGCTATAACGATACTCGAGGTCAGGAATGGGTTAAGTTGGTTATTTGACAAACACCATATGGAATATCCGTCACCATCTCAGGAAAAAAGTGTTGTAAAATGCGTGGCCTAGTTTTGGGGAAACGTTTTGGAGAGATTTTGGAGAAAGGAAAAAATTGAATAAATTCAAAATCCTGAAAGTGTCCCGCCTTATGAATAAAAAGGTGGAACTCGAATGATCGGTCGACTGCTTCGCGGCGGTTTTATGACCGCTATCTACGCGTACCTGTATATCCCAATCATTATTTTGATTGTGAACTCCTTTAACAGCTCGCGCTTTGGCATCAACTGGCAAGGTTTTACCACCAAATGGTATAGCCTGCTGATGAACAACGACAGCCTGTTACAGGCAGCGCAGCATTCACTAACAATGGCGGTGTTTTCGGCGACGTTTGCTACGCTTATCGGTTCACTGACGGCAGTTGCGCTGTACCGTTATCGCTTTCGTGGTAAGCCGTTCGTTAGCGGAATGCTGTTTGTGGTGATGATGTCACCAGATATCGTGATGGCGATTTCGCTGCTGGTGCTGTTTATGCTGCTGGGTATTCAGCTTGGCTTCTGGTCGCTGCTGTTCTCGCATATCACCTTCTGCCTGCCATTTGTGGTAGTGACAGTGTATTCGCGCCTGAAAGGTTTTGACGTGCGAATGCTGGAAGCGGCGAAAGATCTCGGTGCCAGCGAATTTACCATTCTGCGAAAAATCATTCTGCCACTGGCAATGCCAGCGGTAGCGGCGGGCTGGGTGTTAAGCTTTACCCTGTCGATGGACGACGTGGTGGTTTCTTCGTTTGTCACCGGGCCGAGTTATGAAATTCTGCCGTTAAAAATTTATTCGATGGTCAAAGTCGGCGTATCGCCGGAAGTTAACGCGCTGGCAACCATATTACTGGTGCTGTCGCTGGTGATGGTAATTGCCAGCCAGCTTATTGCTCGTGATAAAACGAAAGGTAACACAGGGGACGTTAAATGAAAAAATGGTCACGCCACCTGCTCGCGGCGGGTGCTCTGGCACTGGGCATGGGCGCCGCTCACGCCGATGACAACAACACGCTGTATTTCTACAACTGGACCGAGTACGTGCCGCCAGGACTGCTTGAACAGTTCACCAAAGAAACCGGTATTAAGGTTATCTATTCGACTTACGAGTCGAACGAAACCATGTATGCCAAGCTGAAAACGTACAAAGACGGTGCCTATGACCTGGTGGTTCCTTCAACCTATTACGTCGATAAAATGCGTAAAGAAGGGATGATCCAGAAGATCGACAAGTCGAAGTTAAGCAATTTCAGCAACCTCGATCCAGACATGCTCAACAAGCCGTTTGACCCGAATAACGACTACTCCATTCCGTATATCTGGGGTGCGACGGCGATTGGCGTTAACGGTGATGCGGTGGATCCGAAATCTGTCACCAGCTGGGCCGATCTGTGGAAACCTGAGTACAAAGGCAGCCTGCTGCTGACCGACGATGCCCGTGAAGTGTTCCAGATGGCGCTGCGCAAACTGGGCTACTCCGGTAACACTACCGATCCGAAAGAGATTGAAGCTGCATATAACGAGCTGAAAAAACTGATGCCAAACGTCGCAGCGTTTAACTCCGATAACCCGGCTAACCCGTACATGGAAGGCGAAGTTAACCTCGGCATGATCTGGAACGGTTCTGCTTTCGTTGCACGGCAGGCGGGTACGCCAATTGACGTGGTGTGGCCGAAAGAAGGCGGCATTTTCTGGATGGACAGCCTGGCGATCCCGGCAAATGCCAAAAACAAAGAAGGTGCGCTGAAATTGATCAACTTCCTGCTGCGCCCCGATGTGGCAAAACAGGTTGCTGAAACTATCGGTTATCCAACGCCAAACCTTGCGGCGCGTAAGCTGTTAAGTCCTGAAGTGGCGAACGACAAAACGCTCTACCCGGATGCTGAAACCATTAAAAATGGTGAATGGCAGAATGACGTTGGCGCAGCCAGCAGCATTTATGAAGAGTATTATCAGAAGCTGAAAGCAGGACGTTAATTCAGCAAGCGGGCGGTGGTATTACCGCCCGTTTTTTATTTAGCAAGGATGTGGCTAATGAGTCAGGACAGTAAAGTTTTCTTTCGTATATTCTTCGGTATCGGTCTGGTACTGATCCTCATTTCTGTTGTTATCTTTTATAACCAGTTCACCTATAGCAAAGACGCGATTCATACTGAAGGCGTCATTGTTGATACCGTCTGGCACTCCAGTCATTCTCATCGCACGGGTAAAAATGGTTCGTGGTATCCCGTCGTTGCCTTTCGTCCGACGCCAGATTACACGCTAATTTTCAATTCGAGTATTGGCAGCAATTTTTATGAAGACAGCGAAGGCGATAAAGTTAATGTTTATTATTCTCCAGGACATCCTGAAAAGGCTGAGATAAATAACCCGTGGGTTAATTTTTTTAAATGGGGGTTTATCGGCATTATGGGCGTTATTTTTATCGCCGTCGGTTTATTAATCAGTATGCCCTCCTCTAAAAAGACACGCAGGAAACGGAAGTCCCGCCCATGAAAAAAATCATGATACTGCTCAGTTTACTGATGTTCCTGCCTCTGACGGCAATCAGTAAGCCCTTAATTCCAATAATGAAGACACTTTTTACGGATGTTACCGGTACTGTACCAGATGCTGAAGAGATCGCGCATAAAGCCGAACTTTTTCGCCAACAAACCGGAGTTGTACCGTTTATTGTGGTTTTACCCGACATTAATAATGAAGCCAGTCTCAGGCAAAATGGCAAAGCGATGCTGGCGCATGCGGCATCTTCAATGAGTAATGTAAAAGGAAGTGTTCTGTTACTCTTTACTACCCGCGAGCCACGGTTAATTATGATAACCAACGGCCAGGTCGAAAGCAGTATGGACGATAAACATCTCGGCCTTCTGGTAGAAAATCACACTCTGGCTTATTTACATGTAGATCTCTGGTATCAGGGAATCAATAATGCATTGGCTGTTTTACAAGCACAGATATTAAAACAACCGACGCCACCACTGACATATTATCCGCATCCCGGACAACAGCAGGAGAATGATCCTCCCGGCAGTACCACGACATTAGGCCTTTTTGCCTGGGCGGTTGCATTCATCGTCTTTACGGCATTTTTTAACTACACGACGCGCCTTAATTATGCATTAAAGTTTGCAGTGGCGATGACTGTTGCCAATATGGGCTATCAGGCTTTATGCCTGTATATCGATAATAGCTTTGCAATTACCAGAATATCGCCGCTCTGGGCAGGGCTGATTGGTGTCTGTACGTTTATTGCCGCGTTGTTATTGACGAGTAAACGGTAAAAGAGGCAGTAAAGTGTGCGTCTATTATGCCGGATGCGGCGCGAACGCCTTATCTGGCCCACAAAACCCGCAAATTCAATTAATTGCGTCCCCTTGTAGGCCTGATAAGCGTAGCGCATCAGGCAATGCTTCCCGCTTTATAAGCCCTTCAGCAACTTTTCAACAAATTCTGGCACCACCTGGCTTGCCGGGCCGTAATATTTCTCGGCGAATTCATTACCGACCTGACTTGGTTCAAGATTCAGTTCCACGGTGTGCGCGCCATGCAGTTTCGCTTCGTGAACAAACCCAGCCGCTGGATAAACATGCCCCGAAGTACCAATGGCAATGAAAATATCGGCCATCGACAACGCCATATAAATTTCATCCATGCCGAGTGGCATTTCGCCAAACCACACTACGTGCGGTCGCAAGGGTGCCGGGAACTGGCAGCAATGGCATTTATCTTCTGGGGTAACGTCTCCGGTCCAGTCGAGAACCTGACCACTTTGTGAACAACGAACTTTCAGCAGTTCCCCATGCATATGAATAACATTGGTGTTACCGGCACGCTCATGAAGGTTGTCGATATTCTGCGTCACCAGCAAAAAGCGATCGCCGAGGGCGTCTTGCAGTTTAGCCAGCGCAAGATGCGCGGCGTTAGGCTGAATTTCTGGCTGCTGCAGCTGTCGGCGACGGGCGTTATAAAACGCTTGTACCAGTTCAGGATCGCGATCGAAACCTTCCGGCGTTGCCACATCTTCAACCCGATGTTCTTCCCACAGGCCATCTGCGGCGCGAAAGGTACGAATACCTGATTCCGCAGAAATCCCTGCCCCTGTCAGTACGAGTACTCTTGGTTTTTCCATTGCTTCCGGCACCACTTTATCTCTGAAAAAAATACGCTGACGCAAACGCTCGCGCAGACGGCGTTTATTTTTACGAAAACGACTTAACCGATGACCCCGACGCGACAGCATAGCAACCTCTGTTGATTAATCGGTTAGATGTAGGAAGGCCGCACCACGCATTCCCCCCGCATCACCGTGGCGCGCGCGTTCAATGCGCGGAACACGAGCTACAGGTAAGAGATGACGAGGCAGCCTGTCCGCCAGTTGCGTTGTGATTGCCGGGAAATTCGATAAGCCACCACCAATGACAACCAGGTCAGGGTCAACAATGGTCAGGATATTTCCCAGACAAACCGCTAATAAATCCAGATAACGCTCAACGTGCGCCCTTGCCTGCTCATCTCCTTGATCATAAAGCGCAATGATCTCAGGAGCCTGCAACGGTTGATGATAATAGTGTTGATACAGCCACGCAAAACCGCGACCAGACAGATAATTTTCAATGCAGCCATGCTGACCACAGCCGCAGCGGCGTAACGGGAAATCCAACCCCATCATGGTTAACGCATCAACCGGCAGACGCATATGGCCAAACTCGCCGGTAATGTAGCTTTTACCGGTAATTGGTTTACCGTTGAAAATCAGCCCACCGCCAACGCCGGTGCCGAGAATCAACCCCATCACCAGTGGATATTGAGTAAATTCATCATCCCAGGCTTCTGAAAGGGCAAAACAGTTGGCATCGTTATCAAGGCGTACATCGCGATCAAGACGTGCGCTCAGGTCGGCACGCAGCGGTTTACCGCTGGCAGCGGGGACATTGGCGGCATACAGCGTACCATCTTCTGTTTCCGGCATTCCCGGAATACCGATGCCGACAGAGCCTTTACAGCCAAAACGTTGGTCAGCTTCAGCTACCAGCTCAGACACTGCATCTAAAAATGCGTCATAGCTGTCACGCGGTGTCGGCACCCGCTTTTCCCACTGCAACTGCCGACCGCTATCAAACACGCCTAGCGCAATTTTTGTTCCACCAATATCAAACCCGTAATACATTGCCGCTCCTTGTTTTAATGTACTGCCTTTACTGGCCGCTAAGGACTCGCGCAGGGTCAATATTACTGGCGCGCCGCGCCGGATACCAACTTGCCAAAAGACTCAGCAACAATGCTGTGACCAGTACGTAGAAGACGTCCAGCCAGTGCAATTCCGATGGCAGGAAGTCAATAAAATAGATATCGCTGGAGAGGAACTGATGACCGATCAGCTTTTCGATCCACTCAATAATCGGGGTAAGTTGCAGTGAAACAACTACGCCGATAATCACCCCACACAGGCTGCCGAACAGCCCTGCCAGCAATCCATACCAGACAAAGATGGCGCGAATTAAACCATCTTTCGCCCCCAGCGTTCTTAATACTGCGATATCGCCACTCTTGTCTTTCACCGCCATCACTAAGGTGGAGACGATGTTGAAACAGGCCACGCCAATCACCAGTACCATCGCCAGATACATAATGGCGCGGATTATCTGAATATCGCGATACATATAGCCGTAAGTACCAATCCAGCTTTTAATATAAACATAGCTGTTGGTCACTTCACCCGCATCGCGTACCAGCTTATTGGCGTTGAAAACATCCGTCATTTTAAGGGCAATACCTGACACGCTGGAACCCATATCAAGATATTGTTGGGCATCCGCCAGTGGGATCATGGCAAAACTGTGATCGAGTTGACCACTCAACTGCAAAATACCGGCAACGTGCAAACGCACACGTTTTGGCTGCATCAGTTTATGCTCAGGATTCGAGTTGGGGATCATAATCGACACCCAATCGCCCTGCTTCACTTTCAGCGCATCCGCCACGCCTTTGCCGATGATAATTTGCTGTTCGCCCGCTTTAAAATTGCGCCAGGCATCCCCCTGAACAAACGAGGGTAATGCGCTCAGACGCTGTTCCTGTTGCGGGTTAACGCCCTTCACCTGGATTGCGCGCAGATTCGCTCCACTTTCCACCAGCCCGGTGAAATTGATATACGGCGCAGCGGCGGCAATACCCGGCACTTTCTGCACTTTATCCAGTGCTTCCTGCCAGTTAGTCCACGGCTGATCCACCGCTTCGATTTCACCATGCGGCACCACCGCCAGAATGCGGTTATTCAGTTCGCGTTCAAAGCCGTTCATCGCGCTTAAGCCGACGATCAATACCGCCACGCCGAGGGCAATGCCGATGGTAGAAATGACGGAGATCAGCGACACCATGCCGCCGCGCCGCCGTCCGCGACTAAAACGCAGGCCAATTAATAACGATAAAGGCATCGCCATTACTCCGCCCCCATCAGGCTCAGTTCCGCCGTCAGACGACCATCACGCATCTCCAGTTGGCGGCTCATACGTTTCGCCAGTTGCAGGTCGTGAGTAACCACCAGGAAGGCGGTGCCCTGCAAACGATTCAACTCCCCAAGCAACTGGAAGATGCTGTCGGCGTTACGCGCATCGAGGTTACCGGTAGGTTCATCCGCCAGTACCAGACGCGGGTTATTGACCAGCGCACGGGCAATCGCCACACGCTGGCGTTCGCCGCCAGAAAGTTCAGATGGGCGGTGATTCGCACGATGCTCCAGCCCCACCGCTTTTAACATCTCCAGCGCACGGCTGTTGATTTCAGCGGGCTTTTTCTTGCCAATCAGCAGTGGCATAGCCACGTTTTCCAGGGCAGTAAAATCCGGCAGCAGGTGGTGAAACTGATAAATAAAGCCCAGCTTCTGGTTGCGCAGTTCTGCTTTCGCCGCCGAAGACAGTTTGCTCATCGGTTGACCGTTAAAGATCACATCGCCGGAGGTTGGTGTATCCAGCCCGCCCAGCAGGTGCAGCAAGGTACTTTTACCGGAACCAGAGCTACCGACGATCGCCATCATTTCACCTTCGCCGACGCTGAAACTGACATTGTGCAGTACATCGGTTTGCACACTGCCTTCCTGATAGCGTTTGCACAGGTTGTCGCATTGCAACAGGATCTTATTCATAACGTAAAGCCTCAGCGGGTTGAGTGGCGGCAGCGCGCCATGAAGGGTAAAGCGTAGACAGCAGCGCGATAGCCATCGCCACCAGCGCAATAACAATGACCTGTAAAGGTTCGATAGCGACCGGCAGCGCCGCGCCATCAAGCAGGACGCCGATTATCGGCATCAGATTATTTAACTGGCTGGCAAGCAGTGCGCCAAGCGCCGCTCCGAGGATCGCACCGATAATCCCGGCGCTGGCCCCTTGCACCATAAAGACCATCATGATTTGTCGCGGAATTAAGCCTTGCGTTTGCAGGATCGCGACTTCGCCCTGCTTCTCCATTACCATCAGCCCCAGCGAGGTAATAATGTTAAACGCCGCTACGGCAACAATCAGGCTCAGCAGCAAACCCATCATATTTTTTTCCATGCGTACGGCCTGGAACAGCTCGCCTTTACGGTCACGCCAGTCCTGCCATTTGCTGCCTTCAGGCAGTTTTTGTTGACTTAATGAGTCGACTTTCAGCGGCTCATCCAGCCACAAACGCCAGCCGGTAATATTGCCTGCCGGATAACGCATCAGACGCGAGGCATCCTCAATATTCACCAGCATTTCATAGCCATCGACTTCACTGTTGGCGGCGAAAGTGCCAATCACATTGAACAGGCGCTGGCTTGGAATACGCCCCATCGGCGTGAACTGGCTGGCAGATGGCACCATCACGCGGATTTGATCACCGCGATTGACGCCCAACTGTGAGGCAAGCTGTTCACCGAGGATGACATTATATTTCCCCGGCTCGAGGTCAGTTTGTTTCACATTGACCAGATACGGCGTTAGTGGATCTTTTTGCGCCGGATCGATACCCAGCATCACCCCGACCGCCACGCTGCGCGCGCTTTGCAGTACCACATCACCGGTAGTAATAGGTGCGACGCGATTAACGCCGTCCAGTTTGACTGCCGTTTCCGGGAGTTGCTGCGGGTTAAGAGAGCCATGCTCAGAAGAGAGAATTGCCTGTGGCATCAGGCCAAGGATGTTGTTTTGCAGCTCGCGCTCAAAACCGTTCATCACTGACAATACTGTGACCAGCGCCATCACCCCGAGGGTAATGCCGATGGTAGAAAGCCAGGAGACGAAGCGACCGAAGCGATCCGCTGCACGCCCACGCATGTAACGCAGGCCAATAAATAGAGCGACAGGTTGGTACATGAAATCCGTCTGGTTGCTGTAGCAAAGACACGAGTATATAAGCGAAAGCGGGATGGGTAAACGTCTGAACTGTAAGTGATCGTCAGGGCTAATCTGAAAAGTACCAGCAAATCAATCGACTAAAGGGCCTCATTATCTCATTGGCCTTGTGGCCTGATCTTTATCTGAAAAATAACCAAATACAGACAGATACGCATTACACCACGCGACTGGCCCCTCAGGATCAACAGCATGTTAAATAAAAAGAGCGTGTTGTCCTGATGAAACAAAAAGAGCTATGGATTAACCAGATCAAAGGGTTATGTATTTGTCTGGTGGTGATTTATCACTCGGTCATTACCTTTTATCCGCATCTCACCACTTTTCAGCATCCGTTATCGGAAGTCCTGAGCAAATGCTGGATCTATTTCAATCTTTACCTTGCCCCCTTTCGTATGCCGGTTTTTTTCTTTATTTCCGGCTATTTGATTCGCCGCTATATCGACAGCGTACCGTGGGGAAATTGTCTCGATAAACGCATCTGGAACATCTTCTGGGTGCTGGCGCTTTGGGGCATGGTGCAGTGGCTGGCGTTAAGTGCGCTGAACCAGTGGCTGGCACCTGAGCGCGATTTAAGCAATGCCTCCAATGCCGCGTATGCCGATTCCACCGGTGAGTTCCTGCACGGGATGATCACCGCCAGCACCAGCTTGTGGTATCTGTATGCGTTAATTGTCTATTTCGTGGTATGTAAAATTTTTAGCCGTCTGGCGCTGCCACTATTCGCCTTGTTTGTACTGCTGAGTGTGGCGGTTAATTTCGTTCCCACGCCGTGGTGGGGAATGAACAGTGTGATCCGCAATTTGCCTTATTACAGCCTTGGCGCATGGTTTGGCGCAACAATAATGACCTGTGTTAAAGAGGTGCCGTTGCGCCGCCATCTGCTGATGGCTTCTTTGCTTACCGTTCTGGCGGTCGGTGCCTGGTTGTTTACTATCTCGCTGCTGTTGTCGCTGGTATCGATTGTGGTGATCATGAAGCTGTTTTATCAATACGAGCAACGATTCGGTATGCGCTCCACCAGCCTGCTGAATGTGATTGGTTCCAACACCATTGCTATCTACACCACCCATCGCATTCTGGTTGAAATATTCAGCTTAACTCTGCTTGCGCAAATGAACGCAGCACGCTGGTCGCCGCAAGTCGAACTGACACTCCTGCTGGTTTACCCCTTTGTTAGTTTGTTCATCTGTACTGTTGCGGGCTTGCTGGTAAGAAAACTTTCACAGCGCGCATTCAGCGATCTGTTGTTCTCCCCGCCTTCTCTGCCCGCGGCCGTCAGTTACTCCCGCTAAGCCATCGCCCCAGCCGGGGCGATTCAATTTGCTAAACCATGTCGATTACGGATAATGAACAGCATTGCTTATCAGAGATATGCCCCCATATGTTGAGGCATATCCTAACGAGAATCTGACAACCGTTATGCCTGAACAATATCGTTATACGCTGCCCGTCAAAGCGGGTGAGCAGCGTCTGCTGGGCGAGTTAACCGGCGCTGCCTGCGCGACGCTGGTGGCGGAAATTGCCGAACGTCACGCCGGTCCGGTGGTACTCATTGCACCAGATATGCAAAATGCTCTGCGTTTGCATGATGAAATCAGCCAGTTCACCGATCAGATGGTGATGAATCTGGCGGACTGGGAAACCCTCCCTTACGACAGTTTTTCGCCTCATCAGGACATTATCTCCTCGCGCCTTTCCACCCTTTACCAGCTACCGACGATGCAGCGTGGCGTACTGATTGTTCCGGTGAATACGCTTATGCAGCGCGTTTGCCCACACAGTTTTCTCCACGGTCATGCGCTGGTGATGAAAAAAGGTCAGCGCCTGTCACGAGATGCATTACGAACCCAACTGGACAGCGCCGGTTATCGCCATGTTGACCAGGTGATGGAGCACGGCGAATACGCCACGCGCGGCGCGTTGCTGGATCTCTTCCCGATGGGGAGTGAGCTGCCTTATCGTCTTGATTTTTTTGATGATGAAATCGACAGCCTGCGGGTGTTTGACGTCGACAGCCAGCGCACGCTGGAGGAAGTAGAAGCGATCAATCTGCTGCCCGCGCACGAATTTCCGACCGATAAAGCGGCAATTGAACTGTTCCGCAGCCAGTGGCGCGATACCTTCGAAGTGAAGCGCGATCCGGAACATATTTACCAGCAAGTGAGTAAAGGCACATTACCTGCCGGGATCGAGTACTGGCAGGCCCTAATTTTCTGCGCAACCCTTCGCGGCTTT
>OGQV01002219.1_pt1 | contig 12099 bp, 12 predicted proteins | sample 1553311 | NCBI WGS metagenome assembly OGQV01 (sample SAMEA2579976, study PRJEB22360) | human gut metagenome
CCGACAAAACAATCTGCTGGATGAGCCATACAGACTATATTTCCCAGACTGCACCTGGATTTGAGATAGCTGCACACACAGCGGACTGTCCGGTAGCAACTGCACAGAATGAAGAGAAGAAACTGTATGCGATCCAGTTCCATCCGGAAGTACTGCACACAGTAGAAGGAAAGACAATGCTTTCCAACTTCGTACTTGGTGTCTGTGAATGTGCCGGAGACTGGAAGATGGATGCCTTTGTTGAACATACGATCAAAGAGATCCGCGAGAAAGTCGGTGATGGAAAAGTTCTCCTTGCCCTGTCAGGTGGTGTAGATTCCTCCGTGGCAGCAGGACTTCTTTCCAGAGCGATCGGTAAGCAGCTTACCTGCGTATTTGTAGATCATGGCCTTCTTCGTAAGGATGAAGGTGATGAGGTTGAAGGTGTATTCGGACCGAATGGTCAGTTTGATCTGAACTTTATCCGTGTTAATGCACAGCAGAGATATTACGACAAGCTTGCCGGTGTTACAGAGCCTGAAGCGAAGCGTAAGATCATCGGTGAGGAATTTATCCGTATCTTCGAGGAGGAAGCCAAGAAGATCGGTGCTGTGGATTTCCTTGCACAGGGAACCATTTATCCGGACGTTGTAGAGAGCGGTCTCGGCGGAGAATCCGCAGTGATCAAATCCCATCACAACGTAGGTGGCCTTCCGGATTTCGTTGATTTCAAAGAAATCATTGAGCCGCTTCGTGACCTGTTCAAAGATGAGGTCCGTAAAGCCGGCCTTGAGCTTGGAATTCCGGAAAGACTGGTATTCCGTCAGCCATTCCCAGGTCCGGGACTTGGAATCCGTATCATCGGAGAAGTCACCGAAGAAAAAGTACGCATCGTACAGGATGCAGACTACATCTACCGTGAAGAAGTCGACAAAGCAGCCGCCGACTACAAAAAAGAACACGGAGAAGACCCATCCTGGATGCCAAACCAGTACTTCGCAGCCCTTACCAATATGCGAAGCGTAGGCGTAATGGGAGACTTCAGAACCTACGATTACGCAGTAGCACTCCGTGCTGTTAAGACTATTGACTTTATGACTGCTGAATCTGCTGAGATTCCTTATGCAGTGCTTAATAAGGTGATGAACCGTATTATTAATGAAGTTAAGGGCGTAAACCGCGTATTCTATGATCTTACAAGTAAGCCGCCTGGAACGATTGAGTTTGAATAAGCAAAAAAGCTTAGTAAACCCAGCGTTTATGCGGGTTTGCAGCATTTTTAAAAGTCTTTTGATAACAAATTGATAACAGTTGCATAAGAGCCATTATTCTTGTAATCCGGTGGTTTTCGGGTTAGAGAATGATTGACAGGTGGTTGTGCAACAAATAAATCCATATTTATCTAAAAAGCCCTTAGCTGTGGGTAAAAACTCATAGCTAAGGGCTTTTTGTCGTGCTTATTTATTTTTTTGCTGACGCTTTATAAGAATATCCATCAACTCGATATCATTATGGGGTAATTCATCATCTTCAAATTCACCTAAATAAGTTACATCATGATATTTTTGACCATCATATTCGTAACCAGTGTAAGGATACCCCCTATCTGTTGTTCCGTGATATTCTTTGAACTCTTGTTTGGCTTCTTCGGCGGTGAAAGTGCTTGAATCGAAATAGATACCTTCTTTTTCTTTAGCCCAACCCATTTTTGTTGCCTTAAACAGATGCTTCATAGATGTTCCTCCTTTAAAGAATTTATTAGAGCGTCGCTAAGTGCCTGTGATGGGACTTTTGCCCATGTTTGCGTAGTATCAAATTCTGGGTAGTGGTAACGCCACTCATCGTATTTGTCTTTACTGATTTCCTCAGAAGATAGCTTGTCAGCCTGTTCTTTCCAGGCATACAGCATTTTCTGGAGTTCGTGAGCATCTTTGCCTTTGGAAGTATCGACTTTCAGACAGATTTCTCCGTCTGATTCACTGACAGTCAGACCGTACAAATCTTCAAGGGTAAACAAAGTGTGCATCAGCCCGATATAGCTGTCAATGTCAGGCACATCGAGGGCATGAGGGGAAACATCCAGAGCCTGTGCCAGTGCAGCAGTAAGTTCCGCCTTCGGTTTTCTTGTTCCTGTTTCGTATTGTGCCAAACGTACATCGGCACTTCGCTCAGGAAAGCCGACAATCGTACCAAGATATTTTTGTGTCATTCCACGCAGAATGCGGAAAAAATGGATTCTCTCTCCAATCGCCATAACGTGTCCACTCCTTGTATGTATTTTACAATGAGTATAGCAGATATGTTTAGGATAAGTCAAGACAATACAAAACAAAAAAGTTTAATATTTTTCGCAAAGCCACTTGACACAAACAAATATGCTTAGTATAATAAGTTTGAAATTAAGCAAATAAGTTTAATAAAAACAAAATGACCGTCCGAACAGTATAAACCGCCAAGACCTTGACAGAAAGCAAGCGAGCACCTGACATATTACGATATATCGGGATAGCACAGTGCCGAACAGGGAATACCTGCTGGAACTTCATTCGGATAGAACGGCAATAAAAAACGAAAGAAGGGATTGATGATATGAAAAACAGATTTATTTGTGCCGAAGAAGTGGCACAGGAACTAAGCGTATCAAAGCCGTATGCCTACAAGTTAATCCGTCAGTTGAATGAGGAATTGAAAGCAAAAGGCTTTATTACGATTTCAGGACGGGTAAACCGCCAGTATTTCTATGAAAGACTCTACGGAGCAGGAAATCCCCAAGGGGATACCACTATGTCCTATAAGGCAGGACAGGAATAAGGAAAGGAGGATGAATAATGCCGGTATTTAAAAACGAGGACAATGGAACATGGTATGTGATGGCGAGGTATGTAAACTGGAAAGGCGAGCGTAAACAGAAATGCAAGCGTGGATTTGCTACCAAGAAAGAAGCACAGGAATGGGAGCGAATGTTCCAGTTGCAGAACTCTTCCGATATGGATATGAGTTTTGAAGCATTTACCGAACTGTATATCCGGGATATGAAAAGCCGTCTGAAGGAGAACACATGGCTGACGAAGGAGCATATCATCTGCACGAAGATTTTACCTTATTTCGGCAAGCTGAAAATCAGTGAGATTTCCACAAAAGAGGTTATCGCATGGCAGAATGAGATGCTTGCCTATCGGGACGAAAAGAAAAAGCCATACTCACAGACCTATTTGAAAACGCTGCACAATCAGTTGTCCGCTATCTTCAATCATGCGGTGCGGTATTATGAGCTGCGTTCCAATCCTGCCGCCAAAGCAGGAAATATGGGAAGTGAGGAACACAAGGAAATGCTGTTCTGGACGAAAGAAGAATACAAGAAATTCTCATTCGAGATGATGGATAAGCCGGTTTCCTTTTACGCTTTTGAAATGCTCTACTGGTGCGGCATCCGAGAGGGAGAATTGTTGGCACTGACCGCCGCTGATTTTGATTTTGAGAAAGAAACGGTCAGAATCAACAAGTCCTATCAGCGATTACACGGAGAAGATGTGATTACCACACCGAAAACAAAGAAAAGTAATCGCATCATCAAAATGCCGAAGTTCCTTTGTGAAGAAATGAGGGAGTATTTGCAGATGCTTTACGGACTGAAGAAGAAAGACCGAATCTTTACAGTCACAAAAAGTTATCTTCATCACGAGATGGACAGAGGTGCGAAAGCCGCAGGTGTAAAACGAATCCGTATCCATGATTTACGGCACAGCCACATCAGCCTGTTGATTGATATGGGATTTTCAGCGGTGGCGATTGCAGACCGTGTAGGGCATGAAAGCATTGACATCACTTACCAGTACGCTCATCTGTTCCCGTCAAAGCAGACGGAAATGGCAGATAGATTAGACGATTTAGGGAAAGGAGAGTTTGAAAATGTCAGCTAAGAACAGAGATAACAAAAACCGTTGGAGAAACATCACAGTAGGGTTTCGGGTATCGCCCGAAGAAAATGAACTCATCAACAAGGCAGTTGCCTTATCGGGACTGCCGAAGCAGGAATACTGCTACCGCCGTTGCCTGAATCAGGATGTAGTGGTACAGGGCAATCCCAGAGTATTCAAGGCACTTAAAACGGAACTTGCCGCTGTCCTTACAGAATTAAAGCGGATTGAAGCAGGGAACAGCGTGGATGAGGAACAGCTGAATGTCATTGAACTGATCGCTGTTATTCTGGGCGGTCTGAAAGGAGAGGACGAAGATGGAAAATAAAAAAGAAATGACTGCCCCGGATGTATCTGTTGGCGCAGATACGGAGCAGCCGACTTCTAAAAACACTACAAGTAGTATATCCGAGAATGGTGGAAATATCAAGAGTTTTGAGGAATTGCAGAGAGAAATGCAGCTGCGATCAGACCCGTCCTATCTCCAGACCATTTCCATGAATGAACTGTTTGACACACAGTATCGGAGTAAGCAGCCGTTGATTGACGGTCTGCTCTACCCCGGCACTTATATCTTTGCAGGTTCGCCCAAACTGGGAAAAAGTTTTCTGATGGCACAGCTTGCTTACCATGTTAGCACAGGTACACCGCTTTGGAATTATACCACCCGAAAAGGGACGGTGCTGTATCTGGCACTTGAGGACGATTACCGCCGTCTGCAGGAGCGTCTGTACCGGATGTTCGGGACGGAAAGCACCGATAATCTATACTCTTCTGTTTCTGCCAGTCAGCTTGGAAATGGACTGGATGAGCAGCTTGCAAGATTTGTGGCAGAGCATAAGGACACGAAGCTGATTATCATTGATACGCTTCAAAAAGTGCGTGAAGTTGGCGGCGATAATTACAGTTACGCAAATGATTATCAGATTATGGCAAGACTGAAAAGTTTTGCAGATGCTCACGGACTTTGTCTGTTGCTCGTACACCATACAAGAAAGCAGAATGCGGATGATAAGTTTGACATGATTTCTGGGACAAGCGGACTGCTTGGGGCGGCAGACGGAGCATTTCTTCTTCAGAAGGAAAAACGGACAGGCAATGTCGCAACACTGGAAGTATCGGGCAGAGATCAGCAAGACCAGAAGCTATATCTTATCCGCAATACAGAAACCTTGCTGTGGGATTTACAAAAAGCAGAAACGGAGTTGTGGAAAGAACCGCCGGAGCCGTTACTGGATGAGATTGCGGAGCTTGTTATGAAAGACAATCCTTACTGGGAAGGCTTTCCAACAGCACTTGTCGCTTTGATAAATGTGGACATTCAACCGCACGTTATCACAAGAAAACTGAACGTTCTTGCAGGACGGTTGTATACAGAACATGGGATTCTCTTTCGAAGTGAGCGTGTCCATGAGGGACGGAAACTAAGGTTCTGGAAAGACAATACAGAGAATGCGTGACAGTTCGTGACGGTTGTGACGGTATTTTTGACAGCGGGGCGGTATCAAAATAACCGTCACGACTGTCACATACCGTCACGTACTGTCACGGAAAGGATGGATAAGATGGGAAATGTGCAAATATCACAGGAGTTATTTATGCAGTTGCTCCGTTTTCACTTGGTTGAAGATGAGAGCTGCGAGAGAGAAAACAAGCAGGAGCTGGAGAAGAAATTAGACAGGATGGTTATGCGTGACCTGTATGGAAAATTCAAAACTGCCACGACAGAGGAAGAAAGGGAACGGGCGAGAAAAGAGTATCTGGACAGACAAGGAGAAATCAGGAAAGGAGAATCATGCAATGAGAGAAGGAAGATTAGGTTATAACTGTGAAAATGGAAGATATGGATTACTGTCAATGGACTTATGGATTGATAGAGGATTTCACTGCGGAGAGTGTATGGAAGTTCTGGTGGATGACCAGTGGGTACGGACAAGGATGGAGATGAATCCTGCAATGGAATGGTATCTGGTGGGAACGCCTTATTGCGGCAATCTGGAATATGTGCGGGCAAGAATACCGGAATAAATCAGATAGAAAAGTAAAGAATCGGTTTGATGTCAGGAATAAAAAATAAGCCCGGATACGGGCAAATAAAAAGGGCGGATACGCCCAAGATGAAAAACACAAGCCGAAACATGGTACAGAAAGGTAGCACCTTATAAAGCCCTCGGCGTTTGAGAGCGAAATACACCCATCGCACAAACTTCGTTTATGCTCTGTGTATTTCGCCCTGCCGGGAGCTGTTCCACCGACAGGCGGATAGTTCGTAAACAGATGCCGATGCATCCACTCACAAATGATATGGCAGAATTTATTTTGCCGAAGACAAGGAGGGAGTGCCTATCGGAAGAAATTCATTTATTCAAATGACAAAACTAAGCAATGTAAAAGGCAGGATCACTTATATATCCAGTCATGCAAAACAGGAAAATCTTTATGCAGTTTATGAAACCACAGAACGGAAATTCTGGCGGGAACTTGCAAAATGTAATCAGGAAGAATTTGCAAAAAGTGGAACAGAAGGAAAATGCATTGAGGCAAGAGAACTGATCATTGCTTTGCCAGAGAGTTTTACAGAATATCAGCCGGATAGATTGTTGCAACTTTTTACAAATCATTTCAAACAGAATTATGGAGCGGAGTGTATTGCTGCTTTGCACCACAATAAAAGAAAAACAAATTATCACATTCATCTGATATTTGCAGAACGGAAGCTATTGGATGAGCCAATCGTTAAGACTGCCAGCAGAAATATGTTTTATGATGAAAATGGGAAACATGTTCGGACCAAGAAAGAGATACTGGGAGAAGATGGTGAGATACGAGAGGGCTGTCATATTGTGAAAAAAGGTGAGGTGTATGAGAAGAAGCTGTTTACAGCGAAAGATGAACGCTTCAAGAGTAATTCATTTCTGGATGAGGTAAAGCATTCTTATACAGATTTAATCAATATTTATGTGCAGGACGAGAAACAGAAACTACAGGTATTTGAGCGTGGTGGCGTGTATCTTGCAACGAAGAAAATTGGAAAGAACAATCCAAAAGCGTATGAGATAGAAGTCGATAATCGGAAACGTCAGGAATGGAACAGAGCTGTTGATATGGCATTGATCAGCGGAGTATCAGAACCGCAGATATTGGAAGTGAAGCGAAAACAAATTACTGAATCAATTAAGAAATCTATTGCCCGTCATGGAAACAGTCCGGGATTATTTGGCAGAGTTATAGCAGTGGCGGTTGAAACACTGGAATTTTTGATAGAAAGTGTGCTGTTTAAAAAATCCAGAGAAGTGTCGAAACAGATTAACGTGGCACAGGTAGGAACAACGGAACCTGAGCAAACAGAGAGGATTGCAGAAAATATCGTACCAGAAAGTGTGAAGATAAAAGAAGAAAAGGCAGAACCGAAGCAGCCAGAAATGACAAGGCTTGCATCAAAATATCCGAAATTTTTCAAAGTCAAGAAAGAACTGGACGAACAAAATACTGCAATTCAACAGAAACAAAAACAGCTTTCTGCAAAGAAAAAAGAACTGTCAGAAGTCAAGGGATGGTTTAAGGGATGGAAGAAAAAAGCATTGCAGGAAGAAATTGATGAACTGACAAGCCAGATCAGGAATATGAAAGACTATCTTCCAAGAATTGTACAGAAAATCGGTTACAGAAGCGTACAGGAATTTTTGAAAGATTTTAAAGTTTCTCAAACTGAGTATAGCGAGTATCGAACTGCAATAGAAAAATGGAAGAAAGAAACAGGAAAAGAGCCAGTAGCACACAGTATTAGGGCGAAGCTGGCAGAAAAGAAACAGGAAATACAGAATGAACAGAAAAATAAACAGCACACCCGCAAACAGAATAAAGACCGGGGAGCAAGGTAGGAGGACAATCATGGAAAAACACATTATGGGAGAAAATGGAATTAGCTATACTTTAGGAGAGGACGATCTGTATTATCCAGACCTGTATCTCCCGGAAGAGACAGAGTACCCGATTGGAAAGTATGGAATGTTGAGAAAGTCATATTTGCAGGAGCATCGGAAGGGATTATATCTGGAGTTGGTACTTGCCGGGAAGTTAAATAAACATCTGCACCAGACAGACGAGGAGTGCTATGAGATGATGGAACGCTTGATAGAGCAGATGAAAGAAAGGCAGGGAGTGACGGAACAGTTGAAAGCGGAGAATCAGATGTTGTGGGTGAGGATGTGTAATAATATCCGACATTGTGCAGAGGAAGTAGTGCTGAAAGAAATTGTATATGCGTAGATTAGAGGGCGGTCAGTTGACTGCCCTATTTACGATTTTATGGCGTATTATAATGGAATCATGGAAATGTATGTGGTAAACTATTTATGTATTTATTACAATTTCGAGGAGGGTTGTCATGGAAAAAGAAGAAAAATCAAGTTCTATTGAGCAACAAATGGCAGAGCAGGTAATTTTTCAGAAGGTAAATGACTGGTTGGGCGTAGAGCTGGTAGAAAATGCGAAAATCTTTGTAGGCAATACATTTATGCAACCCGATTTTTATTCTAAAGCGGATGGGATAATTGGAGAAATTTTTGCACATATTGGAAAACCCAAGAAAGCTCAGGATAATAAGACTTCAAATGATATTCTGAAAATGCTTCTCCTTGAAAAAATTGAGGGAAAGATATACAGAAAAATTATTGTAGTATGTGATGAAGATGAGATGAAAAAATTAAAAGGTACATCTGTTCTTGCAGAATGTATCAGACAATTCGATATTGAAGTGAAAATGATAGAGATAGAGAATGATTTACGAGATACCTTGATTGAAGCACAGAAAAGGCAACGAATGGTAAATGCGTAAAATATAATAAATTTGGAGGGGACGAATGATGGAAAAAGATTACATAGAAGTAAAGTCATTTGGAAAAGTGTTTCCCAAAAAGGGAGCAAATGCGAGAATACCATATGAACATCAAAAATGTGCAATGGGAAATCTCGATATTATGAATAAAAATGCGAAGTACAGCACTATGATTGTACTTCCTACTGGTGGAGGAAAAACGTACACAGCTTCTATGTGGCTTTTAAGAAATGCACTGGATCAGAAAAAGAAAATATTGTGGATTGCACATCGTCAGATGTTACTTGACCAAGCAGCAGAATCTTTTCAGAAGTTTGCGTATTCAGAGGTAATACCGCATATTCCGTCCTTCCAGTACAGGATTGTATCTGGTGCATCTACGCATGATAGAACCATTGATATTCAACCCACGGACAATTTGTTGATTATGAGTAAGGACAGCATAGGCAGAAATTTACAGTGCTTAGATGCATGGCTCAAGGGCGAAAAGGAAATCTTTTTAATTGTAGACGAAGCACACCATTCTACTGCCAAAACTTATCGCAAAGTAATTGATTATGTAAAAACAAAGGTATTAAATGTAAAATTGATTGGACTGACAGCTACACCATTCCGTACTGCTGATGGGGAACAGGGCCTTTTGGCAAAAATTTATGAGGACGGTTTACAAGGAGGAAAGGCGGTTCATGGAAATATAGGTATTACATATCAGATAGGGTTAAAAGAGTTGATAAATCGACGCATTTTATCAAAACCTATTTTTGAAAGTTATTACACAGATGAAATGTATGGAGAATCATTAGGTTTGAATGGTTGGGAGAGTATCCAACGATTAGACGTATTGCCTGAAGACGTAGCAGGACAAATGGCAGATAGTGCAGCACGAAACAAACTGATTGTCCAGACATACAAGGCAAAAGAGAAAGAGTATGGACAGACGATAGTATTTGCAATCAATGTAGTTCATGCAATTCATCTAAGTTCGTTGTTTAATAAAGAGGGCATAAAGTCGGAGTTCATTGTGTCTGATGTAAAGGATTCTGTGACAGGAGTGAGAATCAGCAGAGAAGAAAACGAAAGAAAAATAGAAGAATATAGGGCAGGAAGAGTAAAAGTACTTGTGAATGTAAATATTTTGACAGAGGGAGTGGACTTACCACAGACTAAAACAGTATTTTTAGCAAGACCAACTGTTTCTACAATCCTTATGACACAGATGATAGGAAGGGCACTTAGAGGAGAAGCTGCTGGTGGAACTTCTTCAGCATACATCGTTTCTTTTGTAGATAGTTGGAATGAACATATTGCATGGGTAAATCCAGACAGTCTGTTCAGTGGAAATAATGAATTTACAGATAATCCAACAGAGCATATGAAGCATGAATTACGCATGATAGCGATTTCTAAAATAGAGGAGTTTGCTTCTGTACTTGACGATTCTGTAGATACCACAGTATTAGAAAAAGTACCATTTGTACAAAGAATTCCGATTGGAATGTATGCGTTTGCCTATTTAGAAGAAAATGGAGTGGATTCTTCCTATCAAGTAATGGTATATGACAGTACGAAAAAATCATATGAAGAATTGATGAAAGGCTTACCAAGTCTGTTCCAAAGTTTTCAGTGTGAAGAGGAATATCCGGCAGAAGAATTGCTTGAAGAAATGGCAGAGCAATGTAGAAACACGTTTTTCTTAGGCGAAATGATACCACCATATGAAGAAAAAGATGTGATACGAATTTTGAAATATTATGCCCAGTACGAAACTTCGCCACAGTTCTATTCATTTGATGATATAGACAGAAGCAAGTTAGATGTTGCTGCGATTGCAAAACATATTTGGGATGAGGATATGGGGCAGAGACAGAAAACAGAATATGTAAATGCCTTATGGGAAAATAGTGATGATAATTTGTTAAAATTGTTTTTTGGACGAAAATTGTATTTCTGGAGACAACTGGATATAGAGTTAACAAAACTGTCTAATCCGCATATTTATGACGAAGAAGAAAACGTGCAGCGAGGTATTAGAAAGCTGGAGGATTTACCATTGTTCGAGATTGGAAAGGTAAATCCGGAACTGGAAAAAAATCTTCGGGATACAGCATTTGCTAAATCAGAAGATACAGATGGAAATTATACCTGTGCCTGTTGTGGAGCAAAAGGCAAAGACCGTATTTTCTTTCAGGTAGACCATGTGATACCGATGAATAAAGGTGGAAAAACTGTGGCAGAGAATTTGCAGATACTTTGTAGACAATGCAATGGGTTGAAGGGGGATAAAATTGATTGAGCTATATTATGATTCATTTGATCTTGCTTGTATCATACATAGTCTGGATATGGGAACTAAGACAGCGAGTATCATGTTGGAAAAAATTTGGAAAGAAGATAATCAATATTTAAGTCCATTCTATCGGACAAATTTGCGTCAGTTATATTTAGATGTGCATTATTGGACAGATTATTTATGTGACAAGCCAGTAATAGATAAGGAGTTTCCGGCGGTTCAGAAAGATTTTCGCTCTTTTGGTAAAGACGTGGAAGAAGCTGCTTTCATTACAGATTATTTTGATATTGATTTGTTTTTTAAGATGAAACGTGTGCAGATTCTTTATTTGGACGGACAATATTATGTGAGAATGAAGCTGCGGACATTATTGAAAGCATATGGATATAAACGCCGGACACAAGAGTTATTAAAATATCTCAGGGAGTGTATGATGTTTTACCATATGCAGACATATCTTCGTGGAAAAGAAGAATGTGATATTGGGGAGATTGGACTTGATGAAATGATAACGATTCGGGTGATTTAAGACTTTTCATTCATAAATCCTGAAATTATTTGAGCCTTTAGGATTAGCCTTGACAGTATCTATGAAAAGAGTTTAATATAATATTCGTGGCAACAAATTGGCAACAGAAAATCAGCAAGCCAAAATAATATATGCAACAGAAATAAAATAACGGCAAAAAAGACATAGAACTTAAACAAATATATTTAAGAATATCTTTGGACTTGCCGAGTTCGAGTAATTTTCAAAAGCTCGCAAAGCCTAGTAAAATGGGCATTTGCGAGCTTGCTTTTTGCCTTGTGTTACTAAAATGGTACTAAGAAGAGATGCTTGCTTTTTGACGTGCTGTTGAAAAAAGTGTAAGTGCATTTGTTGTGTAGAACAAAGCGTCTATTAGTGCTTTTTCTTCACCAGTAAAATTTAAAGCTTTTAAAACAAGAGTAATAGCAACTAGAAAATAGTAGTTTAGTAGATGGTATTGGTTAAATATTCTTTTATATTCAGTAGAATTTTTATTTACAAATGGATGGATTACTATTTTCAATAATCCAGTGGGTATATGTTTACT
>OGQV01002226.1_pt1 | contig 12070 bp, 9 predicted proteins | sample 1553311 | NCBI WGS metagenome assembly OGQV01 (sample SAMEA2579976, study PRJEB22360) | human gut metagenome
TTCCATGCGAGCGCATGAAACGGAAAAAGCCTCTGCCGGCCGGCAGAGGCTTTTTCTATACACAGATAACGCATCCGCACGCACCAGACGCGCAACCGCAGCTCTTTCGATTGCGATGAGACTGGTATCCGTCTCATAGCGCGCGTCATGATGAGATCGAGCGCCGACTGCGCGTCGGTGAGCACCAGCTCCGTTCCGGTAATGACCGCGACGGTTTTCCCGTCCTGCACACAGGATTCCATCCGCATATCGAATTCTCTCCTTGCATTGTGGGATAAAAAAACGCCCTTGTCAATGACAAGGGCGTTTTGGTTGGCAGCGGAAGAAGGATTCGAACCCTCACAAACGGAGTCAGAGTCCGGTGTGCTACCATTACACAATTCCGCTACGAACAAATGATATTATACAGATATTTTCGGATTTGTCAACCCTATTGTCGAAGATTTTTCACGGAATGAACATCTTTGTTCCGGCTCTGTCTGCACACGCAAAACAGAGCCGGAAAACAGAGTCAGCGGTCAAGGATCTTCCCGTCAATCGAGATCGTGACAACCTGCCACGGCAGGAACTTCCCGCTCGCGCGCAGCGCCTCACGCGCCGCATGCTCGAGTCCGCCGCAGCACGGCACCTCCATGCGCACGATGGTGACGCTCTGAATGTCGTTGCCCCGGATAATCTCCGTGAGCTTGTCGGTGTAATCCACCGCGTCGAGCTTCGGGCAGCCGATGAGCACTTTTCGGTTGTGCACAAAATCGCGGTGAAAATCACCGTACGCATACGCCGTGCAATCCGCCGCAATCAGCAGGTTCGCGCCGTCAAAATACGGGGCGCGGATCGGCGCTAATTTAATCTGCACCGGCCACTGGCGCAGCTCGGATTCAATCTTGCCGCCGACCGCACGGTTATCCGTATTTACAGACTTTCTCTCAATAGCGCGCGCCATGCTGCCCGGGCAGCCGGTGAACTTCGGCGTGCCGAGCTTTTCTGCCATTTCCTCTGCCTCTTTCTTCGCGGCTTTCTCTGCCATAGCCATTTTCACGGCTTCCTCGTCAAACGCCGCCGCTTCGCGCTCCACAAAGGAGATTGCGTTCGTGGGACATGCAGGCAGGCAGTTGCCGAGGCCGTCGCAGTAATCATCGCGCAGAAGCTTCGCCTTACCGTTTACAATGCCGATGGCGCCCTCCTGACAGGCATTCGCGCACAGGCCGCAGCCGTTGCATTTTTCTTCATCAAAGTGAACGATGGTGCGGATCATATTCAAAATTCCTTCCAATTTTTAAATTTTGCAAAAGCCACAAGGTTTTCTCTTGACTTTACGAACACAGTATACTACGATTAGGCTGTAAAGTATGTTGTTATAACAACGAAGATTGAAAAAAGGAGGCTATTTTACGGATTACAGCATCTTAGGGCGCTCGCCGCTGTTTCGGGGCATCCCCGCAGGCGATTTCGGCGTTTTGCTCGAGCACCTAAAAGCGGAAACGCGCAGCTATAAAAAGGGCGATCTCATCTGCCACGCGGGCGAGCACACAAACGCGCTCGGCATCGTGCTCACGGGCAGCGTGACGATTGAAAGCGACGACATTTTCGGCAACCGCAGTGTTCTTGATAAAGTCGGTCCCGGGCAGGTCTTTGCAGAGACCTATGCCTGTGTGCCGAATGAACCGATGCTCGTCAATGTCGCCGCCGCAGAAAACTGCACCGTGTTGTTTTTGAAAACCGCGCAGATCCTCTCCCCATGCGCCGTAAACTGCAGGCACCACGGCAAGCTGATTGAAAACCTGCTGCTCGTCAGCGCGCAGAAAAACCTGTCGCTTTCGCGCCGCATTTTCCACACCGCACCGAAAACGATACGCGGGCGACTCATTTCATACCTGTCGTTTCAGGCTATCCGCGAAAACAGCGACAGCTTCACAATCCCGTTCAATCGCCAGCAGCTTGCGGATTACCTCAGCGTAGACCGCAGCGCGCTTTCCAAAGAAATGGGCAAAATGCGCGACGAAGGCATTTTAAACTTCTCCAAAAATCATTTTGAACTAAAGCGCACAAGCTGACGGAAAGCGAGACGAATAAAGTCTTTGTTCAAACTTTCTTCGAGAAAGTTTGCGGGTTTTTAGGACAGGCCCTAAATCATCGTCCGCAGACGACGAAATCTTTTTGCGTTCGCAAAAACTAGGAAGGTAGTTTAGAACGTCCGGAGGACGTTCTAAACTTAGGAAACCCAGTTGCATGGGTTTCCTAAAGGACTTGTCAAAGCAAGTCCTTAGAAAAATCACCACCTCACAGTAAATTATAGAAAGGACTTATCTTCATGAAAAACATTTTCTTTCGCACCACGTCTCTTTGGGCGTCCGTCCTTTACATGGCGCTCGGCCTTGTGCTCACGTTTTGGCCGGGTATGTCCGGCACCGTCTTTTGCTGGGGCATCGCCGCTGCGCTCATTTTGTACGCCGCACATAGCTTCTGGTATTTTATAAAAGCCAGAAACCTCGGCTTCACTGCAGGCGGCACGCTCGTCATCGGCATTCTCTGCCTTGCGTTCGGTATTTTCTGCTTTTCCCGCCCGTACGTCGTCCTCTCTTTCCTGCCCATCGCGCTCGGCATCATGCTGCTTGTAGACGGCATCGGAAAAATGCCGCTCGCCGTTGATGCCCTCTCGGTGTACAGCCCCTACCGCTTCTGGGTACTCATCTCCGCCGTACTGCCGCTCATTCTCGGCATCGTGCTGCTCGTAAATCCGTTCCGTGCCGCAAAAGCCGCCATCATGTTCTTCGGCATCAGCATTTTAGCAGACGGTCTCTTTGAGCTCATCACCTACATCCAGCAGCGCCGCGCAGAAAAATCCGAGTACAAGGATATCCGCTAAACAACCTTTTTGCAATAACAGGCAACATATACCGTTTGACCGAATGCACGTCGCGTGGTATAGTATGCTTGTAATATTCTGTATGGAGGTACAAACATGAACCCGAACATTGAAAAGGCGTTTCACGATTACGAAGCGCTCATCGCAAAAGAGAACAAGCCTGCCGCTTTTTACAACGGCATTTACACGCGTTACAAGAATCCTGTCCTCACCCGCGACCACATTCCGCCGTTCTGGAAATTTGACCTGAACGAGGAGACTAATCCGCTGGGTCTTGAGCGTCTCGGCGTGAACGCCGTCATGAACTCCGGCGCCATCAAGCTGAACGGTCAGTACTGCCTCGTCGCCCGCGTAGAAGGCAATGACAGAAAGTCCTTCTTCGCCGTCGCGCGCAGCAATAACCCTGTGCAGGGCTTCCGCTTTGATGATTACCCGGTCATCCTGCCAGACACCTCCCCCGAGGAAACGAACGTCTACGATATGCGTTTGACGCAACACGAAGACGGCTATATCTACGGCGTGTTCTGCAGCGAAAGCAAGGATAAGACCGTGAACGACCTCTCCGCCGCATTCGCCGCTGCCGGCATTGTCCGCACAAAGGATCTCGTCAACTGGGAGCGCCTGCCGGACCTCAAGACGAAATCTCCCCAGCAGCGCAACTGCGTGCTGCACCCGGAATTCGTCAACGGCAAGTATGCGTTCTACACCCGCCCACAGGACAGCTTCATTGAAGCCGGCGACCAGGGCGGCGTCAGCTTCGGTCTATGCGACGACATCACAAACGCTGTCATCGACGAAGAAAAAGTCGTCAGTCCGCGCCGCTACCACACCATCACCGAGTCCAAAAACGGCGCCGGCGCTGTGCCGATCAAGACCGAAAAGGGCTGGATCCACCTTGCACACGGCGTGCGCAACACCGCAGCCGGCCTGCGCTACGTGCTGTATGTCTTCGTGACCGACCTGCAGGACCCTGCAAAGCTCATCGCAGAACCGGGCGGCTTCTTCATCGCCCCGCTGGGCAAAGAGCGCGTCGGCGATGTTTCCAATGTCGTGTTCACGAACGGTGCCATCGCTGATGACGACGGCAAGGTCTACGTCTACTACGCTTCCTCCGATACACGCATGCATGTCGCGGAGACGAGTATTGCACAGCTGCTCGACTATGCGTTCGGCACCCCGGCCGACCCGCTGCGTTCCGCAGACTGCGTCCGCCAGCGCTGTGCCCTCATCGAGAAAAATCTCGAATATATGAAAGCGCACAAATAATTTCTCTTAAAGCATAAATAAACGAAGCACCGTGTCCTTTTGAGGCACGGTGCTTTTGTTTTAACTATATTCGTTTACTTCGTAATTTTCAGCGCGCCGTTCCAGACCTTGCTGCCGCTTTCCTCAACGTAAAGCTCCACTTTACTCTCTTCCGGCGCAAACTGCATTTTGCGGTTCCAGATGCTCAGTGCGTCACAGTCAAGCTTCAGTTCTACCGTCTTCTTTTCGCCGGGCTGGAGATACACCTTCTCAAACGCTTTCAGCTCGCGCACGCGGCGGACGATTGTGCCGCTCACGCCCTGAATGTACAGCTGCACCGTCGCATGGCCCGCTGTGCTGCCGGTGTTTTCCACTTCGCACGTCACGGTATGCGCTTTTCCGTTTTCAAGTGCCGCAATAGAAATTTCCGGCGTGCCATCCTTTACGGTCGTCTTGAACGTCGTGTAGTGCAAACCGAAGCCGAACGGGTACAGCGGCGTGTTCTCCAAATCGCGGTAGCGCATCACATCGTAGGAAGCGCGGGCGTTGTAGTACACCGGCAGTTGTCCCGTTGTGCGCGGCACAGAAACCGGCAGGCAGCCGCACGGATCTGCCGCGCCGCTCAAAACTTCCGCAATGGCCGTGCCGCCCCACGGGCCCGGATAGAACGACCACAGCACCGCATCGCTCTTTTCCGCGATCTCGGGGATAGCATGCGGGCGGCCGGAAATGAGCACCGTCACGACCGGCTTGCCGCTTTCAAACACGGCATTTGCCAGCTCGTTCTGCACGCCCGGCAGACGCACATCAGAGGTATCCACGCCCTCGCCGCAATCCATCTGCAATTTCGTACCGACGATTGCCGCGCCGTTCGTGTCAAACTCCGCGCCCGCAAAGCGGCTTGAAGAACCGCCCAGCGCCAAAATGACGAGGTCGCTCTCCTCCGCAAGCTTCTCCGCCTCCGCAATACCGGAAGTATCGTCGTCGCAGATCGTGCAGCCGAGCGCATAGCGTACATCGGCGTTTTTAAATTCGTTCCGAATGCCGTCAAGCACCGTCACACCCACACCGTCACGCAGCGGCGGTGTGTAGTCGCCAAGCTGCTGATACAGCGCGTCCGCGTTCGGGCCAATGACCGCAATACGCAGCTTCTTCTCCTTTTTCAGCGGCAGAACACCGTTGTTTTTGAGCAGCACTGCCGACTGCCGCGCAATTTCAAGGCTCTGCGGAAACGTTTTCGGCACATTGTATTCCGTCAGCGGCTTTTCTTCAAGGTACGGGTGCTCAAACAACCCGCGCGCAAATTTCAGCTCCAGCACGCGCAGAACCGCCTTGTCGAGCGTTTCTTCGGAAACGAGCCCGCGCTCCACGGCTTCTTCCAGGTGCGGGAAGCTGTCGTCCCACAGACTCACGTCCACGCCTGCATTTAAAGCATACGCGCCGTTTGCCGCCTTGTCGTTACCCGTCAGCATATCGAGACGGTCAATCGCTACGCCGTCCGCCATCACGATGCCGTCAAAACCAAGCCCCTCGCGCAGCACGTCCTTTAAAAGCCACTCATTCGCATGGCACGGCACACCGTCAATCTCATTATATGCTGCCATCACACCCGTCGCGCCCGCTTTCACGGCCTCCTTCATCGCGGGCAGATGAATTTCGCGCAGCTCGCGCTCGCCGATGCGCGCCGCACTGGCGTTTACGCCGCCGGTCGTTTCGCCCTGTGCGCAGAAGTGCTTCGCAACAACCTCCAAACCGGCGCTCGCACAGCCCTTCACCGCCGCAGCAGCGTTCTGACCGCAGAGGTACGGATCTTCGCCGTAGCACTCTTCGCTTCTGCCCCAGCGCGGGTCACGCAGAATGTCCAGCATGGAAACGAGCGCAAAATCCACGCCCATTTCTTTTTGCTGTGCGCCAACGACCTTAAAGCCTTCTTCAACGAGTTTCGGGTTCCACGCCGCGCCCATGCCGAGGTTCACCGGCAGCAAATAGCCGTCGAGCGCCTGATGGCCGTGCGGGCACTCGCTGCTCATCAGCATCGGAATGCCGAAGCGAGAGTGCTCCAGTACATAGTGCTGCGCCAGATTATAGGCGCGGATTGCGTTCATGCCGGTAAGGCCGGTCGTATAATCCTTGTTCGCCCACGGGTCTGCGCGGTATAAGCCGTAAAGCACACCGAGGCCGCCCCATTTTTCCACTTCTTCTTTAAAGCTATCCGCAAGCTCCACGTGCTCGCCGTTGCAGGTGTAGCTCTGAAAGCCGTAAAGCTTCTGATTCACCTGACCGACCTTTTCGCGCAGCGTCAGGCGCGGCAGCAGGTCTTCCGCACGCTCTTTCGGGGAAAGTGCACTGTCTTTAAATTTTTCTTTCATTTTTATTGTCCTCTCCATTGAAACTGTCAACCGATACAAAACTCAGTTGTGCGTACATGTTAAAGCATAGCACACCTTTGCACGGTTGACAAGGAAGAAAATCAAACGAATTTTTCGTACAGCTTTCACGGAATTTCATCACTTTTCTTTTTGCGTATCCCGTGTTATACTATAAAAAAGCATCCATGACCGAAGCTTTCGGCGCGCGCCGCTCGATTGGCACGAGACCACCTGCCCCGCCGTGTGGAAGCTCGGCGAGGAAACGAAACACTTTGACTGGACAGAGCCGTGCGGCATCCTGACCGGCAGCATTTAAAGGAACTTTCATGAACAAATCAGACAGAACGGCTTTTTTGCCTGTTTCAAAAGAAGATATGGCGGTACGCGGCATCGAACAGCTCGATTTCGTGTACATCAGCGGCGATGCCTACGTCGACCACCCGTCGTTCGGCACGGCGATCATCTCCCGCATTCTCGAAGCAAACGGTTTCACGGTCGGCATTATCGCACAGCCGAACTGGCGCGACCCCGAAAGCGTGTGCACACTCGGCGAGCCAAAACTCGGCTTTCTCGTTTCCGCCGGCAATATGGATTCCATGGTGAACCACTATTCCGTCGCCAAAAAGCGCCGCCGCAGCGATTTTTTCTCCCCCGGCGGCAAAATGGGCCTGCGCCCGGATTACGCCGTCATCGTATATTCCAACCTCATCCGCCGCACGTTTAAGAAAACGCCCATCATCATCGGCGGCATCGAGGCCAGCCTGCGCCGCCTTGCGCATTATGATTACTGGTCGGACAAAATGAAGCGCTCCGTCCTGCTCGATTCCGGCGCGGATATCATTTCCTATGGCATGGGCGAGCGTTCCATCGTTGAGATTGCCGAAGCCCTGCGCAGCGGCATCTCCGTGCAGGAGCTCACGTTCATCCGCGGTATCGTGTATAAAACGCACATCGCGCCCGACGGCGACGACGTGCTCCACCTCCCCGGCTTCGATAAGATTTCCACCAGTAAAGAGCTGTACGCGAAAAGCTTTTACAATCAGTATCTCAACACCGACCCGTTCACGGCGAAAACGCTCGTCGAGCCCTACTCGGACGATCACCTGTTCGTCGTGCAGAATCCTCCGCAGATGCCGCTTTCGACCGAAGAAATGGATGACACCTACGCCCTGCCCTATACGCGCACCTATCACCCGGATTACGAAGCCCTCGGCGGCATCCCCGCCATTGAAGAAGTGAAATTCAGTCTTGCCAGCTGCCGCGGGTGCTTCGGCGCATGCAGCTTCTGCGCGTTGACGTTCCACCAGGGCCGCATCATTCAGTCCCGCAGCCACGAATCGCTTTTGGAAGAAGCGAAAAAAATGACCGAGGATCCCGATTTTAAAGGCTACATTCACGACGTCGGCGGCCCCACGGCAAACTTCCGCAAGCCCGCCTGCAAAAAGCAGATGAAGGTCGGCGTGTGCAAAAACCGCCAATGCCTGTTCCCAGAGCCATGCCCCAACATGGAGATCGACCACACAGATTACGTTTCCCTCCTGCGCAAGCTGCGCGCATTGCCCAAAGTGAAAAAAGTCTTTGTGCGCTCCGGCATTCGGTTCGATTACCTCATCAATGACAAAGACGAAACGTTCTTCCGCGAGCTTGTTAAATACCACGTCAGCGGCCAGCTCAAAGTCGCACCGGAGCATATTTCCGACGGCGTGCTGCGCATGATGGGTAAGCCGCAGAATTCCGTCTATCGCCGCTTCGTCAAACGCTACAAAGAGCTGAACGAAGAAATGCACCTCAACCAGTACCTCGTGCCGTACCTCATGTCCTCGCATCCCGGCTCCACCTTACAGGACGCCGTAAAGCTCGCGGAATATCTGCGCGACCTCGGCTATATGCCGGAGCAGGTGCAGGACTTCTACCCCACCCCGTCCACGATCTCGACCTGCATGTACTACACGGGGCTCGACCCGCGCACAATGAAGCCTGTATACGTCGCGCGCGACCCGCACGAAAAAGCGATGCAGCGCGCGCTCATCCAGTACCGTGACCCGAAAAATTACGACCTCGTCACAGAAGCGCTCATCAAAGCGAATCGCCGCGACCTCATTGGCACAGGCAAAAACTGCCTCTTGCGCCCCCGCCACGGCGATACCCGTTTTGCTCCCCCAAAGCCCGCCGCAAACAGCAATAAACCGTTTGACGGTAAAAACAAAAACGGCGCAAAGCACGGCAGAACGAGTCAACCGCCGGCGCCCCAAAGCCGCCGTTGGACAGGCGAGCCGCCCAAAAAGCGCGGCAAACGATAATGTAAGACAGCAAAAAGCTCTGCACCGAATTTCAGGCGCAGAGCTTTTTGTCATTGCTTTATGATTTAATACAAACCCGGCTTGCAGAGAATCTCGTGAATTTTCGTGTCAAGGCAGTCCGCCGTATACGCCGGCGTGATGATACACGCGGTGTCCGCACCACGCGCCGAGCCGCCCACACAGACAACCGGCTTATTAAGCTCAATCGCGCCGTTATCCAGCGCCATCATGGCGATCTCCACGCAAACCTTTGTGCCCTGTCCGAACATGCGCAACGTGTGCGCCATGATCTCCACCGGGTACGCGCCGCTGAATTTACGACTGATGCCGCGTTCCGCACCGCTCAAAGCGTGCGCAGCATGAATGATATGCACACCGGCTGCGGTCAACTCCGCGCGCCGCTCGTCCGTCATGGTGTTCACGCCCTGCTTCGGGTAGCCGTACGCCTGCCCCACCATGACCATCGGCACATTTGTCCCGAGCGCTTCCTGCATTTTGATGAGTTCTATAAGCGTGTCGCCCGCGCTCGAAGCCACCACAAGCGTCGTTCCGCGCTCCTTCGCGGCGTTTAAAGCAATGTGCAGCGTCTCCAAGGTATTCTCTTTGCCTTTATTTTCAAAAATCATTTTTATTTACCTCGTCAGTCATTTCGGGTCTTCCAAAACCGCGTAGCTCACAAATGCAAACCGCATGCTGTCTCCGGCCCAGGAGTTCACGTTGATCGAGCCCTGCCCGCCAAACAGCGACAGGATTTTGTGCTGATTTTCGCCGTCCGCATCCATCAGCCACAGCTCCACCGGCATGTTCGGCAGGTGCTCGTGCGGCTCCAGCTGCTCCGGGCCGTAGGAAATATAGACCACCCGTTTTCCGTCCGGTGATACATGCGGGAACCAGTTGTTCCGCCGGTTTTCGGTAATCTGCGTCTGCTCGCCGCCGTCCCGCTCCATGCGCCAAACCTGCATCAAGCCGGAGTTTGTAGCGTTATACCAAATGTACTTTCCGTCCGGGGAATACTCCGGGCCGTCGTTAAAGCCACCCTTTGTCAGTCGCTTTTCCACGCCGCCGTTCACCGGTATCGTGTACACGTCCGCTTCCTGCCTGCCGTCGATGTCGCGGAAAGCGCAGTAGGCCATCTCCGTGCCGTCCGGCGACCAACCGTGCAAAAAGCTCGGGCTGTTCGGCGTCACCAGACGAGGCTCACCGCCTTCCATCGGCACGATATAAACACGGGAAGTAAAGTCTCCGTTGTCAAACGTCATGTGGCTGACCGCAAGCTCCGTTTCGTCCGGGGAGACCACATGGTCGTTGTTGCATTGGTCGCAGCTGCCGGTGTTGAGCAGCCGTTCCGTGTTCGTGTTGAGATCATAGGCATACATGTGCCCCTCGGCGTTATAAAGAATGGTATCGCTGTTTTTCAGCCAGTTCGGCGCTTCAATCACGCGGTCAAAACTTGCCACTGTGCGCACCGCGCCGGTCTTCACGTCGTAAACATTCAAAAAGCTCACCGTATCTTTTCGGTTTTGGGCAAACCCGTTCAGCATCTGACAAATTTTTTGAAGCTCGCCCGGCACATCGGAGCCAAAGTGCTCCTGATCGACAAGCTGCGGAATGTCCCGACTCCGGGCAAAACGGAAGCACGCGGCAAGGTCCACGTTGCCCGTGCCCACCGGCACGTCAACCGGCTCGCGGCCCGCACCGAAATCCTTGTGGTGCACGGACTGCACCCGCGCCGCGTTGCGCTCTAAAAATGCGACCGGGTCTTCTCCGCCAAACTGCACCCAGCCCACGTCCACCTGTGCGCCTACCTTGCCCATGCAAAGGTCAAGCAAGTGTTCATACGCCGTCTTGCCCGCGATTTTCGTCTGAATATCCCCGGCTTCATTGTGCAGCAGCAACCGAACGCCGAAAGTCTCCAGCATATCCGCCGCTTTCATATAGTTCAGCGCCGTCTGCTGCAGAATGCTTTCCGTACTGTTCTCCGGCGTTTTCACCACAAACTGCTTCAGCCCGGTCTTCTCCGCAATCGCCTTCAGCTTATCCATAGACTGTACCAAATTCTCCGCAAAAACATGGATTGATACAATCCGCAGGCCCATATCCCGAATTTCTTCGACATGTGCAAGCAGCCAGTCTGCGGGCCAGATCACGCCTTTCGGGTCGAGGATTGGCCCCGTCGTCATGCAGGGTTCAATTTCTGTAATACCGGCCTTTGCCAACGCAGTAAGCTTCTCCAAAACCTCGCCCTGCATGTTGTTGAGCGGGCCGTAAAGCTGCACACCAAATTTCATGCTTTCAACTCCCCCAGATTATAATGGGATCTTACGCCTCCGGCGTGTGGTCGTATTCAAACCCGCACTTCGAGAGCCATTCCTTCGCCATCAGCGTCGCGCCGATCTGGTTCGGGTGCACGCGGTCCCATGCGATGAGCGAGGAGTGTTTATACTGCAAAAACTTGTCATACACCGCTTGGAAGTTCACAAAACGGCAGCCGTATTCTTCGGCAAGGCGCTCGCAGATGTCCACATATTCCTGCATTCTGGCACGCATAAAGTCGCTCTTGTTCGGCTCCATGTAGTACGGCGTGCAGACGATAACGCCCTTCGCAACCATTTTCGCCTGTTCGATCATCGTGCGCAGGTTTTCTTCATATTCCACCGGGTCGACCGCCTGGTCGGTGAGCGCCGGAGAATCAAACTGCCGCCACACATCATTGATGCCGATGCAGATAGACATCCACTGCGGGTTCAAGGAAAGCACGTCGCGCTCATAGCGCGCAAGCAGGTCTTTCGACGTATTGCCGCTGATGCCGGAGTTCGTAAAACGAATGCTCAGCTCCGGGTAAGTCGCCGTCACAAGGCTCTCGATGACGCGCGGATAGCCGTGACCCATGTTGTCAAACAAGCCCTCGCCCACCGGCTGTGCGCTGCCCATATCCGTTACGGAATCCCCTGCAAAAATAATGCGATCCATATTTTCAAAAATCATGGTAAACTCCCCCTAAAAGAGTAAATTTCTGGTTATATTATAATCAAATTTCTACAAAATTACAAGGGCACTGTGCAAAATACCTACCACGTTGACAAAGACCCGCAGCTGATGCAAACTGTGAAATAAATGCTACCGCACTTGTGAAATTTGATGCTACGCATCAAGTGAAATGAAATAAATCTCACGCGCCGCAGCGCATTTCACTGCGAAGCAATTTCACAATAACCGAAGGTATATTTCAAAATCCCGAAGGAATTTATTTCACAGAAAAAAGGACTTTGCAAAATGCAAAGTCCTTTTTC
>OGQV01002227.1_pt1 | contig 12068 bp, 9 predicted proteins | sample 1553311 | NCBI WGS metagenome assembly OGQV01 (sample SAMEA2579976, study PRJEB22360) | human gut metagenome
CAGGTAGGTCGCCGAGCCAGATGCCGTCGATGCCCAGCAGGAGCGGCAGCAGCAGAACCGCCGCCACCTGGAACAGCAGAGTGCGCAGGAACGAGATGAGCGCACTGGTCACGCCATCGCCCAGGGCCGTGAAGAAGGAGGACGCATAGACGTTGAACCCCATGATGAGGAAGCTCAGGCCATAGAGCCGGAAGGCCCGGGTGGTCAGAATGAGCAGGTTTTCATCATAGCCCACAAAGAAGCGGGCCACATGGGGGATGATGAACATGGAGCCGATGGTCATTACCACCGCAACCACGCCGATGAGCTTCAGGCTCTTGCGGTAGAGGTTGTTGACCTCTTTGCGGTTATTGGCACCATAGTGGTAGCTGACGATGGGCGCACTGCCCACGGCGTAGCCCACAAACACCGCCACGAACAGGAAGGATGCGTACATGATCACACCATAGGCGGCCACGCCATCCTCGCCCGCAAAACGGAGCAGCTGATAGTTGTACAGGATGTTCACCAGCGACATGGAAAGGTTGGTCATCAGCTCAGAGGAGCCGTTCACACAGGCTTTCAGCAGCACACCGCCCTCAAACTGCGGGCGGCAGAGGTGGAGCAGGCTGGTGTTTTTCCGGTTGAGGAAGTAGAACACCGGCAGCAGGCCGCCCACCACCTGGCTGAGCATGGTGGCAATGGCGGCACCCTCCACGCTCCAGTGCAGGATGCCCACCAGCAGCACGTCCAGCACCATGTTGGTGCAGCCCGCGCCCACCGTGAAGTAAAAGCCCAGATGCGGCTTTTCGGCGGTGACAAAAAAACTCTGGAACATATTCTGCAGGATAAAGGTGGGCAGGCTGAGCATCAGCACCCGGCCATAGCGCAGAGCGTAGTCCAGCATCTCGCCTTCTGCACCCAGCATCAGGGCCACCGGCCGGAGCAGCAGCATCCCCAGCACGGACAGCACGATGCCGGCGATCAGCGCCGTTGACATAAACAGGCTGAAATAGCGGTCGGCACGGGCTTTATCGCCCTCACCCAGCGTGATGCCCACAATGGCGCTGCCGCCGGTGCCCAGCATAAAGCCCACTGTGCCCACCAGCATGGGCACCGGCATGATGAGGTTGACTGCCGCAAAGGCCGTTTTGCCCACAAAATTCGAGACACACAGGCCGTCCACAATGCCGTAAATGGAAGTAAACAGCATGGTGCCGATGCAGGGCAATACAAACCGGATCAGCCGGGAATAATCAAAGTGGTCGGATAATTGGATCATATTCTTTGACATGATTTCTCCTTTCGATCAGAACATACAAAAAAGGCCGGATAAGTTTCGCAGCTCCGGTGTTTCTCCTTGTCTGCTGAGATGCTACGGCCATTCTCAGCCTCCGGGGAACACGAACTGCGACATCTTATCCGGCCTTTCAATTACGTTGAAACAGCCCTCCGATGAGCAAAAAAGAGTATACCAAAGTTTATTTTTTATGTCAAGGCTTTCTTTACATCATTCCGCCGGGCCGCCAGCCGGTGCAGTAGCGGGCGTAATCGCGGTCGGCCTGTTTGACGTAAAGGAGGAACTGTTCCCTGCCTTCCTTGTCCGTGACCTGACGGACTTTGGTGGGCAGGCTCTGGCGCTGGAGCAGCTCCAGCTCATCGTTGAGCTCCTCCTCGGTATCAAAAGCATCCAGCTTGGTCCAGTGGGTGGCAAAGAGCCAGATGTTTGCAAGGGTGTTATTCATATTCAGTCTCCTTTTCCGGGGCATCGGCAAGGGTGCCGGCCCGGTAGAACGGCGCAATGGCGTTGGCATCGCCGTGGCGCACGATGGAATAGGTAATGTCGCAGTAGGGCTGGATGGCCGTGCTCTTTTCCACGGTGGAGATGAGCAGCACCTGCAGCTGTAGGCGGCGGAACAGCTCCATCATGGGGCGGATGCGGTCACTGGTCATCTTGCTGAAGGCCTCGTCCAGCAGGACAAGGCGGATGCTGTTCTCGCTCTTCTGGTAGATCTGCAGCAGGCTGGCGCAGATGGCCACATAGAAGGGAGCCTGGTTTTCGCCGCCGGAGGAATCGCGGCTGACGCGGGAAAGATAGGCCTGCTGGCCCGAGACGGTGTTGGTCACCTTGATGTCATAGTCCAGATAGGTGCGGTAGTCCACATAATCCGAGAGGGTGGCACCGGAGGTGGTGCGGCCCTCCTGCCGGGCCCGGGTGTTCTCGTCCACATCGGCCATGATCTTTTCCATCAGCGCGTCCACCTGCCGCTCGTAGACGGGATCGGCGGTGGCGGCAAGGTTGTCCAGCGAGTCGCCATCGGTCATCTGCTGGTTGCCCTTGTCCACAATGACCTGATAGAAGGCGGCCAGCTGGGGGTCACGGCTGGGCTCCAGCTCAAAGCGGTAGACTTCCTCGCCGTAGGTCAGCTGCTCCATCACCTTGTTCAGCTCCCGGAACTGGCGGCGGGCGTTGAAGATATCATCCTTCATCCGGAAGAGGATATCCTTGCGGAAGCGATCCTTGCAGTCCCGCTGTGCCTGCTCCAGCCGGGCGGCGTAGCGTTCCAGATCAATGCGGACAAGGCTGTCGTGCTGGGCGCGGTACTGCTCCACCCCGGCCAGACCCAGCGGATAATCGCAGACGTAGTGCTCGTTGTAATCCCTCTGGGCGGGTTCCAACGTGGAAGTGAGATAAGCCCGCAGGGCATCGTCCAGCCTGGTCTGTGCCTTTTCGGCAGTCTGTGCGGCGGCACGGGCCGTGCGCCCGCCCGTCATCAGGCCCTTTTTGCGTTCCTGTGCCAGAGGCTCCAGCAGCGGATGCTGTGCAAAGAATGCCTCTGCCGCCTCCCGGCTCTGTGCGGCGGTCTCCACCGCCTTACCCTGCTCTGCCTCGCAGGATGCGATCTGCTTTTCGCAGACGCGGATATCGCCGCCCACCTGCTCCACGGCCTTGCGGGCAGTCTCCCATGCAGCTTCCCGGGCTTCTTCCTCGCGGTAGAGCTGCTGCAGCATGGGGTTCTCACGGCAGTCCGCCAGCTTCTGCTCCTGCGCGGCGTAGTCGGCACGGGCGGCATCCAGCGCGGCCCGGCTGGCCCAGAGTTCGGCCAGCTGTTCCAGCGCATGGCCCCGCAGGACGTTCTGGTACTGGTCGTAGGCAGATTTCAGGATCTTTTCGGTCTGGGCGGCTTCGCGGCAGCGGTCGGCCTGAGCGGCAAGCTGTGCTTCCAGCGCGTCGGCACGCTCCCTGCGGGCATCCAGGCCGATATAGCGCTGGGGCCTGCGCAGGCGTTCCAGCCGGAAGGGATGGTGGCGCAGCAGGTCCCGGGTGGCGCTGTCGGGGAAATGTTCCAGCGTATCGGGGGTGTCGCAGCAGACGATGCGGCGCAGGATGGTGTCCGCATACTGTGCGGCCAGCGGGTTTTCGCTGGTGACCTGGGCGGCAAGGCTGTCGGCGGGGGCTGTCTCCGCATGGCGGTCCGCCTTGCGGATGCCCGGAGTATCCAGCAGGCTGATGGGCCCCACCCGGTCGCCCAGCGCCACAAAGGCGCTCTTGGCGGCGGCGTAGTGGGCAGGCGGCACAAGGATATCGAACCGGCGGTCACCCAGGCAGGCTTCCACACAGTCCTGCCAGCTCTCATCAGCCACAGTCAGCAGTTCACAGAAGATCTTTGCATCCGCCGTCATGCCGCGGCTTTTCAGCTCAGCGTTCACGGCATCCCGCACTTTGGTGGCGGCATCGCCGTGGGGGTAGACCCACTTGCCGCCGGACACGGCGTTCAGCTCGGCCCGCAGGGCCTCCTGCTCTTTTGCCAGATCCGCCGAAGCCTGCCGGGCAGCGAAATACTGCTCCTCCAGCGGCTTTTCGATGCAGGCCAGCGCCTCGGTCAGGGCGGGGAGATGTTCCGCCGTCAGGCGCTGGGGCCAGAGCTCCTTCTCCACCGCAAAGCCGCTGCGGTTCAGCTGGGTCAGCAGGCCGGTGATGGTATCCGCAGTTGCTTCCAGACCGTTCCTTGTCCGGGCCGCTGCATCCAGCGCGCTCTTTTTCCGGGCCAGCTCCTCGGTCAGGGCATCCAGCGCCCGGCCCGCGCCGCTGTCACCGGCCGCTCCGTGGGCCGCCAGATAGGCCCGGCGGGCTTCGGCTTCGGCGTTCTTGGCGGCCTCGTATTTCGCGTTCAGGTCGGCCAGCTGGCGGCGGCCTGCATCCAGATGGCTCTGCCAGGAGGCATCCTCACCGGCATCCGCTTCGGCGCGGGCCAGCAGGGCCGCGCCCCGGTTGACAAGGGCATCCGTTTCTTTGGCAGCAGCTTCCCGGCCATACGCCACGATCTGTTCCAGTGCGGCGGCACGGGTCTGGGCCTCGGCCAGAACCGCGTGGAGGTTTTCCAGCTCCACCCGGTCGCCCTGCAGCGCTTCCAGATCCAGTTCAGGCTGGGGCAGGATGTACTGGTACAGGAACTCCCGGAAGTTGGGGATCTCGTCCATGCTGGTGCCCATCTGGAACACTTCGTTGAACTTTTTGCCCAGCGGGCTGGAGGCGCGGCCAATGCCCAGCGCGCGGCAGATGCGGTCCCGGGCCTCGCTGGGGCTGCGGGTGTAGGACAGGCGGCCCACGGCGGGCTTGAAGTCCTCCTTGGCGCTGGGGGCACCGGTGCGCGGATCAAGGAAGGGCAGCTTTTCCAGCGTGATGCCGTCCTCGGAGATGTACCAGGTCTGGTCGCCGGGGTGGAGCTCCTGCATGGGGCCCTCGGATTCCACCCGGACAGCGATGACAAAGTTTATCCGCTTGACGGTATCCCAGAACTCTGCTCCGATGTATGCCACCGTGCGGCCCGGGCGGCGGTAGGCGTTCTCACCGCGCTGCTTGGCGTGGACAGAGCCCTGCAGGGTGCGGCCGCTCTTTTTATTGCCCAGGGCATTGAAATTGCGGTTGGTGGTCAGGCAGTAGCGGATGGCATCCAGAATGGTGGTTTTGCCCACCGCGTTGACACCGATCATATAGGTCAGACGGGCACAATCGAAGGTGACATTTTCAAAGTTGTGCCAGTTGATAAGCTTCAGGCGCTTTAATTCGATCATTCTTCTTCCTCCCCGCTGGCATCTTCGTCAGGCCGCTCGTAGAGGGCCAGTTCCTCCCGGGTGCGGCTGCTCTCGGCGGCGGCATCGGCAAGGTCTGCGTCCGGCAGAGCCAGCAGCACGGTGGGGAACACCTCGATGCGGCTGTCCAGACCGGTCAGCCGCCCCACCGGGCGGGCCAGATTGTACCTGCGCAGGGTGCGCATCAGCTCCTCCAGCGTGCGCTGGTCCAGCCGCCGGGGCAGGTTCATCTTCTGCAGCTCCGTCTGCACCTCTTCCACCGTGACCAGCACCTGATCGGCGCTGGCGGCAAGGCTCTCCCGCTTTTGCAGGTAGAGCAGGCGGAGCACCAGCAGCAGGATGCTCTCGTATTTCAGCAGCCGGGCCTGGCTGCCCTCATGCTCGTTGACCAGCGCCGCCGCCTGCAGCGGAGCCGGGTAAAGCGTTACCGCATAGCCCAGCGGCGCGAACACGGCCCGCACCTCGGGCAGATGATCCTGCACATAGAGGTATTTTGCCCGCTGATCCTCCACACCGCCCAGCACAAAGCAGTGGTTGAGCAGATAGTTTGCGGTCTCTTCCAGCATTTTATTCGGTTCGGCCATGGTCAGCGTCCTCCCTGCGGGGTGTCAGAATAAACTCTTCAAACCGGAAGCCGCCCCGTTCGACCCAGTTTCCGGTAAGGGTGATATCGTAAGCCCGGCGCGGCGACTGCGAGTAGGTATGCAGGCCGATGATGCGGGCAAAATCGCGGGGGTATTCCTCCGCCAGCGTGGAAGCGGCCACCGCACTGCGGGCGGCAAGGGCCTGTTTTGCCAGCAGGCCCACGTTTTCCTCAGTCACGGCCATCCGGGCGTAATCCAGCAGCAGCTGCTGTTCTTTGCGCAGCTGCTCCTCGTCCAGCCCGGCCTGCCGCACCGGGGCCAGCGGCGTTTCGCTGCGGGGCGCGGCAGGCGGGTAGAGGGGCTTTGCCCCGAACACCGCCGCCGGGTAGAGGTGCAGGTGCTTTGCCACCGGGCCGTCATCCGGCGCAAACAGCTGGTCGGGCGTTTTGATCTCCTCGGCGTAGCGGCGGAGCAGGGCGGTGACACTGCCCTGCGAGGAGCGGTCGCTCAGCAGCAGGAACTGGGCCCGCTGCACGGCCCGCTTGCGGTAGCGGATGTGGCTCTGGTCGATCTGGCGCATCAGGGTACTCATCTCTTCCAGCGAATCCCGCAGTTTCTGGATGAGGGCACGCACGGCAGGGGCTGCCTCGCCGGGGGCACAGCGCTCCACCCGGGCGTAATCCAGCGCCAGCCGGGGCAGGTGCTCTGCCTCGCAGTCGTCCAGCTCCTCCTCCAGATAAGCGCGGTAATTGAACAGGTTATCGCTGGTCTTGAAGCGGTGGTAAGCGGCGGCCACCACCTTTTCCTCGTACTGGTCGAAGAGCTCCAGCACCTCCTGCGGGGTGCGGTTGCGGGTGAGCCGGTCGATATAATGCCCGATGGATGCGTTCAGCGCCCGCAGGGACTTGTTCAGTGCTTCCAGATCGGAGGCCACCTCCCGCAGAACATTCTCATAGGGGCTCTTTTCCTCCCCGATGTTCTGCAGCAGCTGCCATGCCTTGTACAGCTTGCCGGTGTAGGTGACAACACGCGGGTTCAGGATCTCTTCCAGCGCTTCCAGCAGAGGAGCCACCTCAGGCACAAAGGCAAGGGCAGGCTCTTCCTCATAGCTGCCGGGCTGCTCTTCCAGCCAGCCGGTGCGGCGCAGGCGGAGCAGAAAGCCCAGCGCAAGGGTATGGGGATCCCGGGTGGGCTGTTCGGCTTCATCGCCCGCGTCATCGGCATCCAGTGCCAGCGGCTTTGCCAGCGCCGCAAAGTAATCCTCGGCCCGGCTCACCGCTTCTGCCCGGGAGATGGAGTAATCCGCCGTGTGGCGGCACTCCTCCCACAGCAGGAGCAGCAGCTCCGCATAAAACGCCCGGTTGGGCCCCGCCAGCGGGCGGAACAGCCGCGGGCTGACCAGTTCAAACAGCTGCATCCAAAGGTTCCTTTCTTTCGATAAAATCTATCTTTTATTGTACCACATCACAGCCTTTTTTGCATCTTTTATGGGAAAGTTGCAAACAAAAAGCCCGTCCGGAGCAAAACCGGACGAGCCTGTTTTTCTTCTCACTGCCACGACAGAGACAAATGACGGTTATTGGCAACGCAGTCTTTCAAGTACAAATTGATCAGGGTCTGGTAAGGGATGCCCACCACTTCGGCCTGCTCCTTGAAGTAATCAATGGTATTGCTGTCAATGTTAATGGTGATCTGTTTTTTCAGCGCCTTGGCGTAGGGGTTCTTTCTCGCATTGCTGAAATCGTACTCTTTGAGCATAACACAGACCTCACTTTCCATATCTATAATATAATTATATTATAATTATAAGTCAAGTGCTCCAGACGCAAAAAAGCCCCGGAGGGCGGCCTTTCAGCCACGCTCCGGGGAGTGTATTACTATATCCTTATGCGTTGGGATTAACCTGAACAACGACAGAAATGTACATGTTGCCCTTGATTGTCTTTGCGGCTACACCAACCTTGGTCCACTTGCCAACTGCGTTGATGTTCACATCCTTATCCTTGTTGTTTACCAGCTTAAAGAACTCTTCCAACAGTTTACCGGTATACTCATTCTTGACCACGACCTTGGCCGTATAAACACCATTGTCATCACGATGAACATCTATAGCATTGTAAATTTTCCATGCTCCGGTGTTGATGTCTACCGCCGAATCCAAGAACTTTTCAGCTTCCTGTTTGAGCTCGGTGTCATTGCACAGCTGTACTGCCGAACCACGCTTTGCATTGATCGTGCTCATCATCTGAGCTTCTGCCTGAGCCTCAGGGGTCGATGGGGTATCACCGCCGCAGGCGGTGAACAGAACAAGTGCCATGGTCGCCGCCAGAATCAAAGCGGCCAGTTTTTTCAGCATTTTCATGTCGGGACCTCCAGTCGTTTTGTTGTGTTTTTCATAATATGCAGGGTACCTTTCCATTTTGAGACAGGACCCCTTCTGGCTTTATTTTATCCAACGACTGTCGCTTTTGTCAATTGCCAGCTTCACCAAACATTTTCTCCTGCTTTTGTTGTTTTTTCCAGAACGAATCTTCGCAAAGATCCTTTGCCGCGCCCGGGGCAAAAACCGGAAAATATTTCCGGCGTTTACACAATTCTACCACGATTTGGTGCTAAACTTAAGGCAATGGGAACCGCCGGGTGCCGTTCCTGAACAAGGAAAAGGAGTTTGCCCCATGCAGCACGGTTCCCTGCGCGCTCCGGTGCGCGTTTTCATGGCAGCAGTTCTGCTGTGCCTGAGCTTTCTGGCCGCGCCAAAGGCTGCGGCGGCACAATTGCAGGATGTGAACGGCATCACGCTGCTGTCCTTCGACAGCCAGCAGATCGTCTCCATCGGCAACCAGACCTCGGGCCGGTGCAGCTGGTACGCCCTGCGCTACGCCCGCACCATTCTGGATGGCAAGCCCTGCTCAGGCAGCGGGATGTGGTCGAACGGCGCGGTATGGTCTGCCGCCGGGTACTACGCTTACAGCGGCTCCCTTTCCGGCTGCCTTTCCCGCCTGTATGAAGAGCTGCAGGCCGGGCGGCCCGTCATCGTACATCTGAAAAACACCGCTGTCAGCGGCGTGTCCAAGCACACCAACCGCGTGACAAGCTATGAATACCACCTCTCCGGCTCCGGCTGGAAAGAGGTCAATTACCCCCACATCGCCACCAGCAGCACCTACGGACACTGGGTGTGCGTGGTGGGCATCTCCCCCACGGCAGACCCCGAAAACCTGCGGGAGAGCGATTTCTACGCGCTGGACCCCGCGCGGGTCAGCGTGAACGGCACACTGGCCGTAACAAAGCTTTTGGATGGCACCATCTGGACTGATAACTCTCCCTTAAAAGTCGCAGCCTGACGCTCCCTTACAAAACACAACAGCCCCCGGAACATGCAGGGTTCCGGGGGCTTCGTGTTTTGTATCGGGGGGTTACAGCTCCTGATAGGCGCTCATCATGGCGGGGATGAACTGCTTTTTGCGGCTGACCACGCCGGGCAGCGTCCAGCTGCCGTCGGCGGCGGGCCGGCTCTCAAAGCCGTTGCTCAACACCTCGGCGGCGTAGCGGCCGGTGCAGATGACCACACTCTCCTCCTTGGGCACATCGGTCAGCAGCATGTAGAGGTCCTCCACGTTCTGCTTGTTGCGGGCCTCCTCCAGATAGGGCTGGAGCAGCGCCTGGGCGGCCTGCAGGTTTTTGCGGGTCATGTAGCTGCCCTGCGCCACGCCAAAGCGGATATCGCCGCACATGAACACCTTGAAGTCCTGCAAAAAGACCTCTTCGGGGGTCTTGCCGTCCAGTTTTTCACCGGCCTCGAACATTTCGGTGGAAAACTCTTCAATGTCCACGCCTGCGATCTTGGCCAGACGCTTGGCGGCGTTTTCATCCACGGGGGTGCAGGTGGGGCTGCGGAAGGCCAGCGTATCCGAAAGGATGGCCGCCAGCAGCAGGCCCGCGATCTGGGGCGGGATGTCCACACCGTTTTCATCGTACATCTGGGTGATGATGGTGGCGGTGCAGCCCACGGGCTGGTTGCGGAAGTAGACCGGCCCGCTGGTCTCCAGACTGCCGATGCGGTGGTGGTCGATGATTTCCAGGATCTCGGCCTGATCAAAGCCCTCCACGGCCTGGGTGGCCTCGTTGTGGTCCACCAGAATGATGCGCCGCTTGCGCAGGGCAATGACGTTGCGGCGGCTGACCATGCCGCAGTATTTGCCGTCCTCATCGAGGATGGGGAAATAGCGGTGGCGCACCTTTGCCATCACCCGCAGCACATCGGCCACAGGGGTGACGAGGGTGAATTTGAGGATGTTGTCCCGGGTCATATAATAGGAGATGGGCGCGCACTGGCTGATGAGCTTGCCCGCCGCATAGGTATCCACGGGGGTGGTCATAATGGCAACGCCGGTCTCATCGGCAATGCGCTGGATGGTGCGGCCCACCTTGGCCCCATTGCAGATGATGAGCAGGGAGGCTTCCTTTTCAATGGCGCAGAGCTGGCTTTCGTACCGGTTGCTCAGAATGACGATATCCCCCTTTTCCACGCTGCTTTCCAGCAGCTCGGGGGTGGCGGTGCCGATCTTGATGTGGCCGGTGGTGCAGACCGCGTCGGCATTGCCCACCACCATGGTGCCGTTCAGCGTTTCAAGGATGTTCTTATAAGAGGTACGGCTCTTGGCCAGCACCGCGGTATCGAACACGTCCATGTTGGCGGTGGCAAGATCCTTCACGGTGATGATGCCCTCCAGCTCGTTGTCCGCGCTGGTGATGGACAGGGTGTCGATCTGCTGGTCGCGCATGATCTTCCATGCGCGGCGCAGGCTGGTGGAGCCCGGGATGCCCGGCATCTCGCGGTAATCCACGTCCCGGATCTTGGGGTTCACGTCGGTGCACATCCGGGGCGGCGTGACACCGAATTTTTTCAGGACGAACTCGGTCTCCTGATTCATTTTACCGGCACGGCGCGGCTCACAGACCAGCGTGCTGGTGCGGTTTTTGAGCTCCGCATAGGCAATGGCGGAGCAGATGGAATCGGTATCGGGGTTGCGGTGCCCGATGACCACGACCTTGTGTGCTTCTTTTGGCATAGGTTGTTCCCCTCTCTGGGTCAGATTCATTTACCTTCCGATCGGCCCCATACCCCAAACCACCGGGCACAGCTGCCAGCTACATTTTAACACAACCGGCCCCGGGGGTAAAGGCGGCAGACATCTTTTTCTTGACAGCGCCCCAAAAATCGTCTATCCTTACCCTGAAATTTTTCTCTTTGGAGGTTCCCCCATGAAAAAGCTGTCCCGCGCCCTTTCCCTCTGCCTGACGCTGGCCCTGTGCGTGTCCGGCAGCACCGCCGCGCTGGCCGAGGCTCCCGCCGCCACGCCCGCCCCCCAGGACGAACGTGTCATCACCGATGTAAGCCCCCTTGAGGATCAGATCCGCAACATCGTCGGTTTCACCACCAGCACCGGCGGCCCCTACGATTTTGAACAGGCCGACCATAAATCTGCCGTGCAGGCCTACGGTGCAGAACCCGCCGAGGGTGCCGTGGCCCTGCTGCGCGTCTACGCCCGGGCCGAGGATCGGGGCGATGCCTCCATCAATTCCAGCGGCCACTCCTTCCTCTCGGTGCGGAACGTCTCTGACCACGACATCGAGGTGGGCGGCCTGCGGATCGCGCCCGACACCGAGATGACCTTCAGCCCCCGCGGCAACCGCTGGGAGCACACCGGCATCTGGTACAATCTGGAGGGCTACTACAAGCGCTATCTGGCCGATTCCTACTACCAGAACATCTATGCTGTCCAGACCTCACTGGATCAGAGCCAGCTGGACGTGGTCAACCGCAACCTTGCCAAATCTGACCACTGGTCGGCCTACTTCAACTGCGCCGCCTTTACCGAGAGCATGTGGAACGCTGTCTGCGCCGATTCCCTTTCTGCCGGGCAGCCCTACACCCCGGAGAACCTGCGGAACGACATTCTGGCCAAGTACGGCGATCTGGCTGCGTACAACCCCCAGATCCCCTACGACTACATTGTTTATTACGGCACCAGCCTGACCCCCAGCAAAGAGTTCGCCTGATTTTTTGATTTGTTGGATACAACGTCTTGATTTTCACGTCATTCCGCGCTATCATGGGTGTGTTTGAATCCACGCGCCAAGGGAGGACACCATGACAGACGCATCGACCACATCAAGACCGCTGTTCAACCGTCAACAGCTCATTTCACTTTTCCTGCCGCTGGTGGCAGAGCAGGCCCTCAGCATCTCCATCGGTCTGGCGGACACCCTGATGGTCTCCTCGGTGGGCGAAGCCGCCGTTTCGGGCGTGAGCCTGGTGGATTCCTTCAACGTACTGATGATCCAGCTGCTCAGCGCACTGGCCACCGGCGGCGCGGTGGTCGCCAGCCAGTACATTCCAGGGCCGCA
>OGQV01002228.1_pt1 | contig 12067 bp, 8 predicted proteins | sample 1553311 | NCBI WGS metagenome assembly OGQV01 (sample SAMEA2579976, study PRJEB22360) | human gut metagenome
CATATTTATTATTTATTATTTTTTATCTATTATTTATAGTATCGTTCCCCCGCCGACGACCACGTCGCCGTCATACAGCACCACGGCCTGGCCGCGGGTGATGGCGCGCTGGGGCTCGTCAAAAACGACCTTCACAAGGCCATTTTCCAGCGGGTAGGCCGTCGCGGGCTGCTCGACCTGGCGGTAGCGGGCCTTGGCCTTGACGCGCATCGGGGCGGTCAGCTCGGGAATCGAAATCCAGTTGAAGTCCCCGGCGATCAGCGTCGTCTTGAACAGCTCGCTCTCGGGGCCGACGGTGACGGTGTTCTTCTCCATATCCTTGCCGCAGACGTAGACCGGCGCGCCCAACGCCAGCCCCAGCCCCTTGCGCTGGCCGCAGGTGTAGCGCACCGCGCCGTGGTGGCGGCCCACAACGTTGCCGTTCACGTCCAAAAAGTCGCCGTCCGGATAATATTTGCCGGTGTAGCGCTCCATAAAGCCGACGTAGTCGCCGTCGGGCACAAAGCAGATGTCTTGGCTGTCGTGCTTGCGCGCGTTGCAGAAGCCCTGCTCCTCGGCGATCTTGCGGATGGACGGTTTGTCCATGCCGCCCAGCGGGAACTTCGTGTGCGCCAGCTGGTCCTGGGTCAGAACGTAGAGCACATAGCTCTGGTCTTTATCGGTGTACAGTGCTTTTTTCAGCAGCCAGCGGCCCGTGGCGGGGTCCTGCTCGATGCGGGCGTAGTGGCCTGTGACCACATAGTCCAGGCCGTGCTCCCGGGCAAAGTCCAGCATTTTGTCAAATTTCATCGTGCGGTTGCAGTCGATGCAGGGGTTCGGCGTGCCGCCCGCCTCGTAGGTCTCGATGAACTTGGCAATGACCTTTTCACGGAATTCCTCGGTGTAGTTCACGACCTCAAACGGGATGTCGAGCTGGAACGCGACCTCGGCGGCGTCCTCGACGTCCTTCGCCGAGCAGCAGGTATGGAACCCGCTCTGGCCCAGATCCTCATTCTGGTACAGGCGCATGGTCGCGCCCATGCAGCGGCAGCCCGCCTGCTTCATCAGGTAGGCGGCGACGGTGCTGTCCACGCCGCCGCTCATGGCGATCAACGCGCCGGGGGTATTTGACATAGGGGCCTCCTTGGTTAAAAAAATATGCAGCACGGTTCTTTCGTGCTGCACATTTTTGATTTTGAGTTGTAGGGGCGAGGCATGCCTCGCCCGCGGCCTCGCCTTATCAGGGCATTGCCGGGAAAGCTGCGGGCCGGACATGTCCGGCCCCTACGGCCTTCACTTCGTATGCAACAGTACCTTTATTATAGCAAAGGTTTCCTGTTATTGCAATCAGTCCGCGAACAGCGGGGTGGACAGATAACGATCACCGGTGTCGGGCAGCAGGGCCACGATGGTCTTGCCCTTGTTCTCGGGGCGCTTGGCCAGCTGGATGGCGGCCCAGATCGCAGCGCCGGAGGAGATGCCGACCAGCACGCCCTCCTTATGGCCGACCTGCTTGCCGGTGGCAAAGGCGTCCTCGTTGGTGACAGGGATGATCTCATCGTAGACCTTGGTGTTCAGCACGTCGGGCACAAAGCCGGCACCGATGCCCTGAATCTTGTGCGCGCCCGCAGTGCCCTTGCTCAGCACGGGGGAGGAAGCCGGCTCAACGGCCACGACCTTGACGTTGGGGTTCTGGCTCTTCAGGTACTCGCCGACACCGGTCACAGTGCCGCCCGTACCGACACCGGCCACGAAGATGTCGACCTTGCCGTCTGTGTCCTCCCAGATCTCGGGGCCGGTGGTGCGCTTGTGGGCATCGGGGTTGGCCGGGTTTACAAACTGGCCGGGCACAAAGCTGTTGGGGATCTCCTTCGCCAGCTCGTCGGCCTTGGCAATGGCGCCCTTCATGACCTTGGCACCGTCGGTCAGCACCAGCTCGGCGCCGTAGGCCTTCATCAGCTGGCGGCGCTCGACGCTCATCGTCTCGGGCATGACGATGATGATGCGGTAGCCGCGGGCGGCGGCGACGGACGCCAGACCGATACCGGTGTTGCCGGAGGTCGGCTCGATGATGACGGAGCCGGGCTTCAGCTTGCCGGTGGCCTCGGCGTCGTCAATCATGGCCCTGGCGATACGGTCCTTGACGGAGCCGGCGGGGTTGAAATATTCCAGTTTAGCGAGAATTTTTGCCTCAAGGTTCTCGGCGTTTTCAATATGGGTGAGCTCCAGCAGCGGGGTGTGGCCAATCAGCTGGTCTGCGGAAGTATAAATCTTGCTCATGGTAGTTTCCTCCATCGTCATTTCTGTTTATTTGTAAATCGGTCTCGGTTTTACAGCTCGTGACGGCGACATCGCGCGTATGGCACAAATCCCTTTCGCATATCAATTCATACCTTTCTTGTAGGTTGATAGGATTGTACAACATATTTTCCCGTTTGTCAATAGGGTAATAGGGAATTTTCCAAAATTATTTTGCAAAAAGGTGTTGCCATCCTATTTACCAACCTGTATAATAGGTTATAAGAACAGTAAGGAGCATACCACTATGATGATTTCAACGAAGGGCCGTTATGCGCTGCGTGTTATGATTGATATTGCCGAGCACCAGCACGACGGCTATATCCCCTTGAAGGAGATCGCCGCACGGCAGGAAATTTCCGAAAAGTATCTGGAGGCCATCGTGAAGAGCCTTGTCAAGGAGCGCTACCTGACCGGTCTGCGCGGCAAGTCCGGCGGCTACCGCCTGACCAAAACGCCCGAGGAGTACACCGTCGGCAGCATCCTGCGCCTGAGCGAGGGCAGCCTGGCCCCGGTGGCCTGCCTGGAGCAGAACCCCGTGGAGTGCCGCCGCATGGCCGAGTGCCGCACCCTGCCGATGTGGCGCAAGCTGAATACGATGATCAACGACTATTTCGACGGCATCACTCTGGCGGACCTGGTGAACACCAGCCAGCCGGGGAATGATTATGTGATTTGAAATCAAACGCCTTTCCCCTCAGGGGAAGCCTTATAATAAAAAAGGAGCTATGCCCGTGGGCATAGCTCTCTTTATTACTGTCAGACGATTTCGACCTTTTCCATGACAACCGGCGTGCGGGGCTTGTCGTTCCAGTCGGTGGCAACGTTGGCGATCTCATCGACGACCTCAATGCCGTTCACAACATGGCCAAAGGCGGCGTAGCTGCCGTCCAGATGCGGGGCATCCTGGTGCATGATGAAGAACTGGCTGCCGGCGGAGTTCGGGTCCATCGAGCGGGCCATGCTGATGACGCCGCGGGTGTGCTTGATGGGGTTGGCAACGCCGTTCTGCAGGAACTCGCCCTTGATGTGCCAGCCGGGGCCGCCCATGCCGGTGCCCTGCGGGTCACCGCCCTGGATCATGAAGCCGGGAATAATGCGGTGGAAGGTCAGGCCGTTGTAAAAGCCGTCCTTGACGAGCTTCTCAAAGTTCTCGCAGGTGATGGGGGCTGCGCTGTGGTCCAGCTCAATGTCGATGGTCTTGCCGTTCTGCATGGTAATGCGAATCATACGGTGTTCTCCTTTTCGGTTTGATTTGTTGTGTCAGGGTCGCTCTCGGGGGTGGCGATGCCCTGCAGATAGCTCATACTGCCGAGCTTTTCGGCAAATTCTGCGGGGGGCAGCCGGTTCATCCAGTACAGCAGCGCCGCACCCATGAACTGCTCACTGCGAAAAACTGCCTTTGGCAGCAGCGCAAACAGGCCGCCGTCGTGATGCTCGCCGGTAAACGGGTCGGTCCAGTCGTCGGGCAGGCGCTTGTCCAGCTGCCGCGGCGAAACGTGGCCCGTGATGAAGGCGCGCCCGCCGAACAGCGGCTCCACGAGCCAAAAAAACACCCGGCGCAAGCCGTGCTTACTGGGGAACAGCCCGCGCAGCCTGTAGGTGTGCCAGAACGCATCGGCCAGGTACTCCACGGGGATGTCCTCGCCGTAGGTTTCCAGCAGACAGGTGTGCAGCAGCGCCGTGATGTCGGCCAGCTCCTCCCCTGTGGGCAGGGGGCTGACGTCATCGACGGGAACCAGCGCAGAGCCGGTGTCCTCGGCGTGGAGCGTCGAGTCGAGCGCGATCTCCAGATAGCCGTGCCCGCCCTTGCCCGCGTAGGGCTGGCCGGGCGCGCACATGGCACAGATGAACGGATGCACGACGGTATCCGCGGCGTAGTGGCTCAAAAAGCCGAGCGTGTACTCGACCTGCGGGCGGGTCTTGACGTTGGCGCAAAGACTGCGCAGGAACGCGCCGGTCTTTTCCTCGTGCATGCGGCTGCCGAGGCCGGGCAGGTCATAGCGGCGCTTGGCGCGCTTTTTCCAGATTTCAAAGCAGAAAAAGCTGTCCGGGCCGTTGGCACCCGCCGCAAACGCCGCCGGGCACTGAATTTTGTAGTGGATGGTTTCCGCAGCTTTTCTTGCGGTGCGCACATGGGTATAGCCTTCCGGCATGTAGGGTCCCCTTTCGTATCAGCGTAGGTATAATTGTACTGCGTAACGGGGGAAATGTCAATTTTGCAAAGTGTAAATAATAAATAAAAAATAATAAAGAATAAAGAAGGTTGCGTTTGCGTCTTTGGCGCAAACAAAAACGCAGGGGCGGATTCTATATCTGCCCGCAAGTCGGCTGCCGACTGACGGGCGCATATAGAATGCGCCCCTACGGTAACGCAAACGGGTGCATTTTTGAGCGGAGCGCAGCGACACGGTCCACCATTTCTTTTATCTATTATTTCTTATCTTTTATCTCTATTCAGATCTTCCTCTCGTCATTCGTCATAACTTTCGGCAGCACACCAAAGTACAGCACGGCACCGACAATGATGATGAGGATGACGGACAAAATGCCGAATGGTCCGGCGGCGGCATTGATGGCATCGACCTGCTCGGCGGTGGCTGTGGCGGCGGTCAGACCCTGGTCGGCCAGCATTTTGTTGGCGGTAAAGGCACTGACAAAGCCGACAAGCGCCGGGCCCATGATGGACGAGAACTTGCCGAAGATGTCAAAGAAGCCGAAGAACTCGCCGCTGCGGGACTTGTCGGGAATGAGCTTGCCGAACATCGAGCGGGACAGCGCCTGAATGCCGCCCTGGCTGGTGGCGCAGAGCACGGCCAGCATCCAGAACTGCCATAGGCTGTTCATAAAGAACGCAAATACGCAGATAAACATGTAAACGCAGATGCCGACGCCGACCATCGTGCGCGCGCCGAACTTCTCGGCCAGCTTCATGTAGAGCAGGCAGAACGGCAGGCCCAGCACCTGCACCAGCAGCAGCGCCAGCAGCATACCGGCGGAGTCCAGCCCCAAGTTGGTGCCGTAGCTTGTAGACATGCTGATGATGGTATGCACACCGTCGATGTAGAAAAAGTACGATATAATGTAGATCAGCATGGGCTTATCCGCGCCGATCTCCTTCATGGTCGTGAACACGTTTTTCATGCTGGCCCCCACGTCGCCCTTCTTATAGGGCTTGCCGGAGGTCTGCTCACAGTTTTTGACCAGCGGGACACTGAACACGAGCCACCACACGGCGGTCAGGCCAAAGATGAACCCGAGGCAGGTCAGCATCGGCACGCCGACGGCGTTCATGATGAGGAAGATCAGCAAGGGGATCGTCGAGCCGCCGATGTAGCCGAGGCCATAGCCCAGCGTCGAGACCGAGTCCATACGGTCCTCCGTCGTGACGTCGGTCAGGAAAGCGTCGTAGTAGATGCAGGACGCATCAAAGCCGATGGTGCTTGTGATGTAGAGCACCAGCACTATCGCCGCGACCCTGCCCGCCGCATCCGGCGAGGCGGTGAAGTCCATGAACGGCGTGAAGGAAAGCCCTGCTACCGAGACAACGCCGATGAGCATAAATGCCGTGAACAGCTTTTTGCGCATACCGCGGATGTCGCCGAACACGCCCAGGAACGGCGCGCTGAGGGCGACGATGGCCATAGCCAGGCTGGTGGCAAAGCCCCAGGTGGACATGCTGGACACGCTGTCGGCGGTGTAGCCCGCAACGGTGTCAAAGAAGATGGGCAGGATGGTCACGACGATGACCGAGTGGGCGCTGTTGGCCCAGTCGTACATCATCCAGCTGATCTCCTGTTTGGTGAATTTTTTCAGGAAGCCCATGGAAGAAAACCTCCGCATTTGTTATTGCACGCTTTTTGCGTGCTTGTATAATTATTGTAACATTTTGCTCCGTCAAAAACAACAAGCCCCGCCGACGTTTCGGTCAGCAGGGCGTAAAAGTTTTGTAATGTTTTTGTGGCAGATTGACGGAGGAAGTTTGCGGTGCAGCACACTGCCGGGAAATACCCGTAGGGGCGCATTCCATATGCGCCCGTGGAATTGTGCTAAAGGCAGCGCGGCACGGGCGGATATAGAATCCGCCCCTACGATGTTCGCTATTTTTTACCTTGCCCGCAGCTCCCAGAACGCCACGGCCCCTGCCGCGGCCACGTTCAGTGAGTCTACGCCGTGCTGCATGGGGATCATGACGGTGTAGTCACAGTGGGCAATCGTGGTGCGGGCCAGGCCGTCGCCCTCTGTGCCCAGCACGATGGCAAGCTTCGGCTCTTTTGCAAGCTGCTCGTCGTCGATGCTCACCGAGCGGTCGCTGAGGGCCATCGCAGCAGTCTTGAAGCCGAGGGAGTGGAGGATGTCCATCCCCTTCTCCGGCCAGTCTGCCGGAGTCTCGCCCAGCTGCCCCCAAGGCACCTGGAACACCGTGCCCATGCTGACGCGGACGGCACGGCGGCAGAGCGGGTCGCAGCAGGACGGCGAGAGCAGCACCGCGTCCATGCCCAGTGCGGCGGCCCCGCGGAAGATGGCCCCGATGTTGGTGGAATCCACGATGCCCTCCAGCACCGCGACGCGGCGGGCGTCTCTGCACAGCGCCTCGACACTGCGCGGCTGCGGACGGCACATGGCGCAGAGCACACCCCGGGTCAGCGCGTAGCCGGTCAGGGCCTGCAGCACGCTGCGGTCCGCGGTGTAGACGGCGGCGTCGGGGCAGCGGGCCAGCACGCCCGCGGCGGGGCCTTCGATCTGGCGGCGCTCCATCAAAAAGGAGAGCGGTTCGCACCCGGCGTCCAGCGCCGTGCCGATGACCTTGGGGCTTTCGGCGATGAAGATACCCTTTTCGGGCTCCAGCTTATTGCGCAGCTGGGCCTCGGTGAGCTTGGTGTAAGGCGCCAGCTCGGGGGCGGATAAATCTGTAATTTCGATAATATGGGGCATGGGGATAGCTCCTTTGTGGGAGAATTTGTATATAAATGATACAACAAACATGGATGCAGTGCAAGCCCCAAGCCTTCCCCCTTGGGGGAAGGTGGCCCCGCAGGGCCGGATGAGGGGCAGGTATGTGGGGGAACTATCCGTAAACGGGCAATTGCGGCAGGTCGCCCCTCATCCGTCTGCGGGCAGAGCCGCAGACACCTTCCCCCGTGGGGGAAGGCTCTCTACGTAAACAAAACCCGCCGCCCATGGGGCTTGCAACCCACGGGCGGCGGTGTTCTATATAATCCCTGTTCCCTCTAAAAGTCTTTACAAATTACTCGACAGCGTCAAGAGCCTGTGCCAAGTCGGCGATGATGTCATCGACGTGCTCGGTGCCGATGGACAGGCGGATCGTGTTGCGGCCGATGCCCACATCGGCAAGCTCCGCATCGGAGAGTTGGCCGTGGGTCGTGGTGGCCGGGTGGATTACAAGGCTCTTGACATCGGCGACATTGGCCAGCAGAGAGAAAATCTGCAGATGATCGATGAACTCGAAGGCCTCCTTCTGGCCGCCCTTAATGTTGAAGGTAAAGATCGATGCGCCGCCGTTGGGGAAGTACTTCTCATACAGGGCGTGGTCGGGGTGATCGGGCAGGCTGGGGTGGTTGACCTTCTCCACCTTGGGGTGGTGGGTCAGGAACTCGACGACCTTTTTGGTGTTTTCATTGTGGCGGTCCAGACGCAGGGAGAGCGTCTCGGTACCCTGCAGCAGCACCCATGCGTTGAACGGGCTGATGCAGCCGCCCAGATCGCGCAGGATCACGGCGCGCACATAGGTCACAAAGGCGGCGGGGCCGGCAGCCTCGGCAAAGCAGACGCCGTGGTAACTGGGGTTCGGCTCCGAGAAGGCGGGGAATTTGCCGCTGGCCTTCCAGTCGAACTTGCCGGAGTCAACGATGATGCCGCCCAGAGAGGTGCCGTGGCCGCCGATGAACTTAGTGGCAGAATGGACAACGATGTCGGCACCATGCTCGATCGGGCGGATCAGGTAGGGCGTGCCGAAGGTGTTGTCGATGACAAGCGGAATGCTGTGCTTGTGGGCGATAGCGGCAATGGCGTCAATGTCGGGGATGTCGGCGTTGGGGTTGCCAAGCGTTTCAATATAGACAGCGCGGGTGTTGTCCTGAATGGCAGCCTCGACCTCGGCCAGATCATGGGCGTTGACAAAGGTCGTCTGCACACCGAACGCGGGCAGCGTGTGGGCCAGCAGGTTGGAGGTGCCGCCGTAGATGGTTTTTTGCGCCACAATGTGCCCGCCGTTCTGGGCCAGTGCCTGAAGGGTGTAGTCGATGGCAGCGGCGCCGGAGGCAACGGCCAGCGCGGCAACGCCGCCCTCCAGAGCCGCGATGCGCTTTTCAAAAACATCCTCGGTTGAGTTGGTCAGGCGGCCGTAGATGTTGCCCTCGGCCCTCAGTGCAAAGCGGTCAGCGGCATTCTGGGAATTGGGGAAAACATAGGAAGTGGTCTGGTAGATAGGCACCGCACGGGAATCGGTGACGGGATCGGCCTGCTCCTGGCCGACGTGCAGCTGAAGGGTCTCAAAATGCAGTTTACGCTCGCTCATGATAAAATCCTCATTTCTGTTTTTTTCTGTTTTTTTTGTAAAAGAAAAGCCGGGGGTCGTTTTGGTACAACTCCCGGGCAGAATATGCAGTGCGGCGCCGTTTTTACAGACAGTGCAAAGCATTGCCCCGCGCCCGGACTGCATTTGCCCGGGAGTTAGGCATTCGGCCACAGCGGAAATTCTGACGCAGCAGATCACCGAAAACGTGAGCCATATACTTTGCACCTCCTTGCCTTTTTGTAATAAACCTATGTGATTTGTAGGTTTACTGTATGATAACACGGAATTAACCGTATGTCAATAGGGAAATAGGGATTTTTTGCAAAAACTGTAAACGGGCTGTAAGGCGAGGTTTGCCCCCATCCGTCAGCGGACGGGGCCGGATGAGGGCCGCGTTCGTGCAGCCGCCCATTCACTATTCATAACTTACAGTTGAAATCTTCCCCGAAATCGGTTATACTGTTTTGTAATAAAGTTGAAATATGGGGCACTGTCCCCTTTTTAAAAAGGAGCAAGCAATGGCACACACCGTTATGGTCACCGGCGCAGACGGCTTTATTGGCAGCCACCTGACCGAAGAACTCGTCAAGCGCGGCGAAAAGGTTCGCGCGTTCTGTCTGTACAATTCCTTTGGCTCGCTGGGCTGGATCGACACCCTGCCGCCGGAGATCCGCAGCGAAATCGACATCTTCATGGGCGACGTGCGCGACCCCAACGGCGTGCGCACCGCCATGCGCGGGCAGGAGCGCGTGTTCCATCTAGCCGCGCTCATCGCGATCCCCTTCTCCTACCACAGCCCGGACAGCTACGTGGACACCAACATCAAGGGCACGCTGAATGTGCTGAACGCCGCGCGTGAGCTGGACACCCAGCGCGTGCTTGTCACCTCCACCAGCGAGGTCTACGGCACGGCGCAGTACGTGCCCATCGACGAGAAGCACCCGTTCCAGGGCCAGAGTCCCTACTCCGCCACCAAGATCGGCGCGGACCGCCTGGCCGAGAGCTTCTACCGCAGCTTTGACCTGCCCGTCACCATCGTGCGCCCGTTCAACACCTACGGCCCGCGCCAGAGCGGACGCGCCATTATCCCGACCATCATCACCCAGCTGCTGGCCGGTCAGACCGAGATCAAGCTCGGCAGCCTGACCCCGACCCGCGACTTCAACTATGTCAAGGACACGGCCAACGGCTTTATGACGATTGCCGACTGCGACGCCGCGATTGGCCAGGAGCTGAACATTGCGACGGGCGTTGAGCATTCCATCGGTGATCTGGCCAACGAGCTGATTGCCCAGATCAACCCGAACGCCAAGATTGTCTGCGAGGCCGAGCGTCTGCGCCCCGAAAAGAGCGAGGTCAACCGCCTGCTGGGCGATTCCACCAAGCTGCGTGCGCTGACCGGCTGGGCGCCCCAGTACACCTTTGAGCAGGGCCTGGCTGCGACCATCGAGTTCCTGCGCGGCAACCTGGATCAGTACAAGGTCGGACAGTATATTCTGTAACATCGCAGATTTTTCATGCACTGTAGGGGCCGGGTACGCCCGGCCCCCGACCTTGCCAAGCCGGATACCTTGCGGCGCGGCGAACAGCCGGGCGAGGCATGCCTCGCCCCTACAGGAATCTGATTTTATGTCAAACGTTTCCAAAAAGAAGTTGTCCCTACCCACCGGGGCGCCCACCGTGCAGCAGCCCGCCGCCCGGTGGGCTTTCGTGTTGGCGGTCTGCGCCTCGCTGGGCGTTGTCGTCAGCTACTACTGGCGCGTGTTCTACGGGCTGGACGCCCGCGGCGTATCTGCGGCGGGCGTGACCGGCCTTTGCGTGGGGCTGGCCGTGCTGGCCGGTGCGGCGGCGCTGGCGCTGCGGCGGGTCAGGGACTTTGCCAAAAAGGGCGCGGCGTGCATTCTGCTGTGCGGCGTGCTGTTCGCCTTTGCCAACCCGCCGATGCAGACCCCCGACGAGACCGACCATTATCTTCGCACCTACGCTATATCCATGGGCCGGTTCGATTTTGATGCCCAGCGCGGCTACCCCGAGGACGTGGACGAGCTTGTTGCGGCGTTTCCCGGCGCGTGGGTCAACGCGCACACCTCGGCAGGGCTGGGCACCGACCCCGACACCCACGCCGAACAGCCGTTCAACTCCGCCGGGTACGCGCTGAAACAGTACGGCAAGGATGGCCGGGTGGAGAGCATCCGGGACAGTTTTGAACAGTATCTTACCTGGTTGTATAGGGACTCTGTGCCGCAGCGTGTGACCGAGCCGGTCAGCTTTCTGATTTTGCCGTTTTTGCCCGGTGCGCTGGGCATGGCACTGGCGCGGCTGTTTGAGCTTGGCGCACTGGGCTGCCTGTACGGCGGGCGGCTCGTGAACCTGCTGGCCTACACGGCGCTGTGCTATGCAGCGCTGCGCAGTGCGCACAAATGCAGACCTGCGTTTTTGTGCATTATGCTTATGCCGATGTCGCTCTACATGGGTGCGTCGCTGAGCTACGACGCGACGCTTTTGGGCTGCTATTACCTCATGCTGGCCCTGCTGACGCGGGACGAATGGAACGATAAGACGGCGTTTTTTTATGCGCTGGCCTGCGTGTTCGCCAACGGCACCAAGCCGTATATCAATCTGCTGTGGGTCGTGCTGCCGCTGATTTTACGGAAATCCGAGTGGAAGGTGCGTTTCAGCCGCGCCGTGTACGCCGTACTGACCGCTGCGGGCGCACTGGCGCTGACCCTCGGTGTGGAGCAGTACGGCACGCTTTTGCGCCACAACTACGGCGCGATTGCCCGCCAGGGCGGCACCACCGTGAACGGCGGTGCGCAGCTGCTGTTTGTTTTGAAAAATCCGCTGCGTTATATCGCGGTTTTGCTGGGCACACTGTATGAGAACGACGGGTTCCTCGGCCAGCTGGGGCTGTTCGGCTGGAAGGATATGCCGATTGCGTTTATCAGCATCACCGCACCGCCGGTGCTGCTGGCGGCGGCGATGCTCTGCACCGCGCAGACCGACACGCTGGGCCGACGCCGCATGGGCTGGCTGGGCGCGTTCGGCCTGGTCTACGCCGTGGGCGCGATGACCGCCATGTACATCACCTACACGCCGGTGGGCATGGTGCGCATCGTCGGCTTGCAGACGCGGTATTTCCTGCCGGTCTGGCTGCTGCTGGTGCTGGCCGCGGCGGCTGTGCTGCGGTGGGTGCTGGCCCCGCGGCTGACCGCGGCCAAGGGCGAGGCGCTGGCGGTAACGCTGTGCGGCTGG
>OGQV01002230.1_pt1 | contig 12046 bp, 9 predicted proteins | sample 1553311 | NCBI WGS metagenome assembly OGQV01 (sample SAMEA2579976, study PRJEB22360) | human gut metagenome
CGGCCCGGTAGAACCACCCGCACTCCGGGTCCGCAAGGGCTTCCAAGAGCCCTGCCCGCTTCTCAGCCTCGGAGCCCATGTCGACGAGGCGAAAGTAAGCTCCTTTGACCTCGGTCTTTGCGTTCGCGAAGACGGTCGCGGTGGTGGATACGACCTCGCCGGCGATCGCGCCGAACGCGCGCGTGCCGAGGTGCGCCATCGACGATATCGAGTGGTTGCGCAAGATCTTGCCGCGCAGCTTCTCGAAGCTCCCCAGGAACATCCACGACTGCATGGTCACCATGGCGGAGTAACCGTCCGCAGCGCTCAGCATGAAGCCCCGATCGATGAAGCTTGTGCATAGGTCACGATAGGCTTCTGGGTAATGCTTCTTCACCCAAGCGCCCATCCACTTGCCCAAGCTGGAGCTTCCCATATACGGCGGGTTGGCAACCACCACATCATACCTGCAGCTCAGCGGCCCAAGCCCGGCCTGCAATCGCTTCAGCTTCTCGGCCGCTGACCCGCCGAAAATCGAGCCTTCGCCTGCAAGGGACGCGAGGTCCCTTGCAGGGCATTTTCTAGCGCGAGAAGAGGGTCGAATCAAGTAGCGTTGCGGCCGATCCGTCTGCCATGGGCAACGCGTGCGCGTAACACGACATGGTCACCTCAGCAGAGGAATGTCCGAGCCGCATTTGAACAGTCTTTACGTCGGTGCCGTTGGAAATCAATAGCGTTGCGTGAGTGTGGCGCAGCTCGTGGAACCGCAGTCCCTTCCAGCCGCCCTTGTCCGCCCAGGCGCGCCACCAATGTTCGAACGCGTTTAGGCTTGCGGCAGCGCCGTCTTCGCCGCACATGATGAATGCGTTTTGCGACCAATCTTTCTCGGGAAAATGCTCTTCCTGCCAATCGCGCATTTTCTGCAGCAGCTTGCATAGTTTCTCGCCGATGGCAACGTTGCGTATGCTCGCCACGCTTTTCGGCCTCCCTAAAGAGCCGTCGCCCTTGATGGCCTTGCTCACGCTTATGCGCATCGTTTTCTCGTTGAAGTCGTCCCAATCGAGTGCGAAGATCTCGCCGCGACGAAGCCCCGTGGCAAGCGCCAGGCACACCGCCAAGGAATAGGAGGCGTAGGCTATGTTGCCGTTTGCCAGGCACTTGTTGAACGAGCGGCTCGCTGTTCTTGCAAGCTTGTTCGCCTGGCCTTGGGTAAGGAACTGCGATTGGCGGTAGTTTGCTCGCGGCCTTGCTATGTTCCTAAAAGGGTTTTTCTCTGCCATGCCTCGCGTTATTGCCCAGTCGGCTGCTTGGCTTCCCGCCAAATGCGCCGCGCGAAGCGTGGCGGTTGAAAGCCCCTTCCTTGACCGTCCGCCTTTCGATCCCAGATGCATGAGCGCTTCGCTCAGCAGCGCGGGTTCTATCTCGTCTAGCTGCATCTCGGCAATCCAGGGCGCAAACAGCAGCGCCTTTTGTGCTGCTTTCCTTGCCGTGTAAGGCTGCACGTATTGCAGGTTTTCCCTCTCTTGTGCCCATTGCTCGACGATCTTCCTATACGATGTCTGTTCGTTGTTTCGGTTTTCCATTTGCATTCCTCGCTTTCCTTTGAATCGACCGACCATCTGGTCGCCTGTACACAATGGAAGCGGGTTGCCAGCGTGTTGTTCCGGCTGTGCGATAATAGAAAGGTTAAAGAACCGAGAACGGTTGGTTTTCATCATCGATGCAAGGAGAAGGGGCATGGCGCAGCAGGATGCGGTAAAACAGCTGCAGGAACGATTCGAGAAGCCGTTGGACGAATTCGAAACGCGTCGCGTCGTCTTCTGGCACGATGTCGATGGGTCGTTCGAACAGCAATTCGACGCCCTGGCCGAAGTGGGTCTTGCCTCGAAGCGGACCGTCCGCTTTCTTAAACTTGCCCCCGACAACCGCTTCAGCGCCAAACGCGAGCTCTATCGTCTGCACAGGGAAGACGATTACTTGGTATACACCAGCGAGCCTAAGGATTTCTCGCCAAAGGCGCTCGAGGGAAATTGGCTCGCCGACCTTGAACTCTCGTCCGAGCATTTTCAGGCCGACTTCGCCTCGCTGCTTGCAGGCGAGCTGGGCGCTGAGGATGGAGCGGTCGAGGCAATCGCCGCTTTCAAGCAGTACTTCAACGCGGCGGATCGCCGCGCGCGCTTCAAAAAGCTGATGCCTCATGCGCAAACTAAGTCGGATGTGGCACTCGGCATCATAGCGGCCCTTTTGGAGGCGGCAGATCTCTCTACGGAGTCGATTGTCCGTGCTTACCTTGTTTCGCTCCATGAGGGAAACAAGCCTTTGTTGGATCTTTCGAAGTACGGCGCAGATGCCGCGTTCGCCGCTTTTGTTCGCAAGGCCGTCGGCTATGACGGAGACCTTCTCTCGCTTCGCGATTTCTCCGCGCACGTTCTTGTGACGGCCCTTTCGGCGCAGCTGCCGGACGAGCACCTTGTCGGCCTGGAGGCCAGGATCTCGAAGCCTCACGGTCAGCTCTGCTTGAATGTGGTCAGGTCCTGGATGTCCGATGACACCTGTATTGGAGACCTGTTCGACATCGCGCGAGACGTCGAGGCGCTTTGCGGCCTGCCGGCGCGCTTCGCCGAGATGCCTCTTGCGCAGCTCCAGAACGCTGACGTGTTCCCTTGCATCAACGAATGCATTCTCGTGCAGCTGGCGGGAAGCATGTCCCAAGGGTCGGACCGCTCAGACGAGGCCCTGCAGGTCGCCCAGCGCAGGAAGGACCTGAAATGGTTCTCCCGCGTCGAGCCTTGCTTCGATTCGCTTGCCGCCGCCGCAAAAATGCAGCAGTTCCATCGCTCCCACGTGCAAGGGTTCCACATCGCCGTGCCCCGCGATGTTTGGAGGGCGTATACGGCCGAATGGTACGTTATGGACTCCCTTTACCGCGGCTTCTGCACGGCGTTCGATGCATGCGGCAAGTCCGATTTCGATATTGTTCCCGAGATCATTGACAATCTCGACGACCTTGCAGCATGGGTTGAGGGCGTCTATGTCAATTGGTTCTTGTCCGAGACCAATAGGTGCTGGGTGAACTCTTCCGCCGAGCAATGGGAAAAAACCGGCTATGTCGAGGGCGTGGCGCGGCAGCGCAACTTCTTCGACGAGTTTGTGACTGCCGGCGCGGGCGACGTCAAGCGCACGATGGTGATAATCAGCGACGCGCTGCGCTACGAGGTGGCGGCGGAGCTTGCCCAGCGTATCGAGCGCGCAACGTCTGGCTCGGCGCAAGTCAAAAGCATGCAGAGCGTGTTCCCCTCGGTGACGGAATTCGGCATGGCAGCGCTTTTGCCCCATACTTCTATGGGTTTGAGGGAAAGCAGCGGGTCGGTGTTCGTCGACAACGGCGTTTCCGTAGCTTCTACCAAGGAGCGCGAGGAGGCGCTGCGCCGTCGCAAGCCCAAGGCGCGCTGCATCCAGAGCAAAGAACTCATATTGGCAAAGAGATCCGACCGAAAAGGCCTTATCGGCGATGCCGACGTCATCTATGTCTACCATAATAAAATCGACGCCGTGGGCGAGGATTTCAACACCGAGCACATGGTGTTCGGCGCTTGCGAGACAGCTATGAGCGACCTGGTGTCCTTGGTAAAGATGGCTGTCAACGATTTGAATATCAGCAGGGTGCTTGTAGCTGCCGACCATGGCTTCCTCTACACGCGTGAACCCCTAAAAGAGCAGAGTAAGGTGTCCGCCGCCGAAGCGTCGGTGGCTCCCCTCAAACAGGGGCGGCGTTATCTACTGACCGAGTCCAACGATGTCGACGATATCCTGTTCATTAAGATGAATATGGACGATTTGGACGGCGGCTCTTACACCGGCCTTGCGCCGCGCGAGTGCGTGCGCATCAAAAAGGCTGGCCCCGGTGATAACTACGTCCATGGTGGGTTGAGCCTGCAGGAATGCTGCGTGCCCGTAATCGAGTTCAGGAACAAGAGAAGCAGCAGCAAAGGCTACGAGGAGCGACAGCTTGCGGGGTTCAAGGTTCTCTCTGCGTCCCGCCGCATAACCTCGATGATCTTCCACGTCGACCTGTTTCAAACCGAGCCGGTCGGAGGCAAGGTGCTTCCCGCGGAATACGAGCTGGTGCTGATTGACCACTGCGGCAACGCCGTGAGCGATATTCGTCCGGCTCACGCGGACATGGCGACATCTGACGAGACGGCACGCGTTTCCCGCATCCAATTTGGGCTGAAAGCGGGTGTGGGCTACGACGCGAAAAAGCCCTACTACCTCGTTTGTCGCAACAAGGAGAACGGTGCTGAGGCGTGGCGGCAGGAGTACAACGTTGAGATAGCTTTCGTTCCCATGAGCGGTTTCGATTTTTAGAAGGGTCCTTATATGGCTGAGCATGAGCAAACGTCCGTCGACGACTACGTCCTCAACGACCTCGATTCGAAGATAGTCGCCGCATTTTCGGGTAAAACGGTAAGGAAGGACCTTACCGCGGTGATGAAGCGCGGCGCTAACGTCCCAACATTCGTGCTCGAGTACCTCCTGGGCATGTACTGCTCAACAGACGATCCCGACTTGATTGAAGAGGGCTTGGGAAGGATCAGGAAGATCCTCGCCGAGAATTACGTACGACCCGACGAGTCGGAGCGGATCAAGTCGAAGATTTGGGAGCTAAGGCAGTACACAATCATCGATAAGGTTTCGGTGCGTTTCGACGAGTATCGCGGCATTCACGTCGCCACGTTCGCCAATCTCAGCATCGACCCCGTCGTCATGCCCGAGGAGTATGTTCGCAGCTACCCGAAGATGCTGTGCGGCGGCATGTGGTGCATTCTTCGCATGGAGTACTTCCAGCTCGACGACGAGCTCGACGACGAGCTTGCTGACGTCTTCGGCGACCCCAGGCCGATACGCAAGGGCAAAAACAGCGGGCCCGAGGACAACCCCTACAAGATAGGCAACCTCACGCCCATCCAGATGCCGAACCTCGACCTTAACGACATAATCTCGAAGAGGGCGTCGTTTACGACCGAGGAGTGGATGGACCTGCTCCTGCGCTCTGCCGGCTACGAGCCGAATTCGCTCGATTCCCGTACCAAGATGCATTTCATCGAGCGCATGGTGCCGCTGGTGGAGCGCAACTACAACCTTTGCGAGCTTGGGCCCAGAGGAACGGGCAAGAGCCATATCTACAACGAGGTGAGCCCCTACGCCATCCTCCTTTCCGGCGGTCAGACAACCACGGCGAACCTGTTCGGCCGTTTGAACGCGAGCGCCAAGAAGGCGTCGTCGCTTGAGCGCACGGGGCTTGTGGGCAACTGGGACGTCATCGCGTTCGACGAAGTGGCGGGCATGCACTTCAAGGACATGAACGCCATCCAGATTTTGAAGGGCTACATGGCGGGCGGCACGTATGCGCGCGGCAGGGAAAGCTTCAACGGCGACGCGTCCATGGTGTTCGAGGGTAACATCAACGACAGCGTGCAGAACGTGCTCAAGACCACGCACTTGTTCGACCCGTTCCCTCCCGAGTTCAACGAAGACTCCGCGTTTTTCGACCGCATCCACTGCTATCTTCCTGGATGGGAGGTGCCCAAGATGCGCAGCGACTTGCTCACCAAGCATTACGGCCTTATCACCGACTGCCTGAGCGAGTTCTGCAGAGGCATGCGCAAACGCGACTACACCCACCACGTCGACGACTATTTCAGGCTCAACGGCGACTTCAACACGCGCGACGAGATCGGCGTGCGAAAGACGTTCAGCGGCTTGATGAAGCTGCTGTTTCCAGATGAGCGGATGACGCAGGACGATGCGAAGATGATTCTCGATTACGCCGTAGAGGGGCGCCGCCGCGTCAAGGAACAGCTCAAGATCATGGCCGGCATAGAATTCATGGACGTCAACCTCGGCTACAGCGAGCTTGACAATCCCGCCGCCGTGGCAATCCTCCGCGCGCCAGCCGCCACCGTGACAATCGTCGGCGTGCCAGAGCAAAGCGAGAACAGCCTCGTGCCTGAAGCGCCCTTGCAACCGGGGCACGTGTTCGGGATCGGCTGCAGCGTCGAGGGAAAGCATGCGATTTACAAGCTGGAGAACAAGGCCATCGCCGGCACGTGCAAGTTCCAAAGCGAGGGAATCGCATCGAGAAGCGCACGCGAGAGCATCGACGCCGCCTGGAATTACTTCGTGAACAACGCAGGCAAAGTGGCGGCTGGCATGCATCTTGAGAAGAAGGATTACTTGCTGTTCTTCAACGATCTTCAGGCAAAGGGATCGAGCGACGAGGTGAGCCTTGCCGAGTTCATCGGTCTATGCTCTGCTGCTTGCAACAGGCCGGTTGCTGCCGGACTTGCCATTCCGGGCGTTTTGCGGCTTTCGGGGTCGATGGATGAACTCAAAGGCCTCGAGGATATCCTGCGCGTTGCGAAGAACGCCGGCGCTAAGCGCATTCTGCTTCCATTCTGCTCGATCAAAGACCTGCAGTCTATTCCGATGGAGCTTGCCAGTAGCGTGAGCCCCGACTTCTATCCGGATGGTGATGCGGTTGCCGCCGCGAGAAAGGCACTCGGGATCGGATAGCGTCAAGTGCAGCTGTGCATCTGGAGGGAAGGCTGGAAGATGAAGACAGTACGATACAACCTCGACAAGCTCAAGCAGATCGACCTGCGCGACGTATGGCCGCATGAGGCGCTTGATTTCACAAAGTGGCTCTCCGAGGAGCCAAACCTCGCCATGTTGGGCTCGGCCATCGGCATTGAGCTCGAGCTCATAGAAACCGAATCGTCCGTCGGGTTGTTCAACGTCGATATCTACGCCCAAGAAGCCAGCACGGGCCGCAGAGTCGTCATCGAGAACCAGCTCGAAGACACCAACCACGACCATCTAGGCAAAGTCATCACGTATGCGGCAGGGAAAGGCGCCGAAGTCGTCGTCTGGGTGGTTGCCCGCGCCCGCGATGAGCATCGTCAGGCGATTGAGTGGCTCAATCAGCACACCGACAACGACTTCGGCTTCTTCCTCGTGGAAATCGAGCTGTGGTCCATCGGGGATTCTTTGCCTGCTCCGCGTTTTAACGTGGTCGAGCAGCCCAACGAGTGGACGAAGGCTATCAAGCTCAACGAAGGGCTTTCCGCAACCGAGCGCACCAAGCTCTCGTATTGGACCAAGTACCGCGAAATCGCGCAGGCGAGCCCGGAATTCTTGAAGGTCTTCAGCCCCCAAAAGCCCTCGAAGGACCATTGGACCACGCTTCGATGCGGGACCTCGGCATACCACATCGCATTGCTCATCGACACCCTGCACGGCCGCATCGGAATCGAGTTCTACGTTCCGGACGACAAGGAAATTGGCCACAAGGCGATCGAGAATGCTGTGCTGTTTGAAGAAGAGCTCGGTTTGACGGCTAAGCCCTTCGACGCCAAGAAAGCGTCCGGCTTGCGCTTCTACAAGGACGGCTGCAAGATCAAAGACAACGAAGAGGCCTGGGGCGGTTTCATCGAGCAGCAGCTTCGTTGGGCGCTCGAGATGAAGCGGGTTATAGACGAGCTGGGACTCTGAGGTTTGCCTTAGAGCACGCGCCTGCCAATCCATGCTACGAGGCTGATGAACCCTAGGCACAGCTTTCCAATCCAGCCGAACGCGCATTTAATTTCTTTCATTTCTAAATCCTTCCAGCCAGTCTTCTTCTTTTTCGTCGTTTTCTTCTTCGGTCGCAACTTGGCGGGGATGGGCCGCCTTGAGTCGGTATACGAGCTCCTCGGGGCAGCTTCCTGCTCAGCCGCATCTTCCAGGTACGGTTTCGGGCGGCAATGCCGCGTCGACTTGCGACGCAACTGAAAGCGCATCGAACAGATCGATGATCGCTTCCGTAACCGAACGGCTTGATGAGCTGAGCCATAGAGTTTCGTTCCGTCTCAGCTGCGCTACGTCAACCATCTCGCCGAGAATACGGGCCAAGGCAATCTCGCCATCTATCGCAACCGATTCGAGCTCGGCGATTTCCGAGGCCTCGGCGAGCAGGAAGCGCCAGCCGCGCTTGCGTCGTGCAACGGGCGTTTCGCCCTCGGGATATTCTTCAGCATACGAAGGGCACGCATCGTAATGATGGGCGGCAAGCCACAATCCCGTTTTTCCAAGCTCGTCGAAGCGCAGTTCGAAGTTCGTGAGCGCGTTATCTTTCCCTAATGGGCTTGGGGCTGTGAACGACATCGTGTCGAACATGTCGATTCTGCCGTTTCGATACACCATCTCTATCTTCATTTACCGTTCACCTCGATCTACCTGGCGTTGCTCTCGTTGGCGTTGTTGTGTTGTTTCCGGCTCCTTGTTTCGACCGTTTGACGCATGGGCGTTGGCTCGACGCCTGCCATCGTTGGGGTGCGGGCGCGGCTCACCCTTCTCGGGCAGCAGCCCGTACGAGGCGAGTATCTGGGAGGCCTCGCGGATCTCCGTCGCGGCTGCGATGGCGCGTGAATCGCTGAAGCACTGTTCCGCTTTGGCCTCCATGGCGCGTGCCCTCGTTGTCGCATCCGCACGGTTTGCTATCCCGTACTTAGAGCACGTCTCCAGGGCGCTTGCAAGGTCTTGCAGGTCGCTCAGGCTCTCAAGCGCGATCGCGTTCCTTGCGGCTTTCAGCACCTCGCGGTTGCTCATGCCCTCGAGGCTCGTTCCGCCGAAGCTCCTCCCGACGGTTTGCTTAGTGTAGGCGTACCCGAGCTTGCCCCCGGAAACCTTGCATTTCGGCGTTTCCCTCATGCTGTAGACCCAGTCGTCCCGTCCGCCGCGTGTCGATGCCGGCGAAACCTCGATGCCCAGCAATCCGAGCACCTGCCTGAACTCGGCATCGCTTCTTGAGAGCTTCTTCGCTATGCCTACGCGGCACCTGATATCCGATACCCACGAGTAACCGCCTTCTGAGACTATCTCGTGCTCGACGCGGCTCATGTGGACGTCTTTCCGTTTGGAAGACATCTTGCGCCCATGTTCTTTCTCTGCAAGCCTTTCGACGCCGCTCTTAGCCTTCGACTCGTTGGAAAGGCCGCGCAGCCCGCGCTCCCGGGCCATGTCTTGCAAGGCGCGGTTGAGTTCGAGTGGGTTTCTCGTCTGCATCCTGTTGCCGGTCTTGAGGTTGGTGTTGTTCACCACCACATGCGCGTGCGGTATCCCGCTGGCGTTGTCGTCGTGGTATACGATGGCTATCTGATGGTCGCCGAAGAAGCGGAGCGCCCAGTCGCTCGCCAAACTTCGGAGTGCCTCGATGTCGATGTCGTCCTCCGGGTCGGGCGAGATGACGAAGTGCTTGTAAGTGCGAGCCTTCCTGCCTTTGGAAGGTGCGTCGTTTTCGAAGGACGCCCGCATCCGGTCCATTTCGCGGTCCCATTCGACCGCTTCCTTGTCAGCCTGGTCGTAGCTGCTCATCTCACGTTCGTCCCAGGACAGGTTGAAGAAATCGCGGGCTATGGCGCGCCCGTTCTTCTCGAGGTATTTCCGGACGTTGCGGCAGCCCGTGTGCCCGGATATCGGCTTCAGTATGGGCATGGACCGCTGCCTACCACGATGGATCCTTCCAAGTCGTCGAGCCGCCCCTCCAGCCTGCGCCGACCCTCTTCGACTGCATTGAGCTTTTCGTTCGCGATACCGATCTGCTGGATGAAGTAATCCCGCTCGGGGGCTTTCCTGCGCGCCGCGTACGCGATCGCGTTGAGGGCGTGGACGCCCTGGTTGTAATGGCGGCCCCAGCGGACGAGCTCGTAACGCAGGGCGCCGAGGGTCTTCGCGTCGACGACGAGCACGTTTGCGCCTTCTGGGTCTTGGCATGCCGATACGGGGATGCGGACGAGGTAGCGCATGTAGGTCGACGGGGGACGGGGCGAGGTCGAGGGCCGCGGCGTTCTCGTGCAGCGATCCGTAGTCCCGGTCTTCGAGCCTGCAGGTGACCATGTGGGTTTTCGTGGCCATGGGATTCTCCTTTGCGGTCGGCGCAGCCAAACGTGGAAGACGCTGCGCGGTTCGGTTTTTAGAGCGAGCTATTGCTCGCCGGGGAGCGGGGGCAGCCCCCGCATGCTTCCTTCCCAGGGGCGGTCCGGCCGCTGGGAAGGAAGCGGTTCCACGGCGCCAAGGCGCCTTCGGCCGTTGCGCATCGGCTCGGACAACTGCTATTCCGGCATGCGTTGGAAAACGTATTACGGAATAGGCTACTTGCTACTTAAGGTGTTGAAGACCCTTCCGATGGGTCCATCACTTCTCGAAGCGAGGCTTGAATCGCCTCGATGCATCTCACGTCATGCGGCGCGGGCGTTCCCTTAAGGTCCTTCGCGTACTTTTCGACGAGTATTCTCGCCTTGGCCAGCGAGTCGTCGGGTCGCGCTTCCGAAGGGCGCATCGAGAGCAGGGATTGGGTGATTTCGCGCTTCGACATGCCGTCGACGCCCATCTCCCTGAAATCCTTCTCCTGAGCTTGCCTGGGCATGGCGGCGAGCGCCTTCACTGCCGCCGCCGAGATCTTGCCGGCGTTTGCCAGAGGCCTCCAGGAGTCCGACACTGATTTCTCGATCGTCTTCGCCAGGGCCTCGTCGCGCTTGATGGTCTTTCCCGATACCTTGCGCCCCGTCTGTTTCTCGATGATGGAGGCTTTGATGTCCTCGGTGCGCACGCCCGAAAGCGCTGGGTCTGCGTCGCGCATGTTCTGGACTTGCGCTCCGAGGGCCCTCGTCGCAGCGGCGCGTTCTGCAACCGTGAGCTCGCGAACGAAGTAGTTGGCTGCATGAAGCATGGACACCGCCTGCTCGTCGGTTATGCCCTCGACGATGCGGCAGCCCATCTTCTGATAGGCGGGGTTCTTGGCAGCCAGCAGCCTGAACGCGGCGCGGCGCCTATGTCCCGATATGAGCTGCCAGCGCCCGTCCGTTAGCTTGCGGACAAGCGGCAGGTCGGTGAGGCCGTCTTTCTCGATGGATTCCGCCAGCGCCTCGATGGCGGCTTCCTCCATGGAATAGACGGCGTTTGCCGGGTTGTCCTCGATGAAGTCGATGTCGAGCTCTGCCACTGGGTATTTGCTTCTGGTCTTGGCGCCCGCGTCGAGCAGTCCGCTGATGGAGAACCCTGCTGCCACGTCACTTGCCGAGCTCATCGGAGACCTCCTCTGCGAGCGCGGCATAGTCCTTTGCTGCGCGGTTCTTCGGGTCGAACTCCACGACTGGCTGCCATTGCCAGCTGCCCTCCATGACTTTCGAGGAAGAGTGGATCACGGTTTGGAGTTGGTTGTTCGGGAAGAAGCGGTCGAGAACCTCCGCGCCCGTTGCCTCGCTGCGCGTCGCGCGGCCGGGAACGCAGGTCCTCAGGATCTTGAAGCGAGGCGTCGGCATGCGCAGGGCGTTGGCGATGGCGCGCGTGGCGTTCACCGTGAGCGCGGTCCCTCGCATCACCGACCCGTCGAGCTTCACGGGCACGATCACCAGTCCGCCGTCCGCTGCGGCGAGGTATGCGTTGAAGGCAAGGCGCTTCATGACGGGCGAGCAGTCGACGATCGCGACGTCGTAATCGTCCGAAGCGTCGTCGAGCGCGAATTTGAGCCGCTGCTCCCGAAGCATCAGCTCGTTCTGGTCGATGAGGTCGATGAGCGACGGCACCATGCTCAGGTTCGGGATCTTGGTTTCGTGGGTCACCTTCTCTACGGGTGCGTTCCCGTAGAGAAGCGATATGGAGTTGCGCCCGGTGGACTCGGCTTCGCCGTAGAGCCCGAAGTAGTCGGTCGCCGACGCCTGGGGGTCGAGGTCTATCAGCAGGACCCTTTTGCCGTTCTTGGCGAACAGCGTGGCCAGGTTGACGGCTGTGGTCGTCTTGACGACGCCCCCTTTGTAGTTCGAGATGGCGATGGTGTTCATCGCTTCCTCCTTTGCATTCGCGCCCTGGCTGCGTAAGACGTGGAAGGGGCGCAGCCGGGGACTTCGTAATACGTTTTCATTGTATCAGATACCGTTCGATAATGAACGGTATCTGATTGCGGCGGTGCTCCAAAGAGACGGAAAAGCGCCTTCGAACCGCTTTTCCGCGGCAGGTGCAGGATGCCCTC
>OGQV01002240.1_pt1 | contig 11984 bp, 9 predicted proteins | sample 1553311 | NCBI WGS metagenome assembly OGQV01 (sample SAMEA2579976, study PRJEB22360) | human gut metagenome
TGGAGGGAAAACCTTTCTCCAGAAAGGTTTTCCCTCCCTTCCCCCAGTTTTCTTACGTCAGGAGCAGCCACCATGCTGGACAGGCAACAAACGGGTATCGTGTTCAATGTGCAGAAATTCAGCGTCCACGACGGCGAAGGCATCCGTACGCTGGTGTTCTTGAAGGGATGCCCGCTGCATTGCCCGTGGTGCAGCAATCCGGAGTCGCAGCGCCGCGAGCCGGAGCGCGCCTACAACCCCACGCGCTGCCTGACCGCCGCCGTATGCGGGCGGTGCGCCAAAGCTTGTCCGACCGGGGCCGTGAGCATTGTCGGCGGGCTGGTTTGCTTTGACCGCTCGAAGTGTACGGGCTGCAACGCCTGCGTGCGCGCCTGCCCGAGCGGGGCGCAGACGGTGTACGGCGAAACGCAGAGCGTGGATCAAATCCTGAGCTGCGTGGAAGAGGACGGCGTGTTCTATACGCGATCGGGCGGCGGGCTCACCCTGTCCGGGGGCGAGGCGCTGGCGCAGCCGGATTTCGCGCTGGCCCTGCTGCGCGAGGCGAAGAAACGCCATATCCATACGACCATCGAAACCTGTGGGCACTACCCGACCGACGTTCTGGATCAGGCCTGCCGGGTGCTTGATGCCCTGATTTTTGACATCAAGTGCCTCGATTCAGCCCGCCACAAGAAGGCCACGGGGGTGGGCAGCGAACTGATCCTCAAGAACATCGGGCACGTATTCGAGCACTTCCCGGATCTTCCGGTGCTGATCCGCACGCCGGTCATCCCCGGTTTCAACGATACGGAAGAGGATATTCTCGGTATTCGTGAAATGATTCCCAGGAAGGCCAATATCCGCTATGAAGCGCTGACCTACCACCGCATGGGGCAGCCCAAATACGGCTACCTTGGGCGGCGCTATGAGCTGGAGGGCGTGAAGGCCGATGAAGCCTTCATGAAACGGTTGAACATTATGTTGAAATCCTACGAGAAATAAGAACCTTCATTTTTTTTAGGCCGTATTGAAGCGTCCGTACCGTTGCCCCTGACCCCTGATTGTACTGGGTTCAGGGGCTTTTTGTACCTCGGGGAACTGCAGGGGAGAAGGAAAAAGGGGCTGGAAGCTGTGTTTTTTTGCATTCATGGAATGATGAACTGTGCAAAAATGCACATATTGATAGTTTCAAACCTTTGATTTGCTGTAATATGGCTGTATTAGGAAGGAAAAGAGGAGTGTGTTTTTTTGCAATGCGGAAGGTGCGTATTCGCATCATGGATTTGAAGCGCTTCCTGTGATGAAAAAAGAACATGTTATTTAAGTGTATTATAAGTCTCAAAAGAATGGATGGAGGACAATATTTCTGCGGACGGGAACGGAAGGACGGTTATTCGCATGGCAGAGGCTGAAAAACAGCAAGACGGAAGCCGAACCTACGGAAAAGATGAAAACAAAAAAGATGAAAAAAGAGTCTGTTAGGTAATTTTATCCGTTTCATAGCAGTAAGGAGTCTTGTTAAATGTTTTTTGTTTCACAAATGGTCCGCCTCTTGCTTTAGGGAAAGCAAAGATCGTCGTCAAGGCGTCACGCCAGACATTCATGCAAAGGGGACCATCGTGAAGATCATCGACTTTCGTTTCCGTCCGAACATCCCTTCCACCGTACAGGGGATGATCGACCATCCCGTCTTCGGCGAGATGCACGCGCTGTTCAAATTCCATGAGCGCGCCCGCTCCCAGCCCATTGAAGACATCGTGCGCGACATGGAAGCGCAGAACGTGGTCAAGGGCGTCATCACCAGCCGCGACGCGGAAACCACCTACGGCATCGCTTCCGGCAACAAGGGGGTTATCCCCTTCCTCGAACAGTATCCCGACCGTTTCATCGGCATGGCCGGGCTTGACCCGCATAAAGGAATGGACGCTGTCGACGAGCTGGGGCTCATGGTCGAAACCCACGGTTTCCGTGGCGCGGCCATCGACCCGTTCCTCGCCAAGATTCCGGCCAACCACGCAAAATATTATCCGATCTATGCCAAGTGCTGTGAATTCGACATTCCCGTCGTGATCAGTACGGGCATGGCGACCCTGGTGGACGGGGCCGACCCCGAGCATTGCCACCCCCGGTATATCGACGCGGTGGCCCGGGACTTCCCCAAGCTCAAGATCGTAGTGAGCCACGGGTGCTACCCGTGGGTGAACGAGATCATCATGGTCGTTCAGCGCAACCGCAACGTCTATCTGGAGCTTTCCGAGTACGAGCAGTCGCCGTTCTCCGAAGGCTACATTCAGGCCGCGAACACCATGATCGGCGATAAGGTGATCTTCGCCAGCGCCCATCCGTTCCTCGATTTCAAGGGGCAGATCGCGCTGTACAGGAAACTGCCTTTCAGCCCGCAGGCGCTTGAAAACATTTTTTACAACAACGCCGCAAGGCTCCTTGGCCTTTGACGGTGGCCAGCGGGCAGGTTCCCTCGTATCTTGAGAACCGTTGAACCGCCTTCCCGTTCTGCCGGGGAAGAGCCCGTCACGGTGCTGGCCAACGCCGCATTGGAAAGCTGATTTGGGGAGAGGGGGCGGTACAGGGCCGCCCCCGTGCCGGAAGGTCGGGGGGCCGTCCGGCGCGGGAACGAAACAGAGGAATCTCCCACAGGGGGAGACGGGCTTTGTCCCGGTTTGCAGCATCATCTCCATTTCGGGGGAAAAAAGAGGAGGAATTGCATGAGACGTTTTCTTACGGCCTTCGCCGCGGCTGTCCTGATGCTTTCGCTTGGCCTTGGCACCGCCGACGCGGCGGAATACAAGAAGATGACCATCCGTGCCGCTACCGCGAACCCGCAGGGCAGCCTGCATGTGGTCGCCATCGACAAGTTCAAGGAGATCGTCGAGAAGGAATCCAACGGCGCGATCACCGTACAGACCTTCTATGGCGGCTCGCTCGGCGACGAACAGGCCAACGTCAAACAGCTCCGCAACGCCGAGATCCATCTCGCGGTGCTGGCGGACGGGAACCTGACTCCCTTCGCGCCGCAGGCCGGGGTGTTTATCCTGCCGTACATGTTCCCGAAGATTTCCGACGCTGAAAAGCTGTTCGGCAATGAAGCGTTCATGAACAAGACCGCCGACGCCATCGCCAAGCAGAGCCGTACCCGGCCCCTGTCGTGGCTTGTGGGCGGCTACCGCATCATCACCAACTCCAAGAAGCCCATCAACACGATGGCCGACCTCAAGGGCCTGAAGATCCGCGTTCCCGCCGTGGAGCTCCAGCTTGCCGCCTTCCGCTCGTGGGGCGTCGAGCCCCATCCGCTGGCGTGGTCCGAAACCTTCAACGGGCTTCAGCAGGGCGTGGTCGACGGGCAGGAAAACCCCCACGCCATCAACCGCGACCAGAAGTTCTGGGAAGTCCAGAAGTACATCACCAACATCCATTATATGCTCTGGGTCGGCCCGATGCTCGTGAGCGACCCGTGGTTCCGCAAGCTCGACCCGCAGACCAAGGCCCTCGTGGAAAAGGCCGCCAAGGAAGCCGCCGCCTACGAATGGAAGTGGTCCGCGGAACAGGATGAAATCGCCCTCAAGGAATGCCTTGCTCGCGGCATGGTCATCAATGACGTGTCCGACGAACCCGCCTGGACGGAGGCCGCCCGCTCCGTGTGGCCGCAGTTCTACGACAAGGTCGGCGGCAAGGCCGTGGTGGATGAAGCCGTCGCGATCATGCAGCAGTAAACGGACGCCCGGCGCGCGGGTTTCGGCTCCGCGCGCCGTCTTCATTCCTTGGAGGACGTATGTCTTTTTTCAAGCAGCTCTACGACAACTTCGAAGAGGGGGCCTGTGCTCTGTTCGTCGCGGTCATGGTTCTCTGCCTCTTCCTTCAGGTGGCCATGCGCATCGCCGTGGGGTCGTCGCTGGCGTGGACGGAGGAGCTTTCCCGCTACAGTTTCCTCTGGGCCGTGTATGTCGGGGCCGCCCTTGCCGTGAAGCGCGGCGGGCATGTCCGCATCACCGCACAGTTCATGTTCCTTCCGACCCGCTGGCGGCTCGTGTTCCGCGCCGTCGGGGACATCATCTGGATCGGCTTCTCCCTTTATGTGGCGTGGATCGGGCTCGCCTGCATCGAAGAGGGCCTGTATTACCCCGAAGTGTCGCCTACCCTCGGCGTTGTGAAGGCGTGGGTGGAATGCATTATCCCGTTCAGCTTCGTGCTGGTGAGCTGGCGCATCGTTGAGGAATACGTCGTGCGCTGGCGGAACGGCACCCTCGGAGAACTGGTTCGTTACGAGGAGGCAGCCTGATGACGCCCCTAGCCATTGCCCTCATTGTCCTTGTCGCCATGTTCCTGCTGGGGCTGCCGATCTTCATGTCCCTGATCATCTCTTCCGTGGTGGCGATCCTCGCGGGCGGGGACATCCTGCCCCTGTCGGTCATCCACAACTCGCTTTTTGACGGCCTGAACCTGTTCCCGCTGCTCGCCATCCCCTGTTTTGTGGTCGCGGGCACGCTCATGGAGTTCGGGAACATCACGCAGCAGATCGTCGACGTGGTGAAGCAGCTTGTGGGCCGCGTCTACGGCGGCCTCGGCATCACCACCATCCTCGCCTGCACGTTCTTCGCGGCCATTTCCGGCTCCGGGCCGGGGACCGTCGCCGCCGTGGGCACCATCCTCGTCCCGGCGATGGTCCGCAACGGCTATTCCAAGGATTACGCTTCGGCGGCGGCTTCTTCCGGAGGCACCATCGGCATCCTGATCCCGCCGTCCAACCCGATGATCATCTATGCGATCCTCGGGAACCTGTCGGTGACCGCCATGTTCACCGCAGGGTTCATCCCCGGGTTCATCGTGGCCTTCGCGATGATCATGACCGCCTACCTGCTGGCGAAGAGGAACGGCTTCAAGGGCGACGAGAACGCCGCGCCCTTCAACATGAAGTTTTTCCTCAGGAGCTGCGGCAACGCCGGGTTCGCGCTGGCGACGCCGTTCATCATCCTCGGCTCGATCTATACCGGCTGGGCGACGCCCGTGGAAGCGTCCGTGGTCGCCATCGTGTGGGCGCTGTTCGTGGGCATCGTGATCAACCGGGTGCTCAGACCCCGGCACATCTACCGGGCCCTGCTGGAAGGCGCGATGACCTGCGGCGCGGTGCTGCTCATCGTGGGCGCGTCCACCCTGTTCGGCAAGATCCTTACCTTTGAGGAGGCCCCGCAGCGCCTTGCGTCCATCGTGCTCGGCATTTCCGACGATCCCCATCTCGTGCTGCTCATGATCATCGGCGTGCTGTATGTCCTCGGCATGTTCATGGAAACGCTGGCGACCATCATCATCCTCGTACCGGTGCTCCTGCCCATGATCCTCCAGCTCGGCATCGACCCGATCCATTTCGGCATAGTCCTTGTGGTGACCAACAACGTCGCCATGCTGACGCCGCCGCTTGGAGTCAACCTTTTCGTGGCGTCGCGGATAGCGGGCATCTCGGTGGAGCGCATCTCCGTCGCGGTCATCCCCTACCTGATCGCGCTGACCCTGTGTATCCTGCTGTTCACCTACGTCCCGGCGATCAGCACATGGCTGCCCAGCCTTATGGGGTACGGGCAGTAGCCCCGGCGGAGGCGCTTCTTTACGGTTCCGCCCGGCTTCTCCGCCGGGCGGATTCTTTTCCATTATAGTAACAACTTATGATTTCTTGCTTTTCGGCATGTGATGGGGCATAAGGAGAAGATGCTTCGAGAAACGATTCACAAACTAAGAACGGACATGTAATGTTGCAAGAGTATCTTGATCAGCTTTTTGACGCCTTCAAAGAGGGGATCTGCATCTCCGACGTGGAAGGGACCGTCGTGCATTTGAACAGGCGCCATGCCGAAATCACGGGCATCCCCCGCGAAGAGATGCTGGGGCATTCCGTGATGGAGTTCGTCAGGCGCGGCAGGCTCGACGTGGTGCTGAACCCGGAGGTCATGCGGACGGGGCAGCCCGCCACGCGCGTGCAGACCGTTTCCGACGGGCGGAAGCTGATCCTCGAAGCGAATCCGGTTTTCGACGCGCAGGGCAAGCTGGTTCTGTGCATCACCTTCCTCCGCGACGTGACCATGCTCTCCGAGATGCGGGAGCAGATAAGCGTCCAGAAGGAACTGCTCGAAGCGTTCCAGCAGCTCAGTACCGCCGGGGACGCGCAGGAGCTTTCCCGCAAGACGCCGAAGCTGTTCACCAGCAGTGCCATGATCAAGCTCTACGGCGAGGTGAACACCATTGCGGAGACGGACGCCACGGTCCTGCTGCTCGGTGAGACGGGCGTGGGCAAGGACGTCATTGCCCGCCGCATCCACGCCCTGAGCCTGCGCAAGAATAAGACCTTCATCAAGGTGGACTGCGGAAGCATCCCCGAAAACCTTATTGAAACCGAGCTGTTCGGCTATGCGGCGGGCACGTTTTCCGGCGCGAGCAAGACGGGCAAGATCGGCCTCATCGAAGCGGCGGCGGGCGGCACGCTGTTCCTCGACGAAATCGGGGAGCTGCCCATGCCCATGCAGACGCGGCTGCTCCGGTTCCTTCAGGACTGGGAGATCATGCGCGTGGGTTCCACCACGCCGAAGCAGATCGACGTCCGCATCGTCGCCGCCACCAACAAGAATCTCGAACGCGCCATCGCGCGCGGGGAATTCCGCAGTGATCTCTATTACCGGCTCAAGGTGGCGGTGATCGCCATTCCGCCGTTGCGCGACCGCCAGGCGGACATTCTGCCCCTCGCACGCATGTTCCTGCGGGTTTACGGCAGCAAGTACCATCGACAGCTGGCGTTTTCCGAAGAAGCCGAATCGCTGCTCCTCGACTACAAGTGGCCGGGCAATATCCGCGAGCTGGAAAACCTTGTGCAGGGGCTGGCCGTGACCAGCAAGGACAGCGTGATCCGGGCCTCGGATGTCCCCATTTCGGGCGTGGCGAAGCCTGCCGCATCGGCGCGCAGGGACGGCCTCGATTTTGAACTCGACGGCAAGACATACAAGGAGATCATGAAGGACCTTGAGAACAAGGTCCTTTCAGCCGCGATGGAACGTTACGGCAGCATCACCGAGGTCGCCAGGCACTTTCAGGTCGACCGCAGTACGATTTTCAGAAAAGTGAAAGAATTGGAGAAAGAAGGGAAGATGCGGTGACGCTTGGGGCTGGGGAGGTGGCCGCTGTAACTTGGGGAGTAATCGGATGTGGCGGCGATGCTGGCTGTCGGCGTCTTCAGCCCGTTTTATCGCCAGATAGGGAAAGGGCGGGGTATGGATTGCCTTCGGGGAATGCCGTTCCCGAACTTGAAGCCACCCGTGAGGGAGCGCGTCAAGACGGAAAAGGGAGGATGCCCGGCGTTGTTCGGGGGCCTCTTTACGTTCGCCAGAAGTTTTTTGAGCCCCCGGTGCTGTTTCGAAGGCTCGCCAAGCCTCCGTTTTATGGATACGGCGCGTACCGCGGACGTAACCAAGAATGGAATACAGTCAATAGGATGGGAGGGGGAAGCATGGATTCGGCCCTCCCGCCGCATGAAGGCAGCCCGCTGAACTCCAGCGGGCTTTCCTTTTTCTGGCTATCCCATCATCCCCGCTAGATACTTTTCAGGGATACGGTCTGGAACCCGTCGGCGCTCCGCCCGTTGGGGTATTTCCTCTCCGCCGTATCCGTTCGGAATGCGTCACACGGTTGCCCATCTTTTCCGTCCGTAATCTACCGCATCTGTTGGAATAGCATTCGCGCCCCCCAGTCTTTTCCACGCTCGAAGGGGCGGCGTGCTATCCCACACGGAGGCGCTTGTCCCCCTCTCCTGTTTCGCCGGAAAAACAGGCGGGTGAGCAGAGACTTCCGTTGTCCTTCCCCCTCGGCATTTTTTCCGGCTTTTTCTTTCGCCTTTCACAGCGCGCCATCCTGTCAATCTTCCTTTTTCCGTTCCGCATCCGTTTCCTTGCGCGGGCAGGTTGCGGTCCCATCCTGGGATCCTGGCGGTGTGTTTTCGTGCCCTGAATGCCTGTCGGCAAAGGAGTCCGGAAACTGCGCTGCCGTAACTGTGCGGCATACCTGACTGAAAATAAAGAGAACGGCATAAAGGGCTCTGTATTTTCATGTGGTGAGAATTTTTTCTCAATGAGATGCGAAAAGAGAATTCCAGGATGAGAATAATGTGCCTGCAATGATAAAAAATCTGTAACAATAGTGAGATGCGGAGTATGCGCCGTATGGCACAAAAATCGCATTAGAAAAAATGTCCGGTTACACGGAGAAGATGTGAAACCTTTTATGATAACAGGAGAAGTTTCATGGAATGGAATCCCGAAGTTGTACGCCGTGTTCGTGGGGCCATGCAGGACAGGGCCCGCTCTCAGGCCTGTCTGTTCAAGGCGTTTTCCTCAGTAATGACCCGCGAACAGGCCGAAGCCCTCGCCCGTGAGGGGATTGCCGAATACGGCCGCATCCGTGCCGAGCGCGACGGGCGCAAGCTGGCTCCCGAAGACTGGATGAACGAACACTACACCATGATGGGCGGCGTATTCGAGACGGAAATTTCCGACACCGAAGAATACTGCGAAATGAAGATGCACTACTGCCCCCTCCTCGAAGAATGGAAAAAGATGGGGCTTTCTCCTGAAGATCAGGATCTTTTCTGTGACGTGGCTATGGAACTGGATCGCAACCGCGCCAAGGAGCACGGCATCCCGTGCGATATCGTGGAACGCCTCGGCAAGGGCGACCCCTTCTGCCGCGTCGTGCTGTGGAAAAAGAAGAAGGATTGACCGGGACGGCGGGCTTTTTCGCCTGATCGCCCGACTCCCCGGAAAACGGAGGGCATACGCTCCCGCTTTCCGAGGGGCGGGGCCTCAACAACACAAAGGAATTCCATGAAAAACCTCAACGATATTTTTTCCGGCGCGGTTCTTCTATGCCTTTGCGCGGTGGGGGCTTACGAAGTGTCGGCCTCCATCGCCCCGTCCGATGGGGAGGTTGTCGGGGCGGATGCGCTGCCCACGCTGGCCCTCGGCGGCATGGCGCTGTGCGGGGTTTTCCTCATCCTCCAAGGGCTGCTGAGGAACCGGCCCGGCCGTAGTTGGGGAAACCGATCCGCCGTCATCAAGACCCTTCTCTTTTTCGGTTTCTTCGTCATGTACCTGTCCGGCATGATCTGGCTCGGCGACCGGCTCGTGGAGCAGAGCTGGTTCCCGTGGCCGCACAACGGCGGATTTACGATCTCCACGTTCCTGTTCCTGCTGTTCTCCCTGCCCCTTCTGGGACGCCGGAATCCCGTTGAAATCATGGGAGTGGCGGCGCTGACCACGGGAGCGCTGCTGTATGCCTTCGGATACTTCTTTCAGATCATGTTGCCGTAGGAGGACACGATGTCCGAGGTTTTTGCTGGGATAGAAGCGGCCTTGAGTTTCGGTTCGCTGATAGCCAACGTCACCGGGGTTTCTTTGGGCATCCTGTTCGGGGCCATGCCGGGCCTGACGGCGGCGATGGGCGTAGCCCTGCTCATCCCGCTTTCCTTCGGGATGCCGCCCGTGGAGGCTTTTTCCATGCTGCTCGGCATGTACGCCGGGGCCATTTACGGGGGATCGATCACGGCCATCCTCGTCGGCACGCCGGGCACGGTGGCCGCCGCCGCGACCCTGCTCGAGGGCCCGAAGCTGACCGCCAAGGGGCAATCGCGCAAGGCGCTGGAAATGGCCACGTTCGCCTCGTTTTTCGGGGGCATCTTCAGCGCGGTCGCTCTGGTGACCTGCGCGCCGCTGCTGGCGACCGCCGCCATGTCGTTCGGCCCGGCCGAATATTTCGCACTGGCCGTTTTCGCGCTCACGGTGGTGGCGACCCTGTCTTCAGGGGCCATGTGCAAGGGGCTTGCCGCCGCATTCGTGGGCCTTTTCCTTTCCACGGTGGGGATCGATCCGGTTTCCGGCGATTTCCGCAACACGTTCGATGTGCCGGAACTGTTCAACGGCATCTCGCTGGTGCCCGCGCTCGTCGGGCTTTTCGCGGTATCGCAGGTGCTCCTGTCCCTTGAGGATGTCTTCCTCGGCAAAAGCGGGATCGTCAAGGAGGGCAAGCTGTCCAACCAGGGGCTGACGCTCAGGGAAATCTGGACGAACAAGTTCAACCTGCTGCGTTCCTCGCTCCTCGGCACGCTCATCGGCATCATCCCGGCTACGGGGGCCAGCGCCGCGACTTTCATCGCCTACGGCGAAGCCAAGCGCTTCTCGAAGCATCCCGAAGCGTTCGGCAAGGGGACGCTGGAAGGCGTGGTCGCGACGGAAAGTTCCAACAACGGCGTGACCGGCGGGGCGCTCATCCCCCGGATGACGCTGGGCGTCCCCGGAGACGTGCTCACCGCCATCCTGCTCGGCGCGCTGATGATCCAAGGCCTGACGCCCGGCCCGCTGCTTTTTCAGGAGCACGGCGCCACGGTCAACGGCATCTTCGCGAGCTTCTTCGTCTCCAACATCCTCATCCTTGTGGTCGGGCTCATCGCCGTGCGCATCCTCGGCAAGGTCGTCCTCGTGCCTACGGCGATCCTCATGTCCGTCGTGCTCACGCTGTGCGCCATAGGCAGTTTTGCGGCCAACAACTCCACGTTCGACATCGGCGTAATGGCCGCCTTCGGGCTGCTTGGCTACCTGATGCTCAAGGCGGGGTTCCCCCAGCCGCCCATGCTGCTCGCCATGATCCTCGGCCCGCTCGCGGAATCCAACTTCCGCCGGGCGCTGTCCCTCTCCCGCGACGACTTCAGCACCTTTTTCACCAGCCCCATATCCTGCGCCATATTGGCCGTCAGCGCCTTCGTCGTCCTCAAAACCATTTGGGACGAATACAGGGGATGCAAGCGCGAGGCGGTCTGATCCATCCACACTTTTTTCAGGAGGAGCCTTCATGAAGAGGAATCTGTCCCGGATGTTCCGCACCGGCGTTGCCGCAGCCGCAGCCCTGCTCTGCGCCATGCCGTTCCAAGCTGCGGCAGAAGACTACCCGAGCCGCCCGATCACCCTGATCATGCCTTTCGGCGCGGGCAACGCCCCCGACACCGCCGCCCGTATTATCGGCGACTACCTGCAGCGCAAGCACAACATCACGCTGCTCATCACCAGCAAGCCCGGCGGCAGCGGCATCCCCGCCACGCTCGAAACCGTCCGTGCCCGTCCCGACGGCTATACCATCAGCCTCACCTCGGCCAACGTGCTGACCGTCGTCCCGCAATACAAGAAGTGCGGCTTCACCTATAAGGATCTGGCCCCGGTGGCGCAGGTCAACGTCTTCACGATGGGCTGGGGCGTCCGCGCCGATTCCGGCATCGCCAGCGTGCAGGATCTCATGGACAAGGCCAAGGCCGAACGCGGCAAGTACAGCCTCGCCAGCCCCGGCGCGTTTACGGCCCAGCGCTTCTACCACGCCAACGTGATGAAGCTGTTCCCCGAATCCGACCTCCCCTATGTGGCCTACAACGGCGGCGCGGAAATCGTGACGGCGCTCCTCGGCAACCACATCTCCGCAGGGTTCACGCCCGTGGTGAACTTCAAGCCACACAAGGACATCCGCGTCATCGCCGTGTGCGGCGCCCAGCGCGATCCCAACTATCCCGACGCGCCCACGTTCAAGGAAATGTTCGGCGACGGTTTCGTGTTCGACTCCGTGTACGGCATCGTGGCCCCGCTCAAGACTCCCAAGGATCGCATCGAACGCCTCCAGAGCCTGATCAAGGAAGCCCTCAGCGATCCCGACGTGCAGGCCAAGTTCGCCAAGGTCAACATGACCACCAACTACCTCCCCGCCGACGAATTCGGCAAGGTCATCGAAGGGTACTACAAGCTCTTTGAGGAGCCTATCCGCAAGGCTAAGGAAGCCGAAAAGAAGTAAAGGCAAGCCCTTCGTCAGGAAGCCGTCCTCAGGGGCGGCTTTTTTGTTTGGGGCCAGCACGGGCGGCGTCAAGGGGGGCCTCCCTTCCGCTTGGCGGTTTTCGCCGGGGCGCGGGAGGCGTCCGTATGCCGAAA
>OGQV01002243.1_pt1 | contig 11973 bp, 17 predicted proteins | sample 1553311 | NCBI WGS metagenome assembly OGQV01 (sample SAMEA2579976, study PRJEB22360) | human gut metagenome
AAAAACATTAAACCATTCCATATTATCTACCATCACAAACTTCGATTTTCTCAATTCTCCAAACTTGAAGTTATTACTTTCTGCATAGTGTGTTTCCTAAAATGATAATTACCACGACATCAACCAAAATAATCCCCAATGCAATATATACAAAAAATGCAGGCAAAATATTTTCAAACAAGCCCATAGTTAATGCAAGAATTGCTATAATAGACATTCCAATTCCCATTGTTCTGCATAACTTCTTTTCATCATATTTTTCCTTTTCTTCTTTTGAAGCCGTATTATATCCGGAAATAAACCAACTCCCGTGTCCAGAAAGTAAAATAATAGAAAATACAGCAAATATCACAAAGACAATCCACACTATCCAATCAGGACCTGTTGCTAAATCTACTAATTTCATTTATAAGCACCTCCTTAAATACCGATTTGTCTGTTTCATGTTATACACAGTATAATTCCATTTTATAAAATATTCAATTAAAAAGGTATGCGAATATTTTTTATTTCCGCATACCCATTTATCACTTTATTCTTTTACATATCGAATTAACTCACCAATTTCACATTCAAAATAGTTGCATAGTTTACAGATTAAATTTGCGTCCAGTCTTTGAAATTCATTTCTGCAATATCTATTGAAATTTGACCTTGGGATATCGAGTTCCTTACAAATCATATTCTTACTGATACCTTTTTCTTGTAACAGTTCTTCTATTCTTAATTCTAAATGTCCATAATTCATGTTCCGCACCTCTACATAAAGTATATTTATTAAATCTTTATGTAGTAATTCACTATATGGTGAGGTACTATATAGTTATCCCTATAACTATATAGAAACAGAGGTATGTCAAAATGAAAAAGAAATTATTATTTGCCACTATTATTCTAGTCTTGCTTGCAGGTGTTCTCTATTACATTAGCTTACCCGATTATCTTGTATTTAACAGTATGTCATTCAGCAATGGGGCTAATCGTGATACCGAATTGCAAGTTATCGTATATCAATACTGGAATACCGATGAAGTGGTAGCGGAAATCGAAGCAGAACATAATCAAATCAACGGAACTCCCACTATCCTTACAATCAATCTATACCACTCTAAATGGTCTTTTCACAATGGATATGAACCATTTTATACCACTACTATCAATTATAATTGAAAAGCAAAAGCAGACAGTCAATCAAAAAACTGTCTGCTACAAACTGGGATTTACGAAAATCTTTTTTGAATCTTATACAGCCATATACTACAAATAACAGCTATAAATAATATAAATATAACTGCAATAGAAATAGCATAATCTTTCGGTAATATAACTGCAATCACTCCAGAGAACAAAAGACAAATTCCTATCAATAAAACAGGCTTTCCTAATGCTTTTGCATATCCTTTTCTGTCGTTTGTGGTTTCAAATACTTTGCCATGAACAGAAGAATAATTTCCTTTTAATAGAGAAAAACTAACAAATATGAGAAGAGCAGAACAGAACCACATCATTATACTAAAGCCTATCATAATATATCCCTCCATCAATTCTAATTTGTTTTTTTTTCATAATATCATACTTTGTAATTATTTGCACCATTATAATTGCAAAATAACGCAGACAATATCTCTACTATCTGCGTCATTCCTTTCGTGTCTTCTTGAAATATTTACTCCATTTTCTTTCAATCTTTATTCCAAATTTACTCCATTTTAAAAATCCGTTACGATATTTTGTGGTATTCTACGATACCTTTTCTTTGAAGAAAAATGTCTGCAAACCTTTATTTTAAGCGAACTTTTCAATATTTCCAAGCACTTTATTCTGTTGTGAGAATTTCTTCTCAATTATTTCAAATATATTAAGATACTTCTCTCGTATTTTCTTTGTGTTAAATATTTCCTTTCCCTTTTCAACAGCATCCTGGGACACTTTCTTAACAAGATCTGATAGTGTTATGTATTCAATCATAATTTTTCCTTTCCGAACATGCTAATAAGACCATTTATCGCCTCAAACTGCTCTTTACTAATAGTTATGTTCTCTTCCTTCATTTCTCCAAACAATATATAATCCGCCGATACTCCAAGGATTTTACAAATTACAATCAACTTGTAAATATCAATCCCGGCACAACCTCTTTCAATCCTTGAGACTTGATTAGCTGTTATATTTAAATAGGTACTTAAATCTACTGCTGTAATTCCCTTCTCAATCCTTTTTTCTTGTATTCTCCATCCAATTTGTTTTCTTATATCATCTGTAATGTCTTCAACACTATTATAACTTATTTGCTGCAATTTCTCATCTATCCTTTCGCTTCCGTTGTGGCTAGAAACGTTTGAAGGTCTGGAAAAACTCCTCCAACATGAAATTTTTAGCAAATAAAAAAGGACACATGAAAAACAGTTCCAGTCCTCAAACTGGTTTCTAATTTTTCATGCGTCCTTAGGATGGCACCTTTGCGTATCATCAGCTTACGCTTATTGCAGGTGTCTCCCATATCATGATGACCACTAATTTAATTGTCTTGTCCTGTTGCGGTCAAATATCTGCCGCAACATCTGATGTCTGACTGTATGTATCAGATATAATACTTATCCTGTTCTACTCTATCCAGCAGCTCACCCTCCTTGAAATTCTTCAAGGTCATTACTCTGCCACAATGGTGACATTTCATCATAACTCTCGGCAGTACCGGATAATTTCTGTTACCTGTAACCATGTATGAAACTTTCATACTCTTTTTGCACTTCTTACAATAAAAATCTATAACTTTTAACTCTTTGTTCAATTCAGTTCGCTCCTTATTCATACAAAATCATCAATCTACAATTCTGTACTCGTAAAGGAAAGGGAAATCACCTTTGCAAGCCTTTTGCCGGGAGTTCCGATGAATGTCTGCACATTCCCCGGCTTTGCTGATCTAAAGCCAACTGATATGAATTGTGCTGTCAGCACACAATCACATCAGGCTCCGGCTCTTTCCATAAACCACATATTGTTATCTTCATAGAAAAGGAATATTTCCTTTCCATCTACCACACAGGTATAACGCTCTCCAACGCCGCCAGCCCTTGTACTGGCAGCTCTGCGCTTGTCTTTTACTCGTGTAATCTCATACTTTCTGCCATCTTCCCACGTTATCTCTTTGGGAATGAGCAGTCCGTCCTTTGAAAACTCTGCAAGTACATCAACATATACCTTATTGCTCAATGTAATCACCTTCCTTACAAGATTGCTATTGCTCTGGAAGCATCCATCTTCCTTGCTATATAGCCTTTTTCTTCTAATATTTTCAGATGTGCATAAACACTTGAAGTCGATGCCACCCCTACCATCTTGCATATCTCCCTGATAGTAGGAGCATAACCATTCACACGCTGATATTGCATAATGCTTTCATACACATTCTGCTGCTTCTCCGTCAATGGTGCTCTGTCTACCAGATCAATTCTTGCTGCTTCGCTCATGTTCCGCCTCCCTCTTCTTTACTCTATTGGTACTTCTCGTTGCTAACCTGAAAAGTATCCATGTGGATGTACTGTGTGTTCTTCTTTTGCATTGACTGCCGACAGAATCCTGTCCCGGTACATGAGTCCCCTCTGGATACTGTAAAATCCAAATCTTCTGCGTATCTCATCCACCGCTGAATCCATCTTCATCTGCTTTTCACGCTTCTCCACACTTGAGAACAAATCAATCTGTTCCCAATAATTATCTGTTACTAAGTCTGCACCTCGGACACCAACACTGCGGATTGGTTTGCTCCAGTTATAGTTTTCCTTAAATATCTGATAAGCATATGCAGCTATCTCTCCGGTGATATTAGTTGCATGGTCAATCTTTTTCTGACGGGTAAAAGAGAATAACTCATTATCCCTGACACTTATCTCAACCACTCTGCACCTGAATCCATTCTCACGTAGTCTTGCTGCAACACTCTCAGCCAGAATATAAAGAACAATCTTTACATCCTCATCGCATACTAAATCCTTTGGTGTCGTTGTGCTGTTTCCCACCGATTTGATTGGAGCGTGGGTATTCTCCAGCTTGACAGGTGAATCATCATAGCCATTAGCAAACGACCATAAGATACTGCCCATCTTTCCAAGGTGACTGTTAAGCACATCTTCATCTGCTCTTGCAAGATCACCTATAGTTTTGATACCAAATAATGCAAGCTTTCTGTTCGTACTTTTGCCAACGTATAGAAGATCTGCCACCGGAAGTGACCATGCCTTCTGCTTAAACTCACTCTTATACATAGTTGTAATTGCATCAGGCTTCTTATAATCAGAACCAAGCTTTGCAAATATCTTATTGAAAGAAACACCAACACTTACTGTGATGCCAAGCTCTGACTTCATTCTCCTGCTGATTTCCTGTGCAATGAGCAATCCATCTCCTTTAAGGGAACTGCTCCCTGTCACATCAAGCCAGCACTCATCAATTCCATATGGCTCCTGTCTGTCCGTATATTCTGCATATATCTCATGTGCCATTCTTGAGAACCGAAGATATAAGTCCATTCTTGGTGAAACAAATGTTATGTCAGGGCAGACCTGCTTTGCCTGCCAGAGTGCCATTCCTGTTTTCACACCGTACTTCTTAGCAATATAGTCGGCTGTTAAGACAATCCCATGTCTTGCCTCCGGGTCACCGCCTACTGCCAGTGGCTTTCCTGCAAGCTCCGGATGATGCAGATGCTCAATCGAGGCATAACAACAGTTGATATCTGAATGAAGTATTACCCTGTCTCCCATCTTCATCACCTCCTGCATTTAATCTGTCACTACCATAACCTTTAGTCCAAGTATATGAGTAATGTTTCTTACAGGGCATAGTATAACCCCAAGAATAATCGACTGTCAACGGACACATGTGTCCTTTTTCTCATTATATTGGATTTTTAACTTGAATAATTGGCACTATTGCTATATACTATGGAGTGAAAAGAGACATTTGAAATCAACAAAATGAAAGAAAAGAGGCATATGTATGTACTCAATCGGAGAAATCATTTCAACATATAGAAAAAAGAAAGGCTTGCTCCAGCAGGATCTCGCTGATGAACTGGCAAAGGAAGGCATTACCATTTCCTATAAAGCCATATCCAACTGGGAGAGAAATCTTGCTGAACCAAGCGTTACCATATTTTACAAAGTGTGTAGAATCCTTGGTATTACTAACATGTATGAGGCATATTTTGGAGTAAATCCTGCCGATCCTTTCTCATCACTAACTGATGAAGGCAGGGAAAAAGCTATGGATTATATCAATCTGCTCCACGCATCCGGAATGTATGAAAAGCAGACTGCTAAGATAATTCCATTCCGTAGCATTGATATTTTTGAAAATGCCGTATCAGCCGGAACCGGTAACTTCCTTGTAGACGGACCGAAAGAGACTGTACGCATAGATGAATCTATCCTGCCGGAAGATACTACTTTCGGTGTCCGTATTAGTGGTGACAGTATGGAACCTGAATTCCATGATGGTCAGATTGCATGGGTATTACAACAGGAATCTGTTGCTAATGGAGAAATCGGCATCTTCGCTCTTAACGGAGAAGCCTATATTAAGAAATTACAAAACGATAAAGACGGAATTTTCCTTATCTCTCTTAATGAAAAGTATGCACCTATCAAGGTTAGTGAAAATGACCGCTTAGACATATTTGGAAAAGTTCTTGGAAAATCTGATGCTTCTGCTATTACAGGACATTGCCGATAAAGCATTGCCGATAAAATTGCAAGTCCTTTTTATTGGACACATTATTTTGCATAATTGACAATAAGAAAATATCTATAGAACTGAAAGAAGGGATTTTTATGGCGGTTACCAATAATATCAGAGAAATCCGTGAACAGCGAGGCATTTACCAGGATGACCTTGCCGCTGCTATTGGATACAGCACCAAAACTGTCGGCAGGATAGAGCGTGGGGACAGCACCCCATCTGCCGAATTTATGCTGCGGATATCAAAGTACTTTAATATGCTGGTGGAAGATGTATTCCATGTGGAAGATTGAGTCGGAGCAGCAATCCGGTTCACCTTCTATTTTGGACAGCTTTTCATGTCCTTATCAACAACTATAGTTTTTTGATAAATGCTTGACTGTAAACCTTGTTTATAGCTTATTATTAAGTAAAATAGAGTTGCTCGAAAGGAGGGCATAATATGACTATAAAAGACGTAGAAGAGCGAACAGGTTTATCCCGTTCTAATATCCGTTTTTATGAAAAGGAAAAACTTATTGAGCCTTCGAGAAATGAAAGTAATGGTTATAGAGATTATTCTGAAAATGATGTGGAAAATATAAAGAAGATTGCATATCTACGTACATTGGGAATTTCTATTGAAGATATACGAAGTATTATATCCGAAAAAGTAACATTGCAGAAAATGCTTGAGAAGCAAAAGGAAGTATTAAAAAATCAGATTACTGATTTGAATAAGGCGAAACTCATGTGCGAAAAAATGCTGGATGAAGAAAGTATTAGTTATGAAAAATTACAGGTAGAACAATATGTAACAGATTTGCATGACTATTGGAAAGATAATCGAACTGTTTTCAAACTGGATTCAGTCAGCTTTTTGTATATATGGGGAAGTATGCTTACCTGGACTATGATTACCGCACTATGCTTGATTATTGGGGCTTTGTCTTATTCTAAGTTGCCGACAGAAATTCCAGTACAATGGAGTAAAGGAGTGGCAACATCCCTAGTTAATAAAAACTGGATTTTTATTTGTCCTGTTATATGTATCATAATCCGTTATTTATTAAAACCTTTTATCTATGCGAAATTGCAGATGAACAATTATTATGGAGAAATTATAACAGAGTATTTGACAAATTATATGTGTTTTATTGTGTTGTCAGTGGAAATCTTCTCCATACTTTTTACTTTCGGAGTGGTAAAAAGTGTTGTTGTACTGTTATTTGTGGACACGGCAATTTTTATTGGATTGTTAGTAGTTGGTTTGGTAAAAATGGATTTGAGAGGGAAAGAAGTTTTATGATTCAAATTTTATATTTCAGAAATAACAATAAGATACTATTTTTCCCACGCCTACTATGAGAACGGCGGCTATGAGATAGAAATTGCATATACTGGCGAATAAAAGAACCGCTGTTGCATGGTTTATTGGCTTCCATGTAGCGATTGAGCTGGGCACATGATACCCAGCTCTTTTACTATCTACTTTCAACATAAATTTAAAAATCACATATAATTATCCATTAAGTTATATGTAATAACTGTGTAAATCCTAATACAATTTTGCACCTGCTGGGATTGCGTCATCTAACATTACCAGATTCAGTTTTTCTTCTCCATTTACATTGTGAATTGCAGAAAGAAGCATACCACATGAATCTATTCCCATCATAGAACGTGGTGGAAGATTTACGATTGCAAGTAAAGTTTTACCTACAAGTTCCTCCGGCTCGTAAAATGCATGTACTCCTGAAAGAATAGTCCTTTCATTCTCTGTACCATCATCAAGTGTAAATCTAAGAAGTTTCTTACTCTTAGGTACTGCCTCACAATTTTTTACCTTTACAACACGGAAGTCTGACTTTGAGAATGTATCAAAATCAACCTGCTCCTCAAATAAAGGCTCTATTTCAATACCTGTATTATTTTCAACAACTGCAGCCACTTCTTCTGTTACTACTTCATTGTTATCCATTTGATTGTAACTCCTTTGCATTAATTTCTCATAATAATATGTAATGTCGGTTGAAACTGCATTACTACAAGCTAGTATACCATAAATATATTGTTTTTAGGAAGAAATATCCTATTTCATCCATAAACAGTCTTCATTTTTTTTAATCGAACAAAAAGTCTCTTGTCCTTCGGGCACATCTTTTCAAGTTCCTCAATACTGTATCTTCTCAAATCATCTTTGCTTTTTATTCCCATTCTAAACGCATCCATACATAGGAAATCTTCAAATCTGACTCCATGCTCCCGATCATTCAGTTCTTCTACACTGCGCAGCTTTATGCCTTACTCTTCACAAATCTGATATAATTCCTGCAGTGTTGCCTGCCCCATATTACGAAACTTTATAAAATATTCCTTTGGATATTCTCTCACTCCTTCCAATGACTCAAATCCGTTCCTTCTTAGAACATTTCGTAACCTGCTCGACATTTCAATATCATCATAATCTGTTTTTTCAGCGTACATAAAAACTCCCTTTTGTCATTTTATTTGTTGTATATCTTATCAACCTCAGATTCATACACCGATTCAGTATGAGTATCAAATAGCACCCACTCCACCAGATCAAAACAATCCGGATTATTCTGCAAGAACCTACTTACTGTATGTACTGCAATCTTTGCTGCCAACTCAACCGGAAAACTATATACTCCCGTTGATATAGAAGGAAATGCAATTGACCTGATTCCATACTGGCTTTTGTTTTTCCGTTTTCAATTTCATTTAAGTTCTGCCTGCTAATTTGCAATTCCTGTGCCAGTCGTGATTGAGAATAATCACAGGCATTTCTCTTTTGCTTTAATGTTTCAATAAATTCTATATCATTCATGCTTCATTCCTCCAATCAAAAAGGCATATACTCATAGGAGCATACACCTTGTATCTTATATTTATTTTCTATTGATATGCTGTTTTAGACCTGTCGGATAAAAAGAATATGGTGTGAAGTGAAATAAGTTCTTATAACCTTATAAATCGTTGCATATCAGCAGTTTTGTATTTATTTTTTCTCTTGTCTTTTGTAATAGTACCCCCCTGTTAGATAACGGGGGCTTAGAAAGCTCGCTTCGCTCGCATAACCGCCAAAGTGAACCAGACACTCGCCAGCAGGCTGGCGTGGCGATTTGTCTTACGACCGCCACCGTGTCTGGATCACTCCGTCGGTTGCTGTTTGCGTCCTTAAAAATACGTTTCTAAAGCAGGGGATAAGAAAAGGACAGAAACCTTTGTCCCTGTCCTTATCCTTGCTTATCTGTTTCTTCTGCGTTTGAAGAACAATGCTGTCAGCATTCCTGCAAGGGAAATGACCATTACCATACTCCACAGCAAAATATTTGTACTGTCGCCTGTCTTAACTGCTGTATCTGACTTTGTAGAAGTAGTAGGCTGTTTCTTCTTGGAAATCATAGAAATGACTGCTGTTTCTTTACAATCACAACGTTCACAAACACGTTCTTTTTTGCCTGTTTCTGTGGTTGTTGCTTCCTTGACGACTTTCCATTCTCCCCACGTATGACCTGTCGCATCTACTTCGTTTCCTTTGTAGCTATGACCACAATTTCTGCAAGTATATGTCGTATATCCTTTCTCTGTGCAACTAGGTGGTGTAACAACTGCAACATAATCATGTTCGTTTACAGTAAACTGTAGCTCCGTTGTTGCTGTTTTAGTATTATCCGCTGTTACAGTAAGCGTTGCCTGATATACACCTGTTGCCAGACTATCTTTTGGTGCTATTGTTACTTTTAGAGTATCGTTTGGCTGGATAGTTAGAGTACCGTCGCCAATCAACTCGAACTTATCCTTATCTGTACCCGTGATAGATATATCGATATTCTCTAAATCAATATTTCCGTTATTTGTAATCGTAAATTCCTTTGCAATAATTGGTTGATATCCTACGCAAGTTCCTGTAAATGTTCCGTTACCACTTAAAATCATGCTGTAAACTTTCTGTGTTGCAGGTGGCAGTGTGATATTCACATCACTTATCGGCGTACCTGAAATGGCAAAACCATTTTTAGTCATTTTTGTCACTGTCAATCCGTTCAAGCCTTGGATTCTGTCCTCATAACCATCCGGAAGAAAATATCCGTCAACAGCTTCTACTATAATATCTGTAATTGCCTTGTTTGGACCAACTTCCTGCACACCATTATTCGATGTGATATTCAATCCCGCACCCGCAACAATATTCACAGCAGTTTCTTGTTCTTTCTCTGCCAAAGCCGCATATGTGATTCTATTTGCTGTATCTGTTGTTTCCAGCCATATCTTGCAATTCGCAAAATTATCTAAATTCATACCACTTGCAGAAACTTCTGTTTCATTCGTAATTTGTTTCGCATACGCACCATTGCTGTTTTGCGCAACCAGATATGTACCATTTGGAACATCTGTTAAGATAACCTTGCTATCATCATAAGAAATTACGGCTGAACCTAGGTTCTTGCTATACTTACCAGCGTCATAGCGTAATGTAAACGCTCCATCTCCATCCGTATCCTGCAATGTTAAATTACCTGTAGTTGTTGCTGACGGAACAGCCGATGCAAAAAGAATCGTTGATGAATTCAGTTCAAAAGCTGGTCTTATGTTTTCTAAAGAACCATTGTTTGTTTGCGCTCCATTAAAAGAAGGATTCTTAGAAGGCCACGCGGTCAAAACATTACTTCCATCATTCGGATCATCATTCCTAACAAGTGGTGAACGAATCCAAAATAATTCAAGAACAGATTTTCCCCAATAACTTGGATCGATACGAAGACCGTCATTCAAATCATTTGCGCTGTTCTTTCCCACAGTAATGTGCTTATCATCTTCTTGGTCTCCATAAGCAAAATACAGTTTATCCGTTGTGGAATAGACGCTGTTGTTTTTCGTATCATACGTATAAATCGTTGTTTTGTTTATCAGTGCCTGTTCTGAACCTGTAAAAAAAGAAGTTTCCATCTCTTTTAAGGTAACATTCCTTATATAACTCGCTCCGTAGTGATTCGGGAAAACTTCTGCCGGTTCTCCATTAGGATAGGTACAGTTCCACTTATCATCATATGTTTTATTGGACATATAATTTGATTCAAATTGTACTCCATCTCCCATAGAACTTGCAGAAAATAACGTTAAGCTATTATTACTTTGACTTCCTGCAATCCACCACTGTTGATTGTTGTTTCCGAAATAGACTTTTGCAGGGTTTTTCACTCCGTCATTATCATTTGTATCATAGCTTTTTAATTCTTCAACAGTTGAAAACTGCTCTTTCGTTGGCGATTGATTTTCTTCTGCATGAACGCTGGTACTAAATGTCGGAAACATAGTCAATACCATTGCACTTACCAGCAAAAATGAACAAGGCTTTTTCAAATATCTTTGTTTCATATTTACTTTCTGCTCCTTTCCTTGATTTTTCTCAAAAGGTACCCCTGTTAATAGCTACTATATCATTATCTAGTATAGCTGAAAACGCCTGTTTTTTCAATAAATAAATCATTTAGAACAGCTTTGAAGATGTTATTTTTGCTAATATAGCCAGATTATATTTTTTGCAAAAGGTGTACTTTGTGATAGTTCAGAATAGACTACCTTTGCTGTAATAAGCGGTATTCCCTTAATTTCCGATAGAATGTAACTTCGCTGATTTTACATACGTTCAAGACTTCTGACAGAGGAAGCCTTTTCTTTTCCCATTCACGGACAAGCTCTCCAAAGTTCTCTGGAAGCATGATTTCTGGTCTGCCGAATTTTACGCCCTGTGCCTGCCTTTTTCTGATGTTCTCACGCTCATTTTGTGCCACGAAAGATAGTATCTGTAATACAAGGTCAGCGATGAATGTACCCATTAAATCTTTCCCGTTCCTTGTGTCCAGTAAGGGCATATCTATGACACATATATCAATCCCTTTTTCTTTCGTCAGTATTCGCCATTGTTCCTGTATCTCAAGATAGTTCCTACCTAGACGGTCAATACTTAGGATATAGAACAAATCACCTTGTTTTAGCTTTCTGACGAGCTTTTTATATTGCTGACGCTCAAAACTTTTTCCAGACTGCTTGTCTATGTAGATATTTTTAGGAAGCACGTTTCTTTTTGAGAGTTCGACAATCTGCCGTTCTTCATTCTGGTCTATGCTTGTCACTCGTACATATCCATAAATCTCTGCCATTTATTATCAATCCTCCTTCGCTATGGATATAGAAAAGTATCATAAACAAAAAGGCACCTTACTGTAA
>OGQV01002245.1_pt1 | contig 11969 bp, 15 predicted proteins | sample 1553311 | NCBI WGS metagenome assembly OGQV01 (sample SAMEA2579976, study PRJEB22360) | human gut metagenome
ATCCCGGCAGCCGCCGAAGCGTGGGGCCTGCCAGTCTCCGGCTGCACCGCATCGGAGCCGCAGCGGATCACGGACGCGCTTTCCAGCAGCAAGCTGGTCGTCGCCATCATGTCCGCTGGGCATTTTACCTCGTCCGGACATTTTATTGTGCTGCGCGGCGTCCAAGATGAAAAGATCCTCGTTGCCGATCCAGCCAGCCGGACGCGCAGCGAACAGAGCTGGGAACTATCCATCATTCTGAATGAAGCCAGCAAAGCCGCCAGTTCCGGCGGGCCGTTCTGGATTGTTGGATAGCACAGCCCCCGTTCACAGGTGTGAACGGGGGCCTTTTGAATCAGCGGCTTATTTCAGATTCTCGTTATGAATTTCAACAAAAGCGTCGATGACGCGCTGGATGTGCTCCTTCTCCCAGGTCGGATGCAGGAACAGGTTGACGGTGCAGGCGCGCAGGCTCTTGGCAACGGGGCAGACAACACCTTCGTAGTTGATGCCCTTGGGGTTATACTCCTTGGAGCAGAACGGGAACTTTGCCGTGCCGAAGCCGTTGAGCTCCTTGTAGGAACGCTCCTCATAGGCCTCCGGCCACTGGATGCCGTAGCACGGGATCTTGCGCTTCTTCATCTCGTTGACGAACGCAGGTGCGTCGATCTTGAGCGCATCGAGGTTCAGCGTCACAGGATACCACCAGTAGGCGTTCTCACGTTCAGCAGTGTTGACCGGCAGCGCTTTCACGCCCTTGAGACCGGCAAACGCCTCATCATACATCTTGGCATAGGCCTTGCGGCGGGGCATGTTCCAGCTGTCAAAACGGGCCAGCTCATTGATGCCGCAGATGGACTGCACCTCGGTCATGCGGTAGTTAAAGCCGACGCGGGTGTGGATATAAGGCAGGGCTTCCTCCAAAGCCAGCATATTCATTCTGGCCTTGACGTCGTAGCCATGATCGCGGAACGAACGGCATTCCCAGCCGAGGTCTTCGTCCATGGTCAGAACCATGCCGCCCTCACCAGCGGTGGTAAAATGCTTGGACTGGCAGAAGCTGAAGCAGCCGACATTGCCGATGGTGCCGACGGAGCGGCCGTTATATTTGCCGCCGATGGCCTGCGCACAGTCCTCGATAACATAGAGGTTATGCTTCTTCGCAATGTCCATGATGCGGCCCATGTCACAGACGACACCGTACAGATGCACGACGACGATGCCCTTGGTGCGGTCGGTGATCTTGCGCTCAATATCGTCCGGGTCAATGGTGTGGTCGGGGGTCACGTCGCAGAAAACGGGGATCGCACCGGCCTGCACGATGGCATAGGAGGACGCGATGAAGGAATACGACGGGACGAGCACCTCGTCGCCGGGGCCGATGCCGAGGCAGGAAATGCCGATATGCAGGGCTGCTGTACCGCAGGAGCAGGAAACTGCCATAGTCGCGCCGGACCACTGACGGAATTTTTCTTCAAACTCCATGCCCTTCTTGCCGGTCCAGTAGCTGACGAGGCCGGAATCCAGCGCGTCGGCCATATCCTGCTTGGTTTTCGGGTCAAACTGCGGCCACATCGGGAAGCCGAGCTCGGCGACGCCCGCGCCGTTCATTGCGATTTCTTTTTTATCCATGTTCATGCACCTCATAAAAATCAGATTGTTTCGCAGCGCTCCGGCTGCAACTCTTACAACTTCAACATACCGCGCGCAAATTATTTTGTCCACTAAAATAAATCGGAAAAGTTTATAAATTTGTACGCAACGGAGAAAGCGCGCCGCGTGCTTGTATTTTGCGTTTTGATATGCTAGATTAAATCCATATCCGAGCGAAGGAGGGCGTACCATGATTCAGATTCGGGCGGGCATGCCGTCGGCTTCGTATCAGCAACATCTGAAGGATCAGAACGCGACGCTGCTGTTTGACCTTGTGCGCCGCCGCTCTCCCATTTCGCGTGCGGAGCTGACGAAGGCATCCGGCTTATCGGCGGCGACCGTGACGGTGCTGGTCGATGAGCTGCTGCAAGGCGGCTGGCTGGTGGAGCTGGGGGCCGTCGGGAGTACGGCGCGTGGCCGGAGGCCGATCAACCTTGCGGTCAATGCTGCACGGGGCGCGGTCGCAACACTTGAAATCCTCTCTGACGGCTCGATCCTGAGCGTCTACGATATCTGCCTGCACAAGCTGACGCAGACACGAAGCAGGCTTCCGGCAAGCACAAGCGCGCCGATCATCGCACAGCTGCGCGCACAGCTTGCTGCGCTGGGGCTTGCGGAGGAGCAGCTGCTCGGAATCCACATCCTGTATCCGGGCCTGATCGACACCATGACCGAGCGGTTGAGTTTTTCCGCCGTGATCCGCAGCTGGCAGCAGTGTTGTCCGACGATCCTGCCCGATTTTCGCGCGGCGTTTCCGGACGCATATGTCATGTTGTCGAACAATGCTGCAGCTGTGGCATATTCTGCGTTTCTCCGGGATACGGAGCCGCCTCCTCTGCCGCTTCTGGTCATGACCGTACAGGAGGGCATTGACGCGGGCGCAGTCCTGCCGGGCGGACGCAGTATGCCGCTGGAGGCCGGACATATTTCGATCGACCGCAATGGGCCGATCTGCAACTGCGGAAACCGGGGGTGTCTTGAAACATTCTGTTCGACAACCGCTCTGTTTGCCCGCCTGCGGGCGGCTGGAATTCCCGTCAGCTATCAGGATATCTATGGCTCTGACCCGAATGAGGCGGCGATCGCGGAGCTTGTGCTGGCCTTTACATCTGGCGACGAAGCAGTCACAGCCTGCCTGCAACGCTATGGCATGGATCTATGCTGCGCAATCGTGTCGCTGGTCAACCTGTTGGACGTGCGCGCAGTCCGTCTGGGCGGCTTTCCGTATCTTCTGGGTGAGCCGTTCGCGGAGCTGCTGCGCAGCATACTCGCGGAGAAATTTCACATTCTGACCAGCACCGGAGAATTGGAGCTTCAGTTATTTGACTGTAAATACGAGGATGTACGAAAGGCGGCTGTCTTGCAGACGCTTGAGGCAATCTTCTCTCGGCACTGATGATTTTAGAAAATATTGCTTCTGTAAAAATCAAATAGACATACTTTCGGCCAGCAGCCAATTCCGCTGCTGGCCGATTTTTATATGCACGATCTGCCCGGCTTTCAATTAAGACGCTCCCATTTTCATAATTTACAGAAAATTCACAGGTTCAAGTGGTCTTTTTGTCGTTTTGCGGTGCGTATTGTTATGGAAGGATTTGGATGGCAAACCTATGAGGACAACCATTCAACAGCTTGCAGAATTTCTGACCGTCTGCCGCGGGAACTGGCGAAATGCCTGCTTCATCTCCTGCAACGAGTGCAAATGTCATTCGCCCTGTTCTGGTTATTTGATGAGCGCAGATGCCGACGGCAAGCCTGTTTTGATTCCTGCTGCCGAATATGAACGTCTCACTGCGCAGCGGATCGACCCAAGCGAATGCCGCGGCAACATCTCCCGCAGCGCCTTTGAGGATATTTATGCGCTATATCTGAAGCTGACGCGCGGGCTGTCGTTTACGTCCCGCCGGACGTTGGATGACTGTATTGACAGGCTCGTCACCCGCGGGCTGGTCGCGGAGGGGCGCGGCAGCAGCGAGTATGAGGCGCTTTATGATCTGCTTTCGTGTCTGTATATCGCACCGGTATCTGCAAATCCGTTTCTGCGGCTCGGCGCGTTTCTGAAGCTCTGGATTTGGGACGGTGCACCGTTCTCTAAAGCAATTCGCCTGTTCTCACGCCCAAAACAGGATGCAGCGGAACGGCAGATCGTGCGGCTGGCGGATCAGGCGCTTCTCAGCAGTGCGGAATTGATCAAATGCGCGGAGCGTGGCGTGCGGACGCTTCGTTCCGACGCACAGCTCATGGACTGCCTGTATGACGATGAATTGACCACCAGCGAGAATCTGCCAATCCTGATGGCAGCGTCCCGGCAGGCGCGCCCTGTCTCGGCGGCAATCGCAAACCTGTATCTGCACAAGCAGATCGTCTTTGAGCGGTGCTGAATATGAAAAAGCTCCTCACGTGGCCCGCGCCGCTGCTTCAAAAGTGGCTGGTGGCGCGGCTGCGCTGCCCGCCGGCTTGCTCTGCCTGCCGTTTTTGACCGCGGCTATTGTTTCCGCGTTCTCCGGCGACCGGACGTTCCTGATTCTCAGCGTGTTGCTGCTGCTTTTCTGCGGTGTTCGCTGTGCAGAGCTTTATGTGCTGCTCGTGAACGAATGCTATTGCGCAGAGGAAGGCATTTGTCTTTCAGTTTCCAGTATTCCGTTTCAGCGGCAGCGCAGGGTCACGCTGCAAAAAACGGACGGAGAACAGGTCATCTTCTGCATAGAAAAGAACAAGCGCCTGTCTGTGGGGCAAAACTATCGGATCTATTTGCCGCTTTTCGCAATTCCCAGTGAAGTCAAGACCACGCACCTGCCGCAGCCATGTGCATTGGCAGTCGAGAAAATTGAACCCGCTTCTTTCGATTGCGAGGAATCGGCAGACTAAACCTCTTGGTTTCTTGAAATTGTTGTCTACCTGTTTTCGTTGATTATTTTTCCGCAGTTTGCTATACTATAGTTAGAAAACAATGAGGAGGTGTGTTCCATGCCCATTGATGAGATTGAAGTCATAAAGCAAAAGCTTGTCGATCAGATCAAGCCGATTGGCGTTTATCTGTTTGGCTCTTTTGCAAACGGTACCGCGCACGCCGACAGCGATTTTGATTTCTACATCATTGTAGATGACAACGAGAAAGATCTTCACGCCGTAGCCACTTCTGCATATAAAGCGATTCGCGGCGTGAAGCAGCGCCCTGTGGATATTCTGGTTGGCACAAAAAGCCGCTTTGACGAACGTAAGAATCAGTTCACCGTAGAAAACGAGGTATTCCACAAAGGAGTTCTGCTCTATGGATCAGCAAGTTAAACAGTGGCTTGACTATGCCGCGCAGGATTTAGGCGTTGCCCGGCATCTTTTTGAAAACTATCATCCCAAGCCGCTCGAAATCGTCTGCTACCACTGCCAGCAGTCTGCGGAAAAAGCGATCAAGGCTGTGATTGTCTCTCTGCACTGGCCCACCGGGATTCCCAAAAGCCACGATCTTTCTTTTCTGCTGAATCAGATTCACAACTATATCTCCATCCCGGATGCAATCGGCGATGCTGCAGATGCCCTAACGCCATTTGGTACCATGACACGATATCCGAACGAACTGACTGTCGAGGAGCATCATGCAAAGCAGGCAATCGCATTTGCAGAGCAGATTCTAAATTAGACAGCATCTGCTTTGCGATAAAGCAAAAATCACAGTTGCATAACCGAAGCGGTCGCAGACTTGCGACCGCTTTTTTCTGCATTTTGCAGAAAAATCGTATTGCCGCCCTATTTTATAAGTAGAGAGTATTCTTCGTCCATCGCAAAATCTATATATAGTTTTAACATAATTGACAATCCCAATATATTGTGCTACTATATTCATGTAATTGATATTTGTGCAGTTCATCGGAACGCAGACCGTATGGTCTGTGCGTGGGGCTTCTCACATTGCACACGTTGGTCAGGTTTGTATTTGAGTGCTGGTAGCATGGTATTTGCCCGCAAGGGGTAGATGTCGCTGCCGGCATTTTTTATATAGATATTCATGCCGGTGGCAGAAAGGAGTGTTATGGCAAAAGCGAGTCTCATCGGGCTGATCACGCAAGGCCCGGAATTGCAGCACAGCGCCAAGGGTGAACCCTATGTCCGCTTTTCCGTAGCCGAGTACGTCGGCTTCGGTTCGCAGCGGCACACACAGTTTGTTGACGTGTGGGCATGGGGCTACATGGCGCAGCGGCTTGCAAAGTGTACATTGAGTAACGGCGATTTTATCTTTTTGAGCGGCACGTTGGAACTGGAAGAGTTCACAAAAAAAGACGGCATCACAAAGGATAAACGCTTGAAGCTCAGATTGGACGATTGGGCGCCTGTTCCGAAGAAACGGGAAACAGGCTGTCCAGCGCAGAATGAAACAGAGTTTTTTCCCGTCTCTGCCGAACAGATCGACGGTGACCGGGAGGAACTGCCGGAATAACGCCGGCGCAGCGGAAGAGGAACCGCACCAGATGATTCAGAAATGATTCGTCGGTGCGGTTCCTCTTTTTTTATTTTGGGGCAGCTCCGCACAATTCGGCAAGAGCATTCGACGAGAGATTTTGGCACAAGTCGACGTTTGGAAACGCAGGAATACTGTATGTATTTCAAGTTTCCCAAACGGAAGAATTGGGTAAAAAGATCCGTCGAAGGCCGAAGCCGCAATTGTGCGGTGCTGCCCATCCAGAAAGAATTTTGAAAGGTGGCTTAATTTTATGAAACGATCCAGTCCTCTATGGGGAAGTGTCTCCGTCCTGATCGGTGTGGTCATTGCGATCCTGGCGCTGGTGCGCGGCGCATGGCTCGTCCCGCTTCTGCTCCTGACCTTTACGGCATGGGGTCTGTGGGTGGTCATATTCCAGCTTCAGCCCGCGTGGGATTCCATCCGCGGATACCGGAAGAAGGAACACGACGCCAGAAAGCAGCGGGAAGCATCGCTTTACAGTACGGCGCAGACCAATGCCGACGCCATGCAGCTTCTGCTGCGGCACGTCAACCATCGGATCTCTGCGTATCTCAAGTCGGTCTATCCGAGCGCCCGCTGGGAGTGGACAACCGGGAACCCAACTGCGCTCGTTATGCAGGGCGGCACCGGACGCATCCGCGTGTATGGTATTGAAGAATATGACTATGCGGACGTTCAGATCGACCGCAACGGGAATCTCTCTTGTAATCTCCTGAAGGTCGTGCCGGTGCAGCCGCGTATGGATGCGCCGACGCCGCCAAACCAGCAGCCGGTCGATCCGCAGGTCTGGTATGACGTGGAGGGACGTGAAGTATTGGAGCGTGTAATCGCCGATCTGGATTCCCGCGGCCACAGCAGCCTGACGCTGAAAGAAGACGGCAGCGTGTGCATCCACGAAGACGACGACACGCGGGATGTTCCGCAGGAGCATCTGACTGCCTTCCCGCCGAAGGTCTACTGGCCGCGTCTGGGACAGGTACTGGAAAGCGAGGGCCTGACCGCAAGCGTTCATGACAGTGAGATCGCCGTATCATGGTAATTTTTTAGAAGGGAGCGAAAACACGAATGAAAAGCGGACGCAGTATTCAGGACGTGAGCCGCGAGATCCTGCGCCAGCAGGAGGCAAAGGCAGACTAAGGACTTCGAGTATTTTCTCTGCACGGATTACCCCGGTCACTTCGGCAAAGGCCGCATCCGGGTCAGCGACTGGTTTTATGAGAACTTTTCCAAGGACGCCCGACGTTTTGTGAAAGCCGATTACGCAGCGATTCGGCAGTATGGCAAGCTGCTCCGGCAAATGACACCTGCGCAGATTGAGCATTTGCTGTTCCAGTTTCTGTTTTACCGCTACTGGAATTATGACCTGAGCAAGCCCTTTCAGGAGCAGTTTGAACACAATCAACGCCAGCTGCTTGCATTTCTGTGGGAGCAGTTGGGTCAAAATGGAGGTTATACATGAATCGATCCAGAATCACCGGCGCAATTCTCCTGCGCTGGGACGATTGCACATCCATTCTTTCGAAGCACTTGACAACGCTGCTGCAGCGTCCGATTCAGCTGTGCCACATGGTAGAAGACTACGACTACTGGTGCATCGCGTTAAAAACCGGAAGATTCTCCATCCCGGAGCTTCATGTTCTGCTGGATGCGGTTTCCGCAGCCACGACAGACTTTCCGGATCTGATCCCAGAGGGTTCCGACCGGACACGCTCATTCAGCATGGAGTTTTCCCGTGCACTTTTACAGCATTTTTTACACGCAAGCTGGCGCTACGAACATCTCACCGAGGAGTATCTGATAGTAATTGATGCGGACATCTCTGTTCCTGCATGCTGCATTACGAATGCAGTCAAGAGCTGGAAAAGTGGCAAATCAGTCGATAAGACAAGGCGAAATGTACCCCCGCATCGTTTAGGGAGTTTCCATCAAAAAATCATGGTACTTTTTCATTTCAAGAGCTGGGAAAAATCCACGAAAATCAGGAGGTTTTATGAGAACAGGGCTTACCAAAAAGCAAAAGACAACCGTGATCTATTTTGACGAGCATAGCCGCATCATTGAGGTGCAGACCCACAACACCGATCTCAAAAAGCGGCTGGCAGCATTTGCGGCAAAGCACCCGCAATGCTGCCGCCAGACCGACGATGATGAGCAAGGAGGGCTGACCTTTGAAATTGAGAAAGGACGGCTGAGCTTCCGACTGACAGCACCGTACAGTGAAGAACGACGCAGGGCGGCGAGTAAACAGGCAAAGCAAAACGGCGTTCATAAAAAAGTTATTGATCTGTTCAGAGATGTGCGTTGAGATGAGGTAGTTCATATGGTACAATCTACATACCATATGAAATGAAAGCCATAGATAAAGGTTGAAAACAACACAAACCCTTGTCGGTGTTGTTCAGTTATCTCTTCTTTGCTGGTAAAATAAAGCCATCAAATGAAGGAGGCAATAAGCCATGAATACAGATAAGATTTACGCAGAACAGCTCGCCAACGAGTATGCACTCAAAGACACCTCGAAAGTGATCGCCCTCCGCAAGCTGGACAAGAAAGCCAAGCTCCCCGCAACTGTTTTCACCTACACCTTTGGCATTATCGCCGCGTTGGTAGCCGGTGTGGGAATGTGCCTTTCCATGAAGGTCATCGGCAGCGGTACGACCGCCATGTTCGTCCTCGGCGTGATTGTCGGTATCATCGGACTGCTGGGCATGGGGGTCAACTATCCCATCTACAAAAAGCTGCTGGCACAGGGCAAGCAGAAATACGCCTTTGAGATCATGGAACTGGCGAAAGAGATCAGCGAGAAATAACGCATGGAGCAGGCAAAGATGTTTTTTCAAAAGCTGCTGCATCCGTCTAAGTGGGTGTTGATTTTTGTGCCGCCGCTTTCCTTTGCCGCACTTATTTTCATCTTTGCAACCCAAACCACAAGAAGTGTGTCGGCATACATGATTTACTGTATGTCGGCGTATTCTCTTACGATATGGCTTGCAGCACTTCCACGGCTGATAAAGAAAATGAAAACGGCTATCATGACCAGTCGGATTATGAGGAAGGTCAGCAGATCAAAAATCACAGGGCGGTATCTGAATGACCTTGCCTTTCGTGGGAGTGTCAGTATCTATCAAGGTGTGGCGGTCAATGTCTTTTATGTGGTGTTTCGTATTGTCGCCGGAATCCGCTATGCTTCGGTGTGGTTTATCTCTATGGCGGTCTACTATCTGGTGCTTGGCTGCTTGCGGGCATATCTAATTGTCTGCTACCGCCGCCGTGACCCGGAATTGGAACACCGATGCTATCACACAACGGCATGGCTGCTGTTCCTGCTGAATGTCCCGATGGGCGGTATGATCGTGCTGATGGTGCGGACAAACTCCGGCTTCTCTTATCCAGGCTACATCATTTATCTTTCAGCGCTCTATACATTCTATACGATGGTAACATCGATTCAAAACCTTGTGAAGTTCCGCAAGCTGGGCAGTCCTATTCTATCTGCTGCCAAGGTGCTGAATTTTATCGCCGCCATGATGTCGATTCTCGGTTTGCAGACAGCGATGATCTCTCGCTTTTCCGAAAACGGGGAGAGTTACCGAAAAATGATGAACGCCATCACAGGTGGATTTGTCTACGGTATTGTCATTTTGATTGCAGTTATAATGCTGCTGTGCAGCAGGAAAACACGAAAGAAGGTGGAAATGATTGAATAAATCAGAAAGCAAATATTTCGCAACCGCCGCCAGAATGGATGTGACATTTTTGACGCTTCTGGAAAAGAAGGACTTTGCCTACATCACAGTCAAGGAAATCTGCGAGGCGGCGGGTGTCAACCGCTCCACCTTTTATCTGCATTATGAAACGATGGCAGACTTACTTTCGGAGAGCGTCAGCCACATGAACGAACAGTTCCTTACCTACATGAAGAAGGATTCGCAAACCTTTGTTACAAAGCTGCGTGATTGTCCGTTGGATGAATTGTACCTCATTACGCCGGAGTATCTAACGCCTTACCTTGGTTACATCGAGCAGCATAAGCGGCTGTTCCGCACAGCAACAGAAAATGCGGCGGTGCTGGGAATGGATAAAAGCTATGATCGGATGTTTCGCCATGTATTCACACCAATCCTCGACCGCTACGGTATACCGCAGCAGGACAGACGTTATATTATGGCGTTTTATATTCAAGGGTTAATGGCGATTATCTCGGAATGGCTAAGGAATGACTGTGCTGATTCCATTGCGTATGTTGTAGATATGATTCAGCGGTGTGTAAAACGCCGCAGGGAGGAAATATGAAAGCCGGTATCTATTTAGGAAAAGAACAAGTTGAAATTCGGGAGCTACCGCTGCCGGAAGTCGGAGACAATGATGTGCTGGTGCAGAACCTCTATTCCAGTATCTGCGGCACAGATGTTGCGGTTTTCACTCACGGGCCAAACACGGGTCACAAGGTTACAGTTGGTGGGGAGTTTGGTCATGAAACTGTTTCTCGCATTGTAAAGGTTGGAAAGAATGTCACAGATTTTGCCGTAGGCGAACGGGTCTATCCATACCCGCGCTATGCCAAGGGAGACACAAAACGAGCCGGAACCATCGGCGGCTTCTCGGAATACATTCTCATTCCAAATGCAAAGCGGAATTACTCCCTCTATGCTGTGGATGAGCGTATCTCCGATAAGCTGGCAAGTCTGATTGAGCCGTTTACCGTCGGTTGCCGTGCTGCCCGCCGAGGGATGATCCCCTGTGGCAAGGAACAGTATGTTGCCGGACAGAACGCCGTAGTGTTTGGCTGCGGAACGATTGGCCTTGCCGCTGCGGTTGCGTTCAAGCACTTCGGTATGGAGAAAGTGATGATCTGTGACCACTCAGATTTTCGTCTAAGTTTGGCAGAGCAGTTAGGCTTTGCGGTCTGCAATACAGCTTCAGAGGATCTTGAAGCAACAGCCGCCCACTATTTCGGCACAGCTCCGTCCTTAAATGGTGCAGTTGCCAACATTGACTGCTGGCTGGATGCCGCCGGTGCGGAGAGTATTCTGGATGATTTCCTTCGACTTGGAAAAATCGAGAGCCGCTTTGTCTCCGTGGCGGTCAACAATAAGCCCCGCACCATTGACCTGCTCCGCATGACCTACGCACAACAAAGCATCATCGGCTCTGGTGGCTATATGCCGGAGGATGTGCAGGATGTGCAGGAGATCATGGCGAGCGGCAAGTGGGACTTGGAGCATATCATCACACACGAGTTTCCGTTAAATGAATTGGAACAAGCCATCCGCACGGCAGGCTATGTTGACCACGCCGGAAATGTGGTCGTGAAAATGAAAGCAAAAATTGAGCGAACAAGTAGAACAGCAGCTAATAAACCATGAAAAAATATCTGTAACTGTACCCGCTGGCTATGCCGTATGTGCAAAGCCAGCGGGCTTTTTATTGCCTAAAATCAAGAAAGGAGCGACTACCTATGCCAAAGAAAAAACTGCCGCAGACCATCGAGGAATGTAATGCCGAACTGGAACGCACGCAGAAACAGTTGCAGCAGTACGAAAACCGAAACAAGATACTCAACCGCAAGTTGTCCGTTGAGAAACGCAAGGAGCGCAATCACCGTATTTTCCTGTTTGGCGGCTTTATGGAAAGCATCGTGCCGGAGCTGAAAACCATGACGGAGGACGAAGGCAAGGACTTTTTGTATCACATTGCAAAGAGTTCAGAAGCGCAGGAGTATTTGAAAAAACGAGCCGAGGGGGTGGAAGCCAGATAATACCCTTGGTAACAAGGGCGCACTTATACACCCTTGCGGGTGTCGTGCGCTCTACCGAGAGCTTGTGAGCGCATGGAAGTCTCCACGCGCCCACATTGGCGGCTTGCGCCGCACAGGGAAAAC
>OGQV01002248.1_pt1 | contig 11954 bp, 14 predicted proteins | sample 1553311 | NCBI WGS metagenome assembly OGQV01 (sample SAMEA2579976, study PRJEB22360) | human gut metagenome
GCGACGAGCAGTTCGCCAAATGTCTGCGGAGCCGGAAAATCGGGATCGAGACCTTCTTATGGATTTGCAAAAAACACGGGGTGACGTTCAAGTAGCCCGCCGTCCTGCACGCGGAGCCGGAACCTTTTCGAGGGGTTTCGGCTTTTTTTATGATGGCCTCGGAACGTAGAGAATCCCGAAGCCGATTCCACCGAAATTTATACGGCGATACCCCATCGAGTGTTGTTCGAGCGAAAATAATTTCTAACTTTGTCATTGCCAACGTCCGCAAGGACTGCGGCGGACATACTGAAAGTGTTTTCGCACTGTCCTTCAAAGAAAATGTGGCAATTTTCAATAGCAAAGGGCAACGAACAGCACTCATTCTTGTTTAGATCATGGCAGGGCGCATTCGGTGCGCCCGTTACCCCATATCTATCAAGTGTGGGGTATCGCGTCGTTTATTTTGCTATGGGTTCGCCACAACCTTCTTTGAGATGAACGAAACCGGCTCCACACTTTCTTTTTGCTACTAACCCAGCCATACAGGAGCCAGGTGGCAACATAAAAACTTGTTGCTATGACCTATTACAAGGACACCTTACAGGCATTCTTGGATAATCACATCCACGAAATCCTCGGAAAGCTCGGCCGCGAGTTCGATTCCAACGATTTTATTACAGCATTCAGGCTGTTATTCCCCAATGAATATGCAACTGCTCTGCGAAGAAGCGGCTCTTATCGAGCCATCCATACTTGGATTGCCCGATGGTATCTTTCCCGCCAGACCGATCGACTTCAAAAAGGCGATATTCGGCAGAGGCAAAGCGACAACCGCAATCCAACAAAAAATCACACGTGGATCAAACTTTAACACTTCAACAATATGGGCAGAAAATTCATAATAGAGGAGGTCGAGGAAGAATCTAAGTTCGGTTGCGGCAGCATCATAGCGACGATAATTATTGCTCTTGTCATCGGACTGTGCGGCGGATTCAAATCATGTAAGGAAGACAAAAAACCGAAAGCCGTCGAGAGCCGGACGGAACAACCGCAACGTTTGGACGAAGTAAAAGTCCAATCACCGCCTTATGTCCCGAAAAGGTCGCATCCGAGTGTCTCCGCACCGACTTCAACCACCGCATCCAAGCCGCAGAAAGAAGCCTCGGCCGAACCTATAACGGAAACATCCTTCGATGATGATATTGAGACGGAAGAGCCGGTTGTTTCTACTACACCGACCCTACAAGATAATAGCATTGTCACGGAAACTGATTCCGAAACGCCCGCTTTGACGAAAAAGGAACGCCGCAAGGCCGAACGTCAAGCCAAACGAGAGGCCCGACGTAGAGAGAAAGCGCAGAAAAACAATTAAAGTCTTAAAATCATGAAACGGATCATCGGATTGCTGTTCATTGTATTGTCTCTCTCTTGTTGCAGTAAAAGCGAAACAGACAAGGAAGAAGGAGGAAACTACGTTTTATCAATTGCTCCCCAAAATCTAAAATTTCCGGCGAATGGCGATTCTCAAAATGTGATTGTCGCAAGTAACGGTCAATGGTCGCTATCCGGAGGCGACAGTTGGTGCACCCCCTCTATCACGTCAGGCGGGAACGGAGCCAACGTAACTTTTTCCGTTGAGAAAAACATGGAATTACAACCAAGAAATACGTCGTTTACATTCACGCTTGGCAATGAAAAGGCGACCCTTCATGTCACACAAGAAGCCACGCCAAATTCCAATATTTCATTGAATCCGGAATCGGCGACTGTTTCAAGCAATTCAAATACGCAAAGCGTCATCGTGACTTGCAACGGAACATGGGCCTTATCCGGAGAAACCGTATCATGGTGTAGCCCCTCTAAAACCACAGGACAAAACAACGATGTCGTTACATTCAACATCGACGAAAACAATTTACCGGACGATCGGAATGCGACCTACACGTTTACTTGTGCAACGGAGTCCGCCAAATTCGTTCTTACTCAAAAAGGCAAAGATGCACTGACCGTTACAAAATCCAAATTTGAAGTCTCCGCACAAGGAGAACAAATCGCAGTCGAGGTCAATGCAAACATCTCGTTCGAATATGAAATCGCACAAGCAGACAAATCTTGGGTGTCTTATGTCGGAACGCGTGCAATGACAACATCGCGCCTTTTGTTTTCGATATCTCCCAATGAAGAGACCGCAACAAGGGAAGGCACGATTACGATCACAAGCGAAATCGGAAAAGAAACCATAAAAATTTACCAATTCGGAGTTTCTCCTGTACTTGTTCTTACTCAAAAAGAGTATATCGTCCCAAGTGACGGACAGACAATCAAAGTCGAATTGAACAGCAATGTCGATTACGAAGTCGCTATGCCTTCGGTCGATTGGATCACGGAATCCCCGACACGGGCCATATCGACCCATACACATTATTATACGATAGCAGAAAATCTATACGGAGAAGATCGATCCTCGGAGATTCATTTCCGTTGCAGAGAACATAACATCGATGAAATTGTAGTTATCCGGCAAAGTTCGGTACAAAGTATCGAACCACCGCTATTAACAGATGAAGATGGACCGTATTATGCTATTTCTTCCTTGAACCACTTGATATGGTTATCCGAACAATACAAAAAATCTTACCCCTGGGATAGTTCAATGCGTTTTGTACAGATGTCCGATATTGATATGAAAAATTATGCTTTTACGCCAATAGGTACTCGTAAGGCGGGATTCGAATTCAGGTCGAACTATGACGGAAACGGGTACCGACTCTACAACCTTCGTATTGATTTGCCGGAGGAGGACAACGTCGGCCTCTTCGGAGCAATAGGATTCGCCCAAATATCAAATATCTATATTGCATCCGGAAATATATCCGGGCGTTACGGGGTAGGCGGCATCGCAGGGTATGCAAGATCTGACTTTGAGCGAACGCGGGGTTCAATTATCGGATGTCGTAACAATGCAACCATAAAGGGCCTTTCTTATGTCGGAGGGATTGTTGGGCAAACAGATGCTGTATATGCCCAAATAATCGCTTGTGCGAACGATGGAGCCGTCATTGGTCAAAAGTACTGCGGAGGCATTGCCGGTAGCATAAACATAGACACGAGTTGCGACCCCTCGATCCAATATGGTATAACAGCTTGTTATAATACAGGAAATATAACTGGAGAAGACATTGTCGGTGGAATAGTTGGACATACAAGAAACCTATGGATACCAGGTGCTTCCATCAAAATAATAGGAGCTAGCGGTATTGAATATTGTTATAACACCGGTGTTATAACAAGTTCGGGAGTTGTTGGTGGAATAATCGGATATCACGAAGGAGCAGCACGGCAAATCTATAACATAGGAAAAGTAGTATATACTGGATCGTCAACCAATCCTCTAAAAGGTGGATTATGTGGGGAATTCTACATAGGCGAGTATCGTCATATTTCAAAAAGCTTTTGGCTCCGATACAATGAAAAAGACAAAGCTATTGGAACTGAAGACAAGCTACCTGCCAACCATCAAGAAACCTATAATAGCTTTAGTTCAAAATCTTGGCCTACTGACCACAGAATGGATTGGCCCATAAAAGATAACTCATGGAAATCATTGGGGCATTGGGTAGAAGGCGGCACGCCCAACGGCATCAATTCGGAATTCCCCAAACTCTATTTTGAAGAATAAAATGGCACCTTCTAACAGTAGACCAAGCGCACGCGCGATTTTGGAGGAAATCGACATGCGGGATTTGGCGGCTTTGATACAAGCCGTCGAGGGTACGGAATTCGATTCGCACGTTATCGACGAAATTATCGAAACACATTTCAATGACCAGTACGACAGACTACGGATGTTATATGTCTATAAACAAGACCCCGAGACGATAACCCATGAGGTTACGAAACAAATAGGCAAATACTTATCCAAGTATGCCGATGAATTAAGAATCGAACAGATAATGTCTCGCGGAGAACTGACTCGAAATTCAAACGGCAAAACTAGTCGCACGAGTAAATGGAGAAAAATATGATACAGGCTCGTATATAATTCCGGTCGCGGATAAAGCCCATAGTTATAAGTTGTTATCCACATCCTTTCCGAGTCTTTATCCCGACCGTTCTTAGTTGTCCCGACCTGCCGCAACCCGGCAGGTCGCTTTGTTAAATCCCGACAGAAAATACTGCGGTGCGATTACGGCTCATGTAGTCGGGAACTCGATAAAATTCATTATCTGCCTGTTCGGAGCGACTGTATAGGCCCAAATACAGCAACCACCCAATAACCAAATACTTAACGACTGAGATTGAAATTTTCGGATGGCGACTATTTATGTACCACTTGTGTACCACCGCCGCTTTTCAGACTATATACCACAAAAGAAAAATCCTTGATATTCGATTGAATATCAAGGATTTTCCATCAGTCGAGGTGACTGGATTCGAACCAGCGACCACACGCCCCCCAGACGTTCCTCAAAATAAATAAATTGCTATTATACAGTAATTTACAAACACGAATGCTCTGCGGTTTACACGTTGGTTTACACAGTTACAGAAACCATGATTGATTAATAAATAGGTGAATTAGCTGTATATCTTATAGATACATAGATAAAAGCCATCATTAGATACTAAAAAATCGGCGAAAAATTTTTCCCTCTCGCCGTTCGTCTGTTTTCAGCAATTTTCAGTAGCTTTGATTGCTATAAAGAAAAATCCCCGACCGTATGGCCGAGGATATATCTTTTATATAAACTGCTCTAAATACTTTTCTTTGAACCCAGCTAACGGGAACCGAAATTCTTTCTGCTTACCCTCTAATGATGTGTAGCCAAATACGACTGCATCGCTCTTGATATGGGTTTCAAACAAATTGAGGGTGTGATTGGACTTGGGAAATGTTATAAGGTTGGGCCATGGAAGCACGAGAATCCCTGCTTTTCAATCTTGCGGGTCTAACCGAAAGGAGAATCCTGCTATGTCCTGCCCTCGTTTGCGGAATCAAATTGACATATCCTTTTCAGGGTCGATGTCGAGTTCTAAATAATAAGTGAATTTCAATGGTGTAGGTTCTGCTGTTTTGCGTCCTACAAACAGACAGACATTATAATCCCGTGCGTAAGTTACGGATTTGGCAACATAGGAGTACTGAATATCATCGACAGTCTCGGTCTTTGCTTCTCAATCAATTTTTGGTGTTTTATACATTTTAGCTAAAATTTATGTTGTTATTAAATCTTTGATTATGATGTAAATATACGAAAAATTTATGAAATATGCAAGTAAAATAGAAAGGACAAACTTGTGTGGAGGGTCTAAATGTTAACCCTTTTGCACAAGTCTGTCCCTCTGACTATTTTGTTTAGTAAATCAATTCATAAGACCAAGCACCACCGTCTATTCTTGCAACAGTACCATCGTTATTTAATGTGTAGACGCCAAGATCATCGCTATCCGATTCTGATCCCCAAACGACATCAACCTTATCAGGTAATTTAGCACTTTGCCTGCCACAGAATCCGAGCAAATCAAGTGGATAAATATCAACAGGAACATAGCCCGAAAAATAAAGTAGGTCAATATTAATGGGTGTAGCTGTTTTAGAATAAGAGATTTTGGCCGTCTCTATTTCGGTATCATCTTCATTGTAATCCTTTGCAGTATATTCTACAAGGTTTCCGTCTCTCCATGTACATTCGCTCACACGTATCCGAGATTCATTATAACTATAACGTTTTTCAACATGTTGCAAATAACCGTTTTTATCATATTCAAGTTTATAATAAATTGCTCCATCCTTTTCATCATTATCCTCTGTAACTTCTGTTACATAACCATATGAATTCAATTTGCATGTATAATTTATGTCGCTACCTTTTACAGTTAACGAATTTCCATTGTAGGTAAATTCATAAGAATCATTTCTCAAACCGTCTACTTTTTTAACACGATTCTCGGAATCATAGGTTATAGAGGTTGTCCATGATTCGTCCCATTCAGCACGAAAGACGATCTGTTTAACCCATTTTTCGGGAGTAGGCGCTTTCCCGCCATTGTCATCATCATCGGAGCAAGCCGAGAAAGAAACTGCCACAAACATAGCGGCCACAATAAAAAACAGCTTTTTCATAATAGTTTATTTTTGTTAAAGGGTTAGTTTATTCTTGGTGAAAATAGAGATCACATATGTGTTTAGTTACTATTCGTCCATCAGGGCGTTTATAGTCTGCATATATTGTTCCGCAAATACCTCTTGAGGAAACTTGAAAAAGTAAGGCTGAACAACTTACAGACAGAGTTTGATTTCGCCCAGTCCATTCCTTCGGCATAAACTGAAATTTAGCTAAACTGGCATCAACATAGCATCGTTCAAATTTGCCCTCTGTACATTGACAAGAGAATAGTGCGTTTCCGCCCTGTTTCTCGAAATTGAACATTGTCGGTGTTACAAGAAATTCAGGTTCTTTGAATTGCTGTTCATCAGATTCCGCATCCTTGCCACAACCGAATAGCAATAAGCCACACACCAATAGAGATAGTAGTTTCTTCATATAGGTAATAAGTTATAAATTGTTTAATATCTGTTTTATCCGTTCTAACTGCTCTTGTTGGGAAATATCCGTATTTATGACTTCATTTATATCTGCTAAAGTTTTGCAGATATCATAGTCTGCCCAATCTTTACACTGAAAAATCAAAGACGATTGAATAAAATCAGATAAATCATCAATGGGGTTTTGCCGTGCTCTTAACAGTTCAATATCTTTACAGTTGTAAAAATATTTTTCTATTCGCTGAAAGTTCTTGGAATCAGTAATCGCCAACTCAAAGTAATTGTCGTAATTATATTTATAATGACTTATTTGGAGTCCCCCGACTTTTATGATTTTGGATATAATCCACCCATTAAATTCAATATCCCGCTCAAATACATATGTCGAGTCAGCATGGTTGTAACCTAATGTTAGAATACGATTATTAGGTAGCGGAATATTCAGATACTCCATAGAGCTACGATATTTTGTACCGTGTCAACTCCTACTGCGGTGGATTAATACAAAAAAGAAAGTGTGGAGTTGTTCGCTTATCCACATAGAGGTTCTGACAAAACCTTGGTACAAATAAGCAAATCCCCACACTTGGCAGTATATATCGGGAATGATATATAGCTACACAAATGAAGAGTGTCTGTCTTGCTTACTCCCGTACCTTTTGAAACTGTCAGATTTCTATGTGAGAGTAAACGCGAAACACTTTCACGTTACTAATATGTCTGCTACCTGTTCGGTAACGACACAAAGATAGAAAATGTTTCTGAAAGACAGAACACTCTATGAAAATTTGCCGCACTTTTATTGTGCAAAGTTCTCTAAAACAAAGTTCCCATGCAATAGTTCGCCTTATGGATTCAAAACTTTGTTCTTTATAAATTGGAGTAGAAGATTTTGTTGTTAAGCCTGTATAAACTCTTTAATCGTGGTTTGCAGGTCGTTTGATTCTGCATTTCTTGACTTTACGCCAACATAAAAACAGAAATTAGAGGTTACAAAATCTTCTCGGAATTGCAATGCCCCTAATCTCTGTAATTTATGAATTTACTATGTCGATATACAGGTCGAGTTTTACGCTCCTGCAATCTTCTGTATCACGCTATCCATATAAACAGCCTGTCCGCTTGCTAACCTGCCCCACCAACAGCAACCGTATTCCTCAATGATAACCTCTCCCTCACGTTTCAGACGTTCTGCCAGCCAGCTGTCAATCAACCACCATTCCATAACATCACCCACAAAGGGATAGATATATTCTTCTGGTAGCAAATGCTTGTTCAGCATTTCATCCACGACTGCGGTTTGATTCGTCAATACGCAGTTCTCTACCAATCGCTGTGCTGTCATAGGATTCCTTGTTGTGCGGCTATGTTACGGAGCCATTGATTAGCGAATGCGGTGTGTTCTGCCTGCAAGCGAGGATTCAACGCTATTCCATCTTCCGACCATTTCACGCTGTTCTGCTCGATGCCGCAGTAGTCATTGCGATAATAGTACGGGATGAATTGCTGTGTTTCTTTGTGCAGGGCAAAGAGCATTTCGGGGTCGCGCATGGCATCTCCGTTCTGTTGTCCGTAATGAGCCAACGAGAAAAAGTTGTAGTTGTCGATACGGCCAATCAGTTCAAGGTAGACGGGCATATAAGTACCGTCCGAGTTGTCAATTTTGGTTGTTTGCAAAGCCAACAATGCGCGAAAAATCTCCGCCGCCTTTCTGTCAAGTGTTTTCATATATGAAACGGTTTTACATTTGACAATAGGGAGGGGGCTTTGATAGGGAGTAGCTTTATATGTGGGGGATATAAACAAAAACAGGCATTATAGCCTGTTTCTGACGAGCGCCTACGGCGCGTATGTAAAGAGAAAATAGACAAAAAGTTTACATATATAGAAACTTTTTATATCTTTGCAACGTATTACCGATAAAAGGAATGGAACCTAAACCGTTGTTCGATGTAAAATATTGGGAAGATGCCTATCGTTTTCTTCAAAAGATAGATGAAGCCTCACGGTTGAAGATTTTGGAGAATATAGATAAGGCCCGTTATGCGTTAGACCCCAAATTACTGAAAAAGCTGACAGGAGAGATTTGGGAGTTCCGCACGAAATATGCAGGTATCCAATATCGACTGTTGGCCTTTTGGGATAAACGGGACAGCGTGCAGACATTGGTAATTGCTACGCATGGTTTCAAGAAGAAAACCCAAAAAACGCCCAAGCAGGAAATAGACCGAGCAATACGGATTCGGGCAGCATATTATGAAGAATAAAAAATGAGGGATATGGCACAAAAACGAATTTATACCCATGATGAGGTAGTGAATACGTTGGTCGGAGAAAAAGGTTCGGCTAAACGGGATACTTATGACCTTACCATCGAATTGTTTTTGGTAGGTCAGACGATACGGGAGATTCGGGAAAAGCGCAATTTGACCCAAGAGGATTTGGGGAATCTGATCGGTGTAAAAAAGGCCCAGATTTCACGTATCGAGAACGGACAGAATTTGACGGTTGCAACAATCCTCAAAGTTTTCAAGGCTCTTGATGTAGATGCCAAGTTGCATATTGCAGGGAACTCGCTGGCATTGAATTAGGCCGTTCCCGCCTAATATTGAAAACTCCAATCCGCTGTCATTGTGGGTTGGAGTTTGCATTTTCTCTCCTTTTGAGGATGAGCGCCTACGGCGCGTATGTAAAGAGAAAAATCGGTGACGTAATTTTCAACGGGTATATAAATATGAAATTCCCGAAATATGTCACACTCTCTTATTAGATGCAAAAAGCCCTCGTGCGTAAGCACGGGGGCCGTATATCTAAAATGCAAAACCGCTGAACTCTTCCTTAAACTGTTTTGCTTGTTCGGCTCGTTCCGTAACGGCTTTATATTGTTCCTGCATATCAAGAGCCTTAATAAAGTAAGGCAATGAAACCTTATCGGGCAAGGTTTTACATCGTTTATTGAGTTGGTAGGTTATGCTTATTGGCTCTGTTCTCGGTACGTCGATAGCGGTGTATTTTGTAAGCAACACGGACATAGCCCGCTTATCCCAATTTGGCGGTGTTATACCCTTTGATTTACAGAACTCGTATATCTCTTTATAAATCCCTGCATCGGTCTTTCTGACTGCTGAATTGATAAAACAGCCTGCTGTCAATTCATAGCCCTTTGCAATTCGCTTTATAAGCCTTAATTGCAGGCATTCATTTAATAATGCAGTTGTTGTATTACGAGATAATCCGATACTCTTTGCAATTTGGCTGTTGCTTCATTGAATGGTATCTGCATTATTAAGACATATTGCCTTTAATAAAAGCAGAAACCCTGCAATCTTGGCGGAATAGTTCCGCTTAAAGAAACTGTTGTCGAGGAAGAAATAGTTTTTGTTTGCTGGCTTTATATAGTAGGAATTTCGCTTTATAAATCCTCTGTCTGCATCTTCTTTAATGGTAGTCTGTACGGTCAGGCAACCTGCATCCTTTAAGCGTTTGATAACACGGCGGATAGTTCGTTCATCCAATCCCGTCAGTAAGGATAGTTTTTCTTCTGTTATATGGGAAATATTCGTCTTGTGATTGGAGCAACACTTAATGGTCGCTCACACGTAAATATTGACGGGTTTACTGTTGCCCGTCTGAAAGTTCACGATTGATTTGGGGATTACGGTATAATTCATCGTTAGCAATGGAATTTTGATTGTTCGTAAATATGATTTCTTTTAGATGCAACAATTTCCGAAAACAGGCAATGCCGTAATGGTCTTTGGCCTGCTTGCGATTGTCGAATCATTTATGGTCTTTGATATGGTAGTACATGGTCTGAAAGACTTATTAGGTTATGTATAAGTAGGTAATGTATATATAGGACACTTTTGAGCAGTTTGCACAGGACAGATTTGAGCAACTCTCTATTCCGTCATTCAAAAACCTACTATCTCTTTAATGGGAATCTTCCATATTTTCTGATTCTGAAATACATTCTTTATAGGAAATATCAATTTCGCACTCAAAAAATGTGGAAATCTGTCGTTGGAAGTAAAAATTTAATTTCTTATTTTTGTTTTTGTAAATCACTTAATTGAATATGTCACTTATCATGAAGCAATGCCAAATTTTAGTCATCTTGGGTATGGTATTATTACTCCCGATATGGAGTTCTTGTTCTTCATCAGATGATGAGCCAAAGACTCCGCCGAAGCAAGGACGGATTCCATCAGTAAGCGAAGCCATAGATTTGGGGATTGGCGTAAAATTCGCACCTCACAATCTGGGCGCTTCAAAACCCGAAGAGTTCGGCGATTATTATGCGTGGGGAGAAACAGAACCCAAAGAATCCTTTACGTGGGCGAATTACAAATGGTGCAACGGTACAGATGATAGTATGACAAAATACTGTGACGATGCATATTATGGAACGGTAGACAATTTGAAGGTTCTTGAAGAAGCAGACGATGCGGCTTCCGTACAGTGGGGGCAAGAATGGAGAATTCCATCTGATGAACTTTTTTATGACTTATACCATAAATGTAAATGGAAGTGGACGACTCTCAACGATGTAAACGGATACAAGGTAACTGGACCCAACGGAAATTCGATCTTCTTGCCTGCCGCTGGGTTCGGTGGCAAAGAGCAGGGTAAAGGCATGAAAGGGTTATATTGGTATCGTGAACTCAACGTATCCGATTGTGAAGGGCGGGCCATTGAGTTCGGTCCGAGTCAATACGTGCTTGGTGGTTGCGAATATCGAAAGGCTGGTGCCAGTATTCGGCCAGTATGTGACTAAATATAAAATATAATCTGCTATTGTTTACATTTTAGTTCTGTCACATTTTTTCTGTGTGTGTGAAATATCTTTTATTAAGGAAATCTTCATTTCACACTCAAAAAATGTGGAAATAGGAAGCAAAGACAAGGACAGCAAATAATGCCGTCCTTATCCGTCCTATAAACTTATTTTCTATGGAAGCAGTAGAATTTCCCTTATTCTCGGATTTGCTATTACAAATATAATAAAAATATTTAATAAATACAAGTTTAAGGGCTGGTTGTTCTGCGGAATTTCAGTCGAATTTTCCTATCTTTGTTTAACCGAACGTTACAGCTATGAATCCGCTTTACGATTATGTTTCCGAGATTGCCAACCGAATGTATCCTACATGGGAGTTCGACGATAGTTGTGGAGAGTATTTTCAAACCGATTCTTTCCGCGGATGGGATTTCGTGCATCAGTTGGAGGACGGGCGGTTGAAAAGCCCCTTTACGAAAGAGCAGTATTTGGAGAACGCTCCGATTATCCGCTCCCTGCGGGCCATGGGTATCGACACCGAGAAATTTTGGATGGCAATGCTCTTTGTCTATGAGGTAGTACGGGAACAAACGGAAAATGTGCAGCAGGTTCCGACCTCGGTATTCGAGGAGTTTCGGACTTTCG
>OGQV01002251.1_pt1 | contig 11947 bp, 10 predicted proteins | sample 1553311 | NCBI WGS metagenome assembly OGQV01 (sample SAMEA2579976, study PRJEB22360) | human gut metagenome
GATCGACGAGCAGCACCGCTTTGGGGTACGGCAGCGCGGGATGCTGGCTGAAAAGGCCGCGAATCCGCACCTGCTGGTGATGAGCGCAACGCCCATTCCCCGCACGCTGGGCCTGCTCATCTACGGCGATTTGGACATCTCCATTCTGGACGAGCTGCCGCCGGGCCGCACACCGGTCAAGACCCGCTGCATCACCGGCAAAAAGCGGCGCGACCTCTACCATTTTCTCGATCAGGAGATCGGGCGCGGGCGTCAGGTGTATCTGGTCTGCCCCGCCATCGAGGATGTGCCGGACGGCGGACTGAACGCCGTCAAGAGCTACTACGAGGACATTGCCAAAGCCCTGCTGCCGGAGCGCCGGGTAGGCCTGATGCACGGCAAGCTTAAACCCAAGGAGAAAGCTGCCGTGATGGAGGACTTCAAAGCCGGACGGCTGGACGCACTGGTGTCCACCACCGTCATTGAGGTGGGCGTAGATGTGCCCAACGCCAGCGTAATGGTGATCGAGAACGCCGAGCGCTACGGCCTGAGCGCTCTGCACCAGCTGCGCGGCCGCGTGGGACGCGGTGCAGCGGAGAGCTGGTGCTTTCTTGTCAGCGACAACCAAAGCGAAAACGTACAAAAGCGGCTGAAATTTTTGTGCAGCACCACGGACGGCTTTGCGGTGGCGCAGTACGATCTGGAGACCCGCGGCCCCGGCGACTTTTTCGGCAGCCGCCAGCACGGCCTGCCCACCCTGCAGATCGCCGACCTGATGAACGACACCCGCACCCTGCACGCTGCGCAGGCGGAAGCCGTTGCCATGCTGGCCGACGACCCGCTGCTGGGAGCGCCGGAGCACGCACTGCTGGAACAGCAGGTGCAGCAGATGTTCGAGAAAGCCGGAGCCATGAACTGATCCGGAGGTTTTTTGCGCACAAGCAACAGCAAATGCAAAAGCCGCTGCACGGCTGGTGCAGCGGCCCCTGTTACCGAACGGAACGCTTTGCGTGCCGTTCGCCCATGCTTATCACATCGCAGAACACGCAGCGGCTTTTGGTGGAAAGCTGGGTATCCTTATGGTAGCAGCCAAAAAACCACTTGTCGTAGGTCAGCTTCAACAAAATTTTATCCAGAAAGCTGTGCAGCTGGTTGGTCTCGCCGCTGGCAAGGGCGGTAAAATCCAAAAATCTGCTTGGCGCATCGTGGGTCAGCACATAATCCACTTTGTAATCGCACGCTGCAAGGTTCTCCTCACAAAAGGCGTATTCCTCCTCCGAAGGCATTTCTTCCCTCCACCAGTTCACACCGGGTTCCCGATCCTCCACATCCTGGCTTTCCGCACCGCCAAAGCACAGGTATTTTTTGTTCTCCAATTCCAGCACACTGCCGCGGCACACATGGTACACATTGCCGCCCAGTGCCTGCACCTTCCCGCCAAAGCGTTCCTCGGTGGGATACTGCTTTAAAAGGTCGTAGTTTTCGTGGCTGCCGTCCAGAAACAGCAGGGTATACGGGCGCTTGCGCAGCCAATCCAGCTTTTTCTGTTCCTCCTTGCTGCCGTCCCACACAAAGCCAAAGTCGCCCAGTACCACCACGGTATCCCGTTTGCCCAGCCAGCGCAGCTTGCCGTGCTTGAAGCGGTCGATGTCGCCGTGGGTGTCCCCTGTCAGATATACCATTCCTGTCCTCCCTGACCGGATGTGAAATCGGCACAATAAGCCTTGTCACACCCCGCCAAACCTGTTATTATAAAGAATACAGCCTTCCGCTGTGATCTCGTTCTTATCCGGCGCACGGCGCTTGTGCCGTGCTGCCTGTTGTTTTATATTATCGCTTTTTAAAGGAATTGTCCACATGAAACGTATTTTTGCGCTGGTTTTGTCGTTCGCTGTCCTGTTCAGCTGCCTTGTGCTGCCCGCTGGGGCTATGTTCGACCCCACCCCGGTCTATCAGGTGCAGGCACAGAGTGCCTATATCGTCAACACCGATACCAATATCATCGTCTATGATAAGGACAGCACAAAGCAGGTATCCGCCGGTGGTCTGACAAAGTACATGACCATTGCCCTGCTGCTGACCAACTATGCCGACCATCTGGACGACACCTTCCAGATGCCCTTTGCCATCTCGGATTACGTTTATAACACCAACAACGCCGATATGCGCTCCAACGAGACCTTTACCTACCGCGAAGCCATGTACGCCATGCTGACCCGCAACGCCAACGAAGCCGCCATGGGCCTTGCCTATGCCCTTTCCGGCGGCGACCTCGCGGGCTGGGTGAGCCAGATGAACACCCTTTCCCAGCGCATCGGCACCACCGGCAGCACCTGGACGGATGCCTGCGGCATTGACAGCGGCAACGTGACCTGTGCCGTGGATATGTACCTGATCCTGCGCTATCTGATGAGCTTTGATGCCTTTGTGGAGGTTTCCGGTGCGCCCAGCTTTACCATGCCCGCCAAAGAAAAACACCGTTCTTCGTCTGTCCTGGTCAGCCAGAACGCCGCGCTGAGCAAATCCAGCGGCGGCAAATACTACCGCAGCGCCATGCAGGGCGGCATGTGCGATGTGACCGCATTCAAAAGCGACAGTGGCAATCAGAGCTATGTTTCATGGGCCAATAAGGATGGTGCCACCTATATTTTCTGCGTGATGCAAAGCCCGGACACCTGCGACGATTTCGGCTACGCCAACCGTCGCCCGGCCCTGTGCGAGACCGTGAAGCTGATGGACTGGGTGTTCGACAGCTTTTCCATTCAGGCCGCGCTGGACACCGACCTTACGCTGGCCGAGATCCCGGTGAAGTATTCCTCCGATACCAGCTCCCTGCAGCTGTATCCCGCCGACAGCATGATGACCCTGCTGCCCTCCACCGGCGACGGCAGCGTGACCCAGAAATATTTCCACCTGCCGGATGCGGTCAGTGCGCCCATCCAGCAGGGCGATGTGGTGGGTACCGTGGAGCTGAAGCTTGCCGGTGAGACCATTGGCGTGGTGGACCTGATCGCCGGGCAGGACGTCAGCCTGAACCCGCTGCTGTTCACGGTGGCGCGTTTTCAGGAATTCTTAGGCAGTCTGTACCTCAAAGTTGTAATAACATTGAGTATTATTTCCATCATCATCTACTTTGCGTGGGTCCTTTTGAACAACTGGAACCGCCGCAAGCCCACCAGAAAGATCCGCCGCCGCTGAGCTTTGCACCGTTCAGCCGCATTTTGTGGAAAAGTGATGCAAAAAGCCCCGTCAGCCTTTTCAGGATGACGGGGCTTTTGGTTGCGCCAGCAGGAGTCGAACCTACGATGGGGGAGTCAAAGTCCCCTGCCTTACCGCTTGGCGATGGCGCATCGTGCAAGATATTATACCATATTCTTTGTTTTTCCACAAGGGGAAGGTTCCACTTTTCCGCTTTTGCGGCGGCTCTGTGCCGCCTTTTGCAGCCTGCAATTTGTGAAAAACCAATTTTTTTCATCATAACAACAGAATACGCCCATTTTGTTGCACTTTTGTTACACTATATGTGGTAAATATAGGATTGAATAAACCTCCTCTTCCCGGCTTTTTCGTCTACTGCCTCATGGCGGGGACATCGAGGTCTGTTCTGGTGTTTCCGTTCCCGGCAGGCACCACATCCCAATTCGTCAGGAAAGCGAGGAGTCATATGAAAAAGATCTTGAAAATGCTGGTCCTCGGTCTGCTCAGCGCTGCACTGCTCTGCTGTGCACTGCCCTCTGCCTTTGCCGCAGAAGACAAGGATTCGCAGGTCTACACCATTGGTTTGGATGCCATGGGCGGCAGCAGCTCCACTGTGGCAGTCACCACCAATCTGAGCGGCAAACTCAGTGCCCTGCCCGCGCAGCCTACGCTGGAAGGCTACACCTTTGACGGCTGGTATACCGAGCCGGTGGGCGGCACAAAAATCAGCACCTCTACGGTGTTTACCGGTGATACCACTGTGTACGCACACTGGACCGTGAAAAATGCCACCACTTCCACCAGCACATCCACGCCCGCTCAGCCGGAACAGACCGCGCAGGAATACGATGACGGCCCGATTCTGAGCGTTCTGACGGTAGCCGGTGCTCTGATCACCACGCTGGCCGTGGCTGCCTTTATTTAAGTCTTTTCACACACTGTATCAATTTTATCAATAGAAAGGAAAATCTCCATGTCTACTATGAAACTGCCCGCAAACTATGCCTCCATCAGCGAAGAGGAAATGGTCTATCTGGACGGTGGTGCCCGCGACGCTTACAACAGCTTCCTGAATGTCGGTAAGGTGTTCAACGCCATTGCCCGCATCTTCTCCGGTGCAAGCTCCATCATCAACAATGTCAACGTGATCTACCAGTCCTTCCTGACTCTGGGCGATCTGCTGAAGAGCTTCTGATCCGGCTTCTATTTTCATCTGTTTTTCAAGAACTGTCTCCGTTGTGGGGACAGTTCTTTTTGTTTTTAACGCATTTTCAGTCCGGCGTAATCGTTTACATCAAAAGAAACAATTTTTTTATTCTTTGGCAAAAAAATGCACGGAAAAGGCATTTTTGTTACGTTTCTGTTGCGCATGCTGTGCTAACATATAAGGTGGACGGTCATTCATCAAACTGGCACCGTCACGCCGAAAACTGATATATCAAATGTGGTTTTGTGGTGCGAAATTTTCGTATTTGTCGAAAGTTTTCGTTCGCCTAATCCGACCACTTTTTGCGGGAGAAATCGATCATTATGCCAGACCGTGAACTGCGGCACATGCGCCGCACCGAATTAGTCGAGATCATTCTGGCGCTCAAGCAGAGCGAGGACCAGCTCCGGGCAGAAAACGCTGCCCTGTCTGCCCAGCTGCAGGAACGGCAGATCCATATTGAAAATGCAGGTTCCATTGCGCAGGCTGCACTGGAGCTGAACAAGGTGTTTGAAGCGGCGCAGGCTGCGGCTGATGAATACGTTGCATCGGTGCTCGCAGCAAACAAAAACACCGATGCCGCTGCCAGCGCTCTGCGCGCTCAGGCGGAAGCCGAAGCCCAGCAGATCCTTACACAGGCACAGACCGAGGCTGCGAACCTGAAGGCCCGTACCCAGCAGCAGTGCGACGCGGAAACGGAAGCCGCCGCACGCAAGCGCGCCCAGACCGAAGCGGACTGCAAGGCAATGCTTGCCCGGACGCAGCAGGAGATCCAGCAGCGCCGGGCCGCTTTTGACCGCCGGGCCAGCGAACTGCTGGACGGCTATCACAGCACGGAATTCCTGCCGGAGGAGCGCGCCAAATGAAAGAGCAAAAGATCAGGTTCACGCCCATTCCATCCACAGCAGAGGTGGAAGCAGAGCGCGAACGTCTGGCCTACCGCAGCCGTTATATGCGGGTGCTGCGCAGCACTGTCTACACGCTGCTGGTGGTCGCGGCCATTGCCGTGCTGCTGGCCACCCTGTTTCTGCCGGTGCTGCAGGTCTCCGGCGACAGCATGAACCCCACTCTGCAGGACCGGGACATCATTCTGCTGGTCAAGGGCAGCGACATGAAGACCGGCGACCTTTGCGGATTTTACTGGCAGAACAAGCTTCTGCTCAAGCGCATCATCGGCCTGCCCGGTGATGTGATCGAACTGGACGAGGACGGTGTGGTCACTGTGAACGGCCAGACGCTGGATGAGCCCTATGTAGATGAACTGGCTCTGGGCGAATGCGACATCAAATTTCCCTATCAGGTGCCGGAAAACCGGTATTTCGTACTGGGTGACCATCGGGCCACCTCCATTGACAGCCGCAGCAGTGTGATCGGCTGTGTGGAAAAAAGTCAGATCGTAGGCAAGGTTTTTTTGCGGGTATGGCCCTTGTCCAACTTCTCGTTGATCCACTAAGGAGGTTTAGGAATCATGCGGGATATCGTGAAAGAATATCAGAAAAAGTTCCGTCGGAACCACCAGCGCGCCAGACGCTATACTGCGTTGCTGCTGGCACTGGCGCTTACCACCAGCCTGTTCGTGAACTGGCAGCTGCACGGCGTGGGCATTGCCAAAACGGCCGAATATCTGTGCGGCGAGTTGGAGCACGAGCACACCGCTGCCTGCTATGAAAAGCAGCTGGTGTGCGGCTATGAGGAAGGCGAACCGGAGGACTGGAACGCCACCATGACGGACGACGGCATGTCTTTTGATGATACATTCGACATGGATGATGATGCGTTCGGCGTGGATGCGGATGATCCCGGCATTGCAGCCCATTCCGCAGAGCCGGAGTACATCTTTGTGCCCCATGAGCACACCGACGACTGCTACCAGGAAGTGCAGGAGCTGACCTGCCTGGAAGAAGAGCACGAGCACACCGATGACTGCTTTGATCCTGAGGACGGCAGCCTGATCTGTGGTCTGTTCTGTCACACCCACGACGACAGCTGCTACACCACCACCTATGAGCTGGTGTGCGGTCTGGAAGAGGGCGAGCTTGTAGAAGAAGTGAACCCCGATTATGACCCGGTGGCCCTGTTTGAGGAGCCGGTGGCCGCAAAGCCCGTGGTGGTCGATCCTGTGATCGAGACCCCGGTGCACCACCACACCGATGCCTGCTACGAGGAAGTGCTGGTCTGCGGCCTGCCGGAGCATCACCACACGGTGAACTGCCTGTCCGACCCGCTGGACGGCACGCAGGACGAGGACGAATGGCTGGCACAGACCGGCACCACGCTGAGCGGCAACTGGGCCGACGACCTGCTGGCCGTAGCCGAGAGCCAGCTGGGCTATGAGCAGAGCGAGCGCAACTTCCAGCTGGACGATGCCGACGGCGAGACCGTGCGCCACTACACCCGCTACGGCAACGACTACGGCAACGACTACGGCCCATGGGACGTGATGTTCCTTTCCTACTGCCTGAAATATGCTGATATCCCCCAGAGCGCTATCCCGCAGGTTTCCAGCGTGCTGTCTTTGCACAGCCAGCTGCGCAGCGCGCTGTACAACGAAGAGACCGGCAGCGGCTATGCCATGGATTTTGACGGTGATCTGCCGTCTGATGCCGCAATGCCCGGTGATATCGTCATTTACAATGGCACCGTGACCAAGGCTGTGGCCGCGGAAAGCCAGCCGTTGCAGGTGCAGGATGATTCCGCCGATGCCGACATTGCCCTGCTCTCCATGGATGCTGCGGCCACCACCGGCACCGCGCCCCACATTGAGGAATACACCGTGGATGCCAGCACCGTTGGCATCGTGAGCGATGTGGACGAAGATTTCGGAACCCTGACCGTGATCTCCGGCGATGTGGATGGCAAGGTGGCTAAAGTCACGCTGAATGCTTCGCAGGTGACAACGCTGGTGTCTGTGGCAAATGCGCAGCAGGCCGATTACGGCGTGTCTACGCCGTATTTCAAAGTCGAAGATGACGCAGGTGCCATTACCACCATCAAAGGTCTGGATGCACTGGATTACCTCACTGCTCTGGAGGTGCAGCGCAAGAATGGCACTGAATACGAGGATACCAACGTCACCACCATTTCGGAGCTTCTGCACAGCAGCCTGACCGTCACAGATATCCCGGCACAAGCGATCCAGGAAAACGACTACTGTGTCCATGTTAAGCTGCCCAAGAGCTTTGATGTGCTGAACGACGAGCTTATCTCCGGCAAACTGGAAGATACCAGCAATTATGACACCTGCGGCAGCTACCAGCTGCTCAAGGGGAATGACGGCTGCTGGTACGCCGTGCTGCGGTACGACCAAAACTATATCCAGCAGAAAGAGGCGGCAGCCGCAGGCGCGGATACTTCCGATACCAAGGTCACCAGCAACGTTTCCTTCAATTTCCAGTGGAACCAGAGCGAGGTCACCAGCAGCGGCTTTAATCTGATCGAGGTCAACAAAGATTACGCCCTTGATATCACCATCAACCCGGATGAAACCCCCGATGAGGATAAAAAAGACGATAAGAACTATGACCTTAACCAGAGCGTGAAGGACCCGCGCTACAATGGCAGCGATGCCTACCTGGATTACACTGTTACGCTTGTGGTCAAGAACGAACAGGCCGGCCCGCTGACGCTTGCGGACAGCATGACCCTGCCCACCGGCGTAACCGCCGAATATGTCGAAGACTCGCTCCAGCTCAGCATGAAAGAAGACGATACAGCGCTCCGCATCACTTGGGAAGATGATAATGGTGAGCGCAAGATCACCTTGGGTTCTGCCGGTTCCCCCATTGCCGCAGGAACCTATTCTATCTGCTACACCGTCAAGCTGAAGGACGTTGGCGAAACGGCTGTTGACGGTGAAGTAATCAATAACATCAGGATTCTGGACACGACCATCAGCGATGATGCCGAAGAGTCGGTAAAAACCGACAGCCTTGTGATCACCAGTCAGGCCGATCCGTCCGACTACGAACTTCCCTCTACCGGCGGGGCCGGTACCAAACTGTATACAGCAGGTGGCGGCGCGCTGATGCTTGCCGCTCTGGTGTGCGGGGTTTGCAGAAAGCGCAGACGCGAAAGGAGGGCACGTTAAAAAACCTGCATCCTTCCTGACACGGCGGCAAAATTGATTCTGCGCCGGAAGCAGACCCTGAAAATAGGAATCAGAAAAACTTGAAAGGAGATTTTCGCAAATCATGATGAAGAAAGTAATCAAAAAGCTGCTGGCCGCACTGCTGGCAGTTGCCATGGTGTGCGCCATGGCGATCCCCGCGTTTGCATACAACCCTGGGGAGACTAAGGAGGACCTCAACACAAAACACGATTACGGCGCTTTCCAGATCTTCAAGGGTGTTATTAGTAAGGACAATCCGACGCTTTCCGGCGTTGATTGGGGCCAAAACATCACTGAACCTGATATTTTTCTGGCCAACTTGAAGAACGATCCTACCATCGGCGAAAAGTTTGAAACTGCTGCCACTGCTCAGGAAGTTCTTGCGGTTATCAGCCAATGGAGTAATTCCGATGATAACAGCATCGCTTTTGCGCGCGTTGTATGCCACTATCTCTACCCGGATGCAAACGCAAACCCGACACCCGTCGCTACAGATCACACCGGTGGCATCAACATTCCAAAGTCAGGTTATTATCTGATCGTTGATACTAGCACCTTTAGCGATGACGATTTCTATCATGCCTACAATTCCTTCTTCCTGCTGAATGTTCCCCAAACACCCTATGTCGTTCTAGTTAATCATAAGGTTGTAAAGCCCACTGTTGAGAAGGAAGTCTACGACAACAACGACATTGGCTCTACTGGTGGTTGGGGTAGTTCCGCTGACCATGCAATCAACGAACCGTTCCAGTTCAGGCTGATCGCTAAGTTGCCCGCAAGCGAAAACAATGGCCGTGCTTACGATTACTATAAAGAGTACGCTGTTTGCTTCAATGATACTCTGTCTGACGGCATTACCTTTGACAAATTGGATAAGGTGGAAATCGCAAATGTCGATGGCGGTAATCCACAAGTGATCGATGCTGCTAACTATACACGTAATCCGAACGTTTCTCAGTCCTTCAAACTGAGCATTGATAATGTCAAGACCTGTGCAGCTGCAGCAGGGCTCAATTTGAATGAGGGCGCTACGATTACGGTCACCTATACTGCACACCTGAACGAAAAGGCCTATGTCAATATTGCAGGCGGTGGTACTGATAACAAGAATCGTGTTTATCTCGAGTATTCCAACAATCCCAGAATCAGCACATCCCTTGATCATACTCCCGAAAGCGAAGTCTGTGTGTACACCTACCAGCTGAACAACACCAAGTATCGCGATGAAGATAAACCGGGTAATGAGTTGGAGGGCGCTGGCTTCCGTCTGTACAGCGATGAAGCTTGCAACAATGAAATCAAGCTGAAAAAGAACAACGACGGCACCTACTCCCGCGACTTCAGCACTGGTGCTTCCGGTGTCGAGATGATCTCTGACAATAAAGGTCAGTTCAATGTCAAGGGTCTGGACGCTGGCACCTACTACCTGAAGGAGACCACCCCTCCTAAAGATTACAATGCCTGTGCCGATAAAGAAATCGTCATTTCTGCAACGCACGACGTAAACCATGTTTCTCTGTCCGGTAACCTGTCCACCACCATCATCAACAAAAAAGACGGCGGCATTACCCTGCCCTCCACCGGCGGCATCGGCACTACCATCTTCTATGTGGTCGGCGGCGGCCTGATGGTTGCGGCCATCGTTCTGCTGGTCACCAAGAAGCGCATGGAGAACAAGTAAGCTCCATTTTCCCCAAGAACCCGGAGCAAAGGGGCCGCAAGGCCCCCGCTCCTATCCTTATAACATTAGGGAGTAGCCCATGAAAAAGAACAAAAGCACCATCATCCTGATCCTCGTCTTTTTCGTGGGTCTATCCGTGATGTTATACCCCACCCTCAGCGATTACGTCAACCAGCTGCATCAGTCCCGTGCTGTGGCCACCTATGCCGAGGATGTGGACAATCTGACCGATGCCGACTACAGCGCCTATTTCGAGGCGGCAGATGCGTTCAATGCGCAGATCGCCGCCGACCCGGACGCTTTGTATTTCCCGCAGCGCTTTCCCACCTACGAAAGCACGCTGGATGTGACCGGCACCGGCATTATGGGCTACATCACCATTGAAAAGATCGGTGTGGAGCTGCCCATCTACCACGGCACCAGCGATGGCGTGCTGCAGATCGCCGCAGGCCACTTGGAGGGCACCAGCCTGCCGGTGGGCGGCGGCAGCACCCACGCGGTCATTTCGGCCCACCGCGGCCTGCCCAGCGCCAAGCTGTTCACCAATCTGGACCAGCTGGAAGTGGGCGACACCTTCACCATCACGATCCTGGACCGCGTACTCACCTACGAGGTGGACAACATCTCCATCGTTCTGCCCACCGAGACGGACAACCTCAAGGTGGTGGACGGCAAGGATTACGTCACCCTGATGACCTGCACCCCCTACGGCATCAACTCCCACCGCCTTCTGGTGCGGGGACGGCGCATCGAAACGCCGGACAAGCTCAAGCACATCCGTGTAACAGCCGATGCCGTCAAGATCGAACCGATCATCACAGCTCCCATCATGGCACTGCCCCTGCTGCTGGTGCTGCTGCTCTGGCTGCTGTTCTCCAACCGCAAACGCAAATCTACAAGAGGTGAAAAACATGAAACGCACTGATCTCAAAAAGCACGCTGCGGCCCTGCTTTTGGTGCTGTGCCTTCTGGTAACAAGTGCGCTGCCTGCCCTTGCCACCAGCGCAAACATCAAGCTGGTGGACAGCAGCGGCAATCCCACTACCGGCACCATCCGCGTTACGCTGTACGACAGCGCCAACGATAAGGCGCTGAGCGGCGGCAAGCTCACTTTGTACCGTGTGGCCGAGGTAAAGCGCCAAAACGGCAACCTGAGCTACGAATACTGCGGCGATTTCTACGGCTGCGGCATTGCGCTGGGTGATTTGACCGACAGCACCCTTGCGGCCCAGCTGCAGGAGTATCTGCCCCAAAGCGCCGAGGGCACCACAAAGACCATTGATGCGGACGGCAACGTGACCTTCCGTGGTCTGGAGCTGGGCCTGTATCTGATCGTGCAGACCGAGGCTTCCAAGGGCTATGAGCCGATCAATCCGTTCCTTGTCTCTCTGCCCATGGCGGAGGATGGCAAGTGGAATTATGCGGTGGATGCCAGCCCCAAGGTGGGTGCTTACACCCCCACCAATCCGGACACGCCGCCTACGCCCCCTACCCCGCCTACGCCCGATTATCCTGATACGCCTACCCCGCCGGACAACCCAGATAACCCGGTCTCTCCCGGTAATCCGGACAATCCCGTGGCTCCGGGCCACCCGGATAACCCGGCAATGAGCGGTCTGCCGCAGACCGGTCAACTGAACTGGCCCGTGCCGGTGCTGGCTGTCAGCGGTGTGGTGCTGTTTGCATTCGGCTGGGCGCTGGATCGCAAATACCGCGCAGTATAATTTTATTCTGATACAACAAAGAGGACCCGATGCAGATGCATCGGGTCCTC
>OGQV01002257.1_pt1 | contig 11907 bp, 8 predicted proteins | sample 1553311 | NCBI WGS metagenome assembly OGQV01 (sample SAMEA2579976, study PRJEB22360) | human gut metagenome
CTTCGACTTTTTTCTCAAAGAAGCGCACTGGCTTGCGGAAAAGATATCTGAAGAGTGTGCCGATAAGAAGTCCGATAAAGAAGTAAACAAAAAGTTTACCGAGACAAATCCAATAATTATTGCCGTATGTGCCGCAAACACATTCTCTTAGTGCGTCAATAACAAAAGTATACGGCAAATAAGGGTTGATTGCCCTAAAGAATGCGGGTGTTACATCAATCGGGAATGTACCGCCGCAGCCGCCAAGCTGAACAACAAGCATAATAACCGCAACTGCCTTGCCGATATCACCCCAAGCGGCAACAAGTGAATAAATAAAGAACGTAAACACAAATGAAGCGCACAATCCGGCAAAAATAAACTTAATCGGGTGGTAACATTGTATCTTTAAGAAATACAAATCTCCCAGACAAATAAGACCACTTTGTATTAAACCTATTATCAAAAATAGAATGTATCGTCCAAAGTATAACTGATAGTTTTTCACATGGAAAAGTTCTTTTTTTCTTTCCTCTTCCACTGTTATCTTAAGCATTGCAACCAGTACAATTCCTCCTACCCATATTGCAAGTGTGGAATAAAACGGTGCCATTGCAGAACCATAATTGTCTACCTTATACATTACGTTTGTATTCATTTTTACCGGTGATGACAAAAATGAGCTTAATGTATCAGGATTGTTACTTAATATGTTTTTCAGCAATTCAATTCCCACACCGTTTTCACTCTGATCTAACTTTGCGGAAATCTCTTTTACATTACCGGATGCCTTATCCAGTAAATTTGCTGACTTTTTCAAAATAATCTTTACTTCTTTAAGTTGATTTCCTGACTTCCCTGCAAGATCACTTACATCACCTGTGCTGTCATACAGGTTATTAACTGCCTTTTCAACCAATCCTTTGTTTATTGTCAGGGAATCAGTTAATTCCTTTAACTTACTCTGCAGATTATCTTCATAAGATTTTTGAATGCCTTTTATTTCTTTTGCACTTTTACTTATCTGACTTTTTAATGACTTTCTGTTCTTATCTGCTTTTTTTGTAGCTGTTGTAATGTTTTTTGAAGCCTTTGTCAGTTTTGATTTTACTTCATTCTGCTGAACAACTGACTGGTCAATTTTGCCTATGATTTTGTCAATTTCTTTTCTCAGCAGTTTTTCATTATCCGGTAACGCATTCTTAATTTTTTCAAGACTATCCCTGAAATCAACATACTTTCCGGTTATATCTCCAACCTGATCTGCAAGCCCTGTAAGTCCTTTTCCTGCAGTGCCCGCATCCTTTGATACTGATTCAAAAATTGTGTCAACTTCCTTTGACAACTGATTATATGCCGTAACACTTTGGGACAATGCCTTATTTACTCCGGCAGTTGTACCATCCAATGCTTTTTTTAAATCCTTTGTGGTTTTTCCTGAAGCTTCTGCTGCATTTACATTATCCTTTGTGGCTATCCTTGCTTTCTTTAGCAAAGATGATGTGCTGTTAAGCATTTTTTCAAGAGAACCCGTCATATCTGCAAAAGCACTAAAAGTGTCCCTTGCATCGCCTAAATCTTCTGCCACTTGATTAATATTTGACTTTGCTTTATTCATCAGTTCATTAGAGGTCTTTTCGTCCAACACATCTGATAACTGCTCCAAAACACTTATTGAAATCTCAGATACTGTTTTTGTAAATACTTTATCAATCTGCTTTTGAACTGCACTTGCACCTTTATCAGTTATTTTCGGTGCAATGGCATTTTCCTTTTCATTCAGATAATAAATAATGTCCGAATGGGAAACATTATTAGAGAAAAGACTCATCATGTCAGTACTGAATTTCTTTGGTATGACAATTGATGCATAATATTTTCCCGATTTTACACCATCTATTGCATCTTCTTTATCTGTGAATACCCAGTCGAGCTGTTCATTCTCCCTAAGGCTTGATATAACCTGATTTCCAAGATTCAGATTAATGGGTATCAGGTTTCCCGTGTACCCTTCATCAACACTTGCCACTGCAACTTTTAATTCATTTGTATTACTGTAGGGATCCCAGCTTGCTGCAATATTAAACCATGCGTAAAGAGCCGGAACTACACTAAGACCCAACACAACAATCCACGCAATTGCATTTCTGCTGATTTTTTTCAGGTCTCCCCAAAATATCTTTAATATATTTAGCATTGTTCCTCATCTCCCTTCTTATGGTCTTTTTTACCCTTCTTTTTCAACCGTTCTATAAGTTCATCCCCTGTCATTTCTGACAACTTCTGTTTATTTAAAAGATTTTCATGGATATATTCAACACATATCAGATAAAGTGCAATCAATATAATTGAGACAATCCACAAAATCAAAAACACCATTTTTGAAGTTATACTAAACATCAGAACAAGAAATACAATCGGGATAATAATAATTGCGAAAAATCCACCTTTTATTAATCTAGGGTAGTATTTCTCAAACTTCTGTACTTTTTCCTTAATCTCATCTCTAATTTGCTTTTCTCCTGCCAGTATTTTGACTGTTGTTATGAGTTTTGTCCTCTCTTTGGTTATTCCACCCTCTTCACAAATCATCAACCCTGTTTCGTCCAGTTTTTTGTCAAACAAGCTGTTAAGATTTAACAGCAGTTTACGAAGGAGTATTCCTATAAGCAAGGCTATAGGCACATAAATTAAAAGTATAATAATATTCTTACTGTAATAGTGATCATATGTTCCGGCTATTGTCTCTCTCATTGCATTAATTCCATAGGTAAATGGCAATAACGGATGAATCGCCTGGAAAAATCCCGGCGTCATTTCTATAGGATAAGTTCCCGCCGAGCCTGGAATCTGCAAAATTACAAGAATTACACTTACAGCCTTTCCTATATGTTTAAATGTAATGGACAATGCGTAAATCAGGTTAACATACACAAAGGATGCCACAAGCCCTGCCACAACAAAGTAAACCGGATGCTCGCATTTAATTTTCAATATAAAGAGGTCACCAAGACATATGATTAACGACTGTACCAGTCCCACTAAAACGAAAAGCATCCAGCGGCCAAAATACGCCTGTGTTGGTGTAAACTTTTTAATCTTGGAACTTTCATCCACTTCCATTTTAAAAATTGCAATAAGGACAATTCCTCCTACCCATATGGCAAGGTTCGTGTAAAAAGGAGTCATTGCCGTTCCGTAATTTTCGACTGAATAAAATACCTCTGTTTTAAGCTTTACAGGTGATGACATAAATCCTGCCACCTTATCCGAATCTAAATCCATAAATGATTTAAGCTTGTCATATATTTTTGATGTCTCTATAACGCTAATATCTGTATTAGCCTTATCAAGCTTTTTCCGTATTTTTTTAATTGATAAACCTGTTGTGTTAATGGCAGTTTTTGCACTGTTTAAACTTTTTTCCAACTGATTCATCAGATTAGTTATATTATCAGCTGTAGGTTCTACTCCCTTTAATATACCGGAAAGTGTTCCCTGAACCGTGGAAATGGCATCCAGACTGCCGTTAATTCCTGATGACAAATTCTTTTCTATAGATTTCTTTGAGTTCCGTACATTCTCACCGCTTTTTTCAACAATTTTTGTTATGTTATTAACTGCTGAAACTGATTCTATGGTTGCACTGTTAATGCTATCGCTTCCATCCTTCAGTTCCTTTAATATATTTTTATATTTATTATTCTGACTTTCTAAGTCGTTAATAAGCTTTGACAATAGCTTTGAAGGATACTTATTATTTATTTCCTTTAATGACTTAAGCATTTCATCATTCTTGCCTACAATGTTATTTACCGAGGCAATCATTTCCTGAAACTGTCCATGTATACTTTCAGTCTTTGAGCTTACTTCGCCTAAATTAATCCCCGTATTCAGATTTATCTTTGACAGACTGTTTTGTACATTTGATGTGGCTGTTCCAAGATCACCTGCAAATCCCACAATATCATTTCTTAAAATCGATAAAGTATCTGTTCCATTATTAATTTTATTTATACTGTTGTTTGCACCTGTTTTAACATCTGACATCGTCTTTTTGGACTTTTCAATTAACTTAAACAATATTTTCTTTAACAGTACCATTAAATGATTTTAAAGCCTTCTCATAATCCTTTAGATTATATGAAACAATACTTAACTTTGTTGTAATGTCCTTTTGAACACCTTCTATTTTTGTTTCCATTCCTGAAACTGATTTGTTAAGAATATCTGCCATGGTTCCTGCTGCTGCGGATATAAATTCCGTATTAACCTGCTGCTGAATCGTATTCGCCCCCGTGTCAGTAATTTTCGGTGCAATGGCATTTTTCTTTTCGTTTAAATAATAGTCAAATTCCGGCTGTTCTATTTTCCCTGAAAGAAAACTTATCATTGATTCACTGAAATTCTCCGGTATAACTATTGCCGCATAATACTCTCCGGATTTCACACCTGACACAGCCTTATCTTCGCTTACAAAAACCCAGCCCAGACTTTCATTTTCCTTTAATGTATCAACTATCTGCCCGCCAACATCAAGTTTTCCCATCATTTCATTTTCCGTACCCTTGTCTTTATTGGCTACGGCTATTTTTATATTTCCCGTATTTCCGTAGGGGTCCTTATTTGCTGCAATATTAAACCATGCATATAACGAAGGTATAATACACACACCTATTACAATAATTAAGGCAATCGCATTTCTGGATAATCTGCTTATATCCCTTCTAAAAATCTGAAAAGCTTTCTTCATATTTGTCCTCCTACAATTATTTGTTGTTAAATAAAAAAACGATATTCACTACAATCCGTAACAAACATCGTTTTTTTATAAATTTTCTTTTCTCACTCTCGAGATTTTCTGAGTGAGCCACTGGGGAATCGAACCCCAGACAACTTGATTAAAAGTCAAGTGCTCTACCATCTGAGCTAGTGGCCCATGTTAATTATTTTATTTCTATGAGTGTCTAACCCATTAACTGGGCTAGCTGGATTCGAACCAGCGAATGCAGGAGTCAAAGTCCTGTGCCTTACCGCTTGGCGATAGCCCATTATAAGGTGGGTAGAGGGATTCGAACCCTCGGCCTCCAGAGCCACAATCTGGCGCGCTAACCAACTGCGCCACACCCACCATAAATCAGAACCATCTGAAACGTGCCTGAAGGGATTCGAACCCCCGACCCACGGCTTAGAAGGCCGTTGCTCTATCCAGCTGAGCTACAGACACATCTCTCTGTACATACAGAGAAGCGGGTGATGGGAATCGAACCCACGTATCTAGCTTGGAAGGCTAGTGTTCTACCATTGAACTACACCCGCAAATATCGGGGTGACAGGATTCGAACCTGCGGCCTCTTGATCCCAAATCAAGCGCTCTAGCCAAGCTGAGCCACACCCCGATATATTGTTTTCTTTGTCTTTGCTACTCTCTCGCGCTGACAATATGCATTATATACCACACCAAAGAAAATGTCAACAGTTTTTTTCAACTTTTTTTAATAATTTTTAAATTTTATTCCCTTGATACTTTTTAAAATAGTGTCTTTATTCTTTTCATGGAGATAAAACTTATTCAATCTAGACTTTTTATATTTCAGATAAGTGCCTTCGGTTTGCTCAATCAATAACTTGGTAAAGTATCTCTCCCAACTGAAAAAATCTCTACTCTCAATATATTCTTCCGGAGCCTGTAGAATTTCACGAATCATATTTTCTTTAAATAACCCTGAATTCAAAATAATCCATTCAAAGGACTCTGGTAAATACAGATGAATATTCTTTTTGACCTGGCATTGTTTATATAACCTGTTCATTTCTGCTCCAATAGTAGCCCCATCTGCAATTACACAAACCTGCCTATCTTCTGCTTTTTGTAACAGATCAAAAAGCTTTGTTTTTCCATGTGCACTTTCACACTCAAGATCCTGATCTTCACTTATCGAATGAAAAAAATCATATCCCGAATTTGAATCTTCAACAATTATTTTTCCGGTTTTATCGGCAAAATATTTTCATCAGAATATATCCTATACATCTGCTGGTATACTTTTCGTGTATTCTGGTATTTTCCCGAAGAATGCAGACCATATATTTCTTCTACGCTATAGGGCAGATTATATAGATTTTCTCTGGTGATCAGCACATAATAATTATCTGAATTCTGAATAGCAGACGCGAATTCCTCTGTGTTAATAAAAGCATTTTCCTCATCAATAAAAATAATACTCTTTGAAATACTCTCAAGTATTACCTTCCAGTTTCTGCCTTCCAAAACCCTGCATGGAACATCACAACTCACATCAACTCCACTATCAGCTCCCAGATTTTCTGCCTGCCGTAGCATATTGATCAAGGTCGTCTTTCCAGTGGCACTATTACCCTGAATAATTGTAATGTTTCGCTTTATATCAAACTCATAGTGTAATCTGTTATTTTGTACAATAACCTTATGCAATCCTTTCATACACAGTCACCTTATACATACAATCCTACAACATTAACAAACTCCAGCATATTATGAACTACTTCTCCGGTGTTCAAAATTTTCATTTCAAATTCATCGTCTCCGAATTCCATAATATGTCTGAGATTAATTGTCAAATCCTTACTTTCAGCAATCTTCAGAATCCCCTTCGCACAGTTATCCCCACACGCTGATGCATTAAAAATTTTTCCTGTCTCATCAAATAGCATCAATAGGACTGTCTTTACGCCCCCAGACAATTCTTTGGGTGAAATAGGACCAAGAACTGGACTTTCAATCAGATGCAGGTCTATTTTAGCTGTTACATTCATAAAGCCTGAACAATCAACTTTGGCATAGGAACACGCATAATAAAAGGCATTCAGCGACTTTGTTGTAATACCGGATAAAAAGTGTCGGTACAAAAAACGTATGGAATGAGCCGACTCCAAAGCCAGTATTGAGAGTATCAACAGAAACAGCATTTCAGCACTTGGGGCCGAAAAAGTTTCAAAATATGCTGAAAAATATTTATGAAGCCTACCAATCAATGTCTTTTCGTTGTATAATAAGTCTGTCGTACAGGGTCATTTTCCTTTGTAATGTTTTTTCGCAAACTCATTATACATCAGAAAGTCCTGTACGATTATTTTTTATGAAAAAGTTGTAAAGTGGTGAAAGAAAACACAAAAGCAGTTTTCGGTGAATCCATTGCCAACCCGGCACTTACTGTTCTTGATATCGAAGAATTTGCAAAAGCAGCTCACGCACATGGCGTGCCGCTCATCGTAGATAACACCTTCCCAACACCGGTCAATTTACGTCCGATCAAATGGGGCGCAGATATCGTTACCCATTCTACAACCAAATATATGGATGGACACGGAGCAGCTCTCGGTGTCGCTATCATTGATGCAGGAAAATTTGACTGGATGGCTCATGCAGACAAATTCCCAGGACTCTGCACACCGGATGATTCTTATCACGGAGTTACCTATGCCGAAAAATTTGGCAAAGAAGGCGCTTTCATCACCAAATGTACTTCTCAGTTAATGAGAGACCTTGGTTGCGCTCAGTCTCCACAGAATGCATTTATTCTGAACCTTGGTCTGGAATCACTTCATGTGCGTATGCCAAGACATGTTGAAAACGGACAGGCAGTTGCTGAATTCCTCGAGAAACACGATAAAGTAGAATTTGTAAACTATCCAACACTTCCATCCAACAAATACTATGAACTGCAAAGAAATATATGCCAAACGGTGGATGCGGTGTTGTTTCCTTCGAATTAAAAGGTGGCCGTACTGCTGCCGAAAAATTCATAAAAAACCTGAAACTTGCTGCAATTGAAACACATGTAGCAGATGCAAGAACCTGCTGCCTCAACCCGGCAACCTCCACACACCGCCAGATGAACGATGAGCAGCTCGCCGCTGTCGGAATCCCTGCAGGGTTGATTCATATCTCCTGTGGCCTTGAAGATAAGAACGATCTGATCGCAGATATCGCTCAGGCACTGGACGCAATTTAATAGAATCAGGTATGTTTCGAAAAAGGAAGAACTCAACGCTGTTCTTCCTTTTTTTGTGCTTTATTTTGTAGATTTTTCATATGTATTTTTTTGCATTAATGATATATTATTGGTATAATATACCAAAAATAACTTGTTCACTTGCATATGGAGGCCTAAAAAAAATGGAGACATCTGATCGCTACAATATCGGCATTCTTATTGGTGGCGTGCATACTTATTTTCCCAAGGAACATATCCGCGGCATTACCGAAGCTGCCAGAGAATTAAATGTTAATGTGTGTTTTTTTCTCGGAACACAGACCAAAGATTTCTTTGAAGATCTGCTAGGTGGAACTCACAAAGATTCTTTTGATTATCAATTCAAAACTATCCACGATTACAGTCTTATCGGTGGTCTTGACGGATTGATCATCAACTACGGAACTCTTGGGCTTCAATTAAAGAATGAAACTGCGGAAAGATTTGCATTGAAATTTAATTCGATTCCTACAGTATTTCTTACAGAGATTGTTCATTCTCCAAACTGTCATTCCCTGATCTGTGACAACAAAAACGGAATCCACATGGTCATGGAGCATCTGATCAATGAGCATCATTGTCGAAAAATTCTTTTTGTAGCGGGTCCTTCTCAGAATACTGATGCAAATGAACGCAAAAACACATATCTTGAAAGAATGGCTGCGCACAATCTGCCGGTCACTCCACAGATGATCGCACAGGGTGACTACTCTGAATTTGTTGACCGCCAGGTTCAGCACCTTCTGGATGATAATCCGGATGCACAGGCCATCGTATTTGCAAATGATGAAATGGCATTTTCCGGATACCGCGTGTGTGAACAACGTGGTCTTAAAGTTGGCAAGGATATCCTCATTACTGGTTTTGATGACTGCGAGCGTGCTTCCGGTATGGAGCCTCCTCTTACAACCGTTCAGCAGGATGGCGTCCTGATGGGAAAAATGGCTGTCTATGATCTGATAGCCAAACTGGATGGCAGTGAAGTTTTGTCCCGAAGAGTTCCTGTTTCTCTATGTGTCAGAGAATCCTGTGGATGTCAGGAAAAAATTCCGGAAATCCGCAGTACTCCTGTAAACCTTACTGAACAGATTCATAAGTTAAATCGCACAATCACAAATATGAAACTTGAACTGATCAACTTTCAGAGAAAGTCCTGGTTTATTCCTTACTTAGCCAGAAATCTGAATGACTGTATGGATGATGAATATGCTTTTCTTCTGTCAGCAATGGAAAACATGCGTGAGCTTCGAACCAAATGTACTTACCTCTTTCTTCTGGATGAACCAGTCATCTATCATCAGAATGATGAATGGATATGTCCACAAAATCTTCGGCTTGCTGCCTATTATCGAGACGAAGAAACAGCTACTTTTCATCTTTATGACCGCCAGCCTGTAAACGCTGAAAATGGCATCTGTCAGTTAATGGCAGATAACGACCGTCACCAGTTTATGGTATTTCTGCTCTTCTCCGGAGAAAAGCAGTATGGTCTTCTTGCATGCGATATCCAACCGGAAGAATTTCCGTTCTTCTATGTGATAAGCCTGCAGATTGGCCTTTCTCTTCATTATCTTGAAATCAGTAAAGTAGAAGTTCTCCGTCGTCAGGAAATGTCCAGGGATCTTGAGCTTGTCCGTGAACGTAACCGGGAACTTGGATTAATCTCCAAATATGATGAACTGACAGGACTTCTTAACTTAAGAGGTTTCACTGAACAGATCAAGAATTTTTGCAGCAAAAGCGAACATCAGCGCGCCTATATTATCTGCGCTGATCTGGATCACCTTAAAGAAATCAATGATACGTGGGGACATCCGGCAGGCAATTTTGCCCTGCGAAGTGTCGCTAATATTTTTAACGGCTGTCTCCGCAGCCAGGACGTCGTTGCCCGCACTGGCGGTGATGAATTCCTGATCCTCCTTAACTGTCAGGAAAAAAACTTCCAGGATATTTTCCGCAAACGAGTCCGGGATGCATGTGCTGCTTTTAATGCAGAATCCGGCAAACCATTTCTCGTGGAGGTTTCTCTTGGAATCACCGAATTCAAGCCAAGCCCGGAAACAGATATTCCTGCAATCATCGAACACGCTGATAAAGACCTTTATGAAGCCAAAAAGCTCCGCAAAAACTCCGTTCGTCGACCGTAAAACGGGATGCAATATATTTTAAAATGGGGCTGTCGGGAAATAGATAGCCCCTTAGCTTACAAATATTTATACATTGATTTCAAATACTGCGGATTGTTTTTCTAAATTACCATCATAGGTGTAAAAATTAATCTTAAACATCCCCGAAATAGATAAGTCACAGGTTTTTACACAAACCTGAAAACGAAAAAAAAGCCGGAAACCATTGATTTTTCAAGGTTTCCGGCTTCTTAAATTAGCGTGCGTTAGAGGATTCGAACTTTCACCCCTATCCCTAAACCCGCATAGAAAGGAGGTTTTCGCTACCGTTTTTTCCCTTGTCACAGGTAAGTCACAGGTTTTTACTATCATATTCTTCTTTCAATTCTTCAGCTAAATATAAATCACTCATGCAGTGCATATCAGATACACCATCACGCATCAGCTAATAGGTCTCTGAATGATAAAAGAAATTCAGTGCTGCATCCAATGAGATTCCCTGCTGCTTTGCAAAACATTCAATGACACGACTATACTTTTTTTGAAGTAAAATTGGATTTGCGTTCATACCTTCACTTTCTTTCATTTATTTTTTGAAATTTTCCCAAAGTTAAGGAAGATTTATATACTATAGACATGCTACATTATCTCACTTCCGTATTTTTTACGTAAACCGTACTTCGTGAAGCACCTTCTTTTTTCAACCAACCACTCTCAACCATTTTTCCCAATATTTCTCTGGTTCTACGCTGTTTGATACCAAGAAGTTCCATCGCCTGCGTCGTTGTAATGCCGACATTTTCCAACACATACTTATAAATTTGCTGTTCCTGTTCATTTACCGGCACTTTATCGGCGGTTTTCCGGCGGTTTAACGGCATTTTAACGGCAGTGCTACGGTCATTAATGTCAACAGTATCGTCAACCTGACCTCGATAGATATTGATACGCAGATCAACTTCTCCACCAATAAACTCTGGCTCCCTCAGTCCGGCAGCTTTTACTTTTTCAATAATCCTTGGAATACCACTGCCCCAATGTTCAATCAGATTCATATAGGAAAACGCATGTGCAAGTGCTTCATTTCTGATTTTGGAATAACCTTCTTTCATACGCTCCAGAGTCTGTCCCATCGGCAGTTTTCCCGGTGAAGTAATTTCTAATCTGTTATCATACACCGCAACCTGAATCATGTCATGATCCAGATAGCTGCGATGCACCATTGCATTTACGATTAACTCACGAATCGCGTCCGGTGGAATCTCATAAATATCCTGGCGGTAAATGCCGACAATAGTTGCACCCAGATGAATATTCCGCAGAACAAACTGAAATGCTTCATCTATCTGCTCCCAAAGCGGACCGGTATATTCTCTACGGTCAACAAATACCGCTTTCGTTGTACCTTTGAACACGCCACATTGCGTTGCAACATGAAGTCCTCCGTTGCCGGTTAAAATAGCAAAGGCATTGGAACAGTTTACATTGATTGTTGATTTTGAGCAGGAACGGGATGCCAGAATTGAGTCCTATAAAAAAGCGCGTGAAGCTTTAAAGCCAGTGCTAGAGGCCGAGAATGGTTCGACAATGCCAGTCTTTTATGCAGTGGGAAATGCTCATTTGGATTTGGCTTGGCTGTGGCCGATTGCGGAAACCGGTCGTAAAACCGCGCGTACATTTGCGGCGCAGCTTCGTCTGATTGAGGAATATCCAGAATATAAATTTATTCAGAGCCAGCCAGCAGAGTATGAGATGTGCCGCAAACTGTATCCGGAACTTTTTGAGCG